>Ga0326762_1000214_pt1 | contig 31392 bp, 31 predicted proteins | sample NORPS_S_FD_207669 | JGI IMG/M metagenome (GOLD analysis project Ga0326762, IMG submission 207669) | Hot spring sediment microbial communities from Norris Geyser Basin, Yellowstone National Park, WY, United States - NOR.PS_S | ecosystem: Environmental > Aquatic > Thermal springs > Near-boiling...
ATGGGAACTATTTCGTCAGGAGCGGCATCCTGGCCAACACTAAGGGTGCGCTGATAGGGTCGCGCACGATTGGGCCTGAACTCATGGTAATATCGACGGCGCTAAAGCTCTAGCCATCGGAGCCAACATATATTATCTCGGATCTGTTAATAGGTGCTGGGCATGGGGGTAAAGTTAACGAGAGAGGACATTGAACGCGCGTTGTCAGAACTTACCATCCTTGAGCAGTTTGTAGAGGAGCTGCAGGCTCGAGAGCTGACACTTGCGTCATCTATAGCAGAACATGAGAGGTGTTTAGAGCTTCTTGACGAGGCTGCGAAGTCCCAGCAAGAGATTACGGGACTCCTGCCGATCGGTGGCGGCGTGCTAGTCGAGGGAAAAATAACCAACACCGAGCGTTTCAGGGTCAACATAGGTCAGAATGTCTTCGTAGAGATGGGTCTAGAGAGGTGTCGCGGTTGGATTACGGCCCGTAAGCAGAGGCTTGAGCAGGCGAGACTCGAGACCTCAAGAGCGATAAGAGCTTACGCGGAGAGGATGGAGGCGCTTAGACGTTTCCTATCCTCCGTTCAGACAGCAATACGTGAACAACAGAGGGAGCAGGGGAGTCAGTAGGATGCTGGAGGGGCTTAAGAGGGCATTCCAAGAACTCACCAATAGGATAACAACGTCCCAGCTAGGTGAAAGTGAGCTAAATAGGATCATGGATGAGTTCAGGCTCCAGCTCATCTCGAGCGATGTGTCTCTCCCTACAGCAGAGGCTATAGCAGAGAGGATGAGAGAGATGATCAGCGAGATTAGGCTGCCGAGGTTTGGAGACCGCGAGGCCAGTCTCAGAAATGTATACTTGAGGGTGCTTGAGGAGTTTCTGTTAGAGGCCTCTCCTGAGGAGCTCCTCAAGGCAGTTGCGAGCCGCGCTACAACTGGTGCTAGACCATACGTGCTGCTTTTCGTGGGGCCTAATGGCGGTGGGAAGACAACGACTGTGGCAAAGATTGCGTACTGGTTTAAGGAGCGCGGAGTACGGTCCGTCATAGCTTGCTCCGACACTTTTAGGGGCGCAGCCATCGAGCAGGCTAAGGAGCTTGCGGCCGAGGTGGGTGTGAGGGCTGTGAGCCAGCGCTATGGTGCAGACCCCGCCGCCGTTGCAGTCGACGCGATACAGTCTGCAACCGCCAACAAGGAGCCTCTAGTACTCATAGATACGGCGGGTAGGGCTGAGACGAAGAAGAATCTGCTGGATGAGATGAGGAAGATTAGGCGCGTAGCTATGGCCGACTCGGTCATCCTCGTCCTCGACTCACTGACTGGAAGCGTGGCAGGTGAGCAGGCGCGGAGCTTCCACGAAAGTGTGGGCGTTGACTATGTGGTCCTAACTAAGTTCGACAGCGATACAAAGGGTGGACTCGCGCTGACGGTGTGCCACGAGATAGGGAGGCCTCTAATCTTCCTCGGTGTCGGGCAGGGTCTCGGCGACTTGATTCAGTTTAGAAAAGAGTTCCTCATAAGCCGCGTCCTATCCTAGGCTTTTCCGCAGCCGGCCCGCCCGGACGAGCTCAGATCTCGCATCCTGCAGATCTCCCTCTAGAAGGGAGATTAAGAAATTCTCAGCCGTGTTTGTGTATTTTCTCTCAGAGAGGGTGCGCGCCCCGGTTCTTACTCCGAGCATCTCCTCCGCTACCGCGACATCCTCCATGTAGCGTGGAATGAACCTCTCGACAAAGTCAGAACCTAGGAGCCGTATGAGGGCCTCCCCACCCTCGGCGAGCATCGAGAGGCTCTCCCAGCTTAAGAACCCACCCACAAAGTTGAGGTCGTGCAACATGTTTCTATGTAGCTCTCTGACTATGTCATACTCCTCCTCACTGAGCGTGCGGAGTCCTCTCAGCCCTATAATCTCTGGGGGCAGACCCAGCGTGTAGAAGATCGCTGTGAAGGGGATCGCCCTTGGGAGGGGAACTCCTTGGTACTGTCGCGAGTAGCTGAACAGGCCGATGTGAAGCTTTCTCGAGCGCCTCGGCGGAACCAACGTTGAGAGCTGGCTCACGGTTTGGGCCACCAGCTCGAGACACTCCCTATAATGTTGTGAGAGCTTTTGCGTCGCAGAGATGGCGAGTTCCTTGACGTCTCCTTCTAGCGATGAGGCTCGGCCCTTCGGCAGAGTTCGGTTAAGTCTTGATACCGCTTCAACCGCCTCAGAAATCTTGTAGTCATATTTGAACCCAGACTGGACCGTGACGGTCCACACACCCACATACTCCTCAACGAATTTCTCCACATTCGAGGGCGAGTTGTGTCCCCTGAAGGGTAAGCAGCCCGTGCCGATAATGGGGTATATCTGGATGCCCATTCTGTCTTCAATCGCGCTGCACTCGGCCAGAACGATCTTAGCCATGATAGTCGCGGGTATGAATCCATACATGAGGGCTGGGTCTGATCTCGCTATGAAGACGCGGAGATACTTGGGGGAGAACAGCTCGATATATTTCTGAAGGAAGCCGCTGACCGCAATTAGTGACTCGAAGTCCTCGATTAGCGGGATTACTTCGATGTCTTTGGGCAACACGTCTCCCACCATCTCCCTAAGGATGTGCCCCCTGAAGTCCACCATCTTGTCGATGGGCTCCACGACGGCCCTCTTGTAAGCCTCCTTAACCCTCACGAGGTCTATGTGGCTAGTGGTGAAGGGAAGAATTACCTCAAACAAGCAAGGGCCGTGGTCATCTCCGTAAAAGACCCTGCCCACATCATTGTGCCTCGGGATCGACTGGAGTGCCTCGAGGAAGACCTTACGCTCGGCCTCCTCAATGTAGGGATTCGGTATCCTAAAGGTCAGGAATATGTCGCGCCCTATTAGCCGCTCCTTGAAGAAGTCTGGATAGCTTGATAGGAGCTTCCTAAGTACGTGTGGATCAATATCTTTACCCTCAGCATCCCACATAACCTCCTCGCACCCATAGGTTGAGTAGGCCTCATAGGCTTCACGGACCTCAGCCTCACCCGCGATTACCTCACCATTCGCCCAGGCTGGAACGGACGCGTTATCGGGGTGCTGAGAACTCATTGTCCTCGGTATACGTCGCTCCAACCCACCACCAGCCATCACCCCCACCATATTACCATTAGCAAGAGGCACTAGCAGCCATTTGACGGGCTATTCATGGCTAAATATGGCCGCCGGCTACTCGCTGATCGGTGCCGGGGTACCCAAGCCAGGACCAAGGGGCAGGCCTTGAGAGCCTGTGGCCCCATCCGGCGGGCCGCGCGGGTTCAAATCCCGCCCCCGGCGATATTAGTTATTATTTTGATGATGATGTTTGTTGGGAAATGGTCGGAGGAGGGTGGCTCTTGGCTTAGTTTTTAGCCGCATCTTTCTCCTCCTAATAGTGAAGCCTACATGTTTGTAGAAGTTCCCGCTACAGCTGACCCGAATACATATGTGATAACAACCCTTGCTGATTATGTATTGCTTCCCCTTCCTACAATCATGTATTATAGATCCTCGTCGAGTACTAAGCACTGGCCCGAAAGACTCTACGCAAGGTCTCCTAAGAAGCTCTCTGATATATATGAATGGCTCAATGTTAGTGTTTGAGGCTCATATGCAACCCACTTCTCAACGCATCCTTTCGAGTCTGCGAAGCCCATGATGAAAGCCGCAACGCGTGTCTTATAGTGCTCAATATATTTCTTTAAGAATTCAAAGTGATAGTTTCCAATTAAGGCTTTAAATTACCCTCTAAGGTGCGTCTATTCGTACTCGCGAGGCTACTATAGGAGGTCTTCACTCTATAAACCAGTTATATTGACATGATTTGGACATATCAAGTGTTGTTTCGAGGTTCTTATATATGGGCATTAGAGGGGTGAAGAGTGAGAAGGCGCATTGGCGGAAACAGCCATCAAAGGCCTCCACCACATAACTTTAGTCACAGGTAACTACAAGGTTAACAACAGGTTCTACACAGCAGTCATGGGGCTTAGGCAGGTCAAGCTCTCAGTCAACCAAGACGACATATACCATCGCCACGCCTTCTACGCAAACCCCGAGAAAACAACGGGCAGCACAATAACATTCTTTGAATGGCCTCACCTCCCAAACGGAAGTCCGGGGCTGGGCTCACCCCACCACCTCGCATACCGTGTAAAAACGGTTGAACAGCTGGTCAGGTGGAAGAGATGGCTTGAAGAACATGGTGTTAAGACAGCGGGGCCTCAAACATATGGGGGCCAGGCATCCATCTACCTCCGAGACCCCGACAACGCGCTCCTCGAGCTAACGGCCCCAGCAGAGGACATAGACCAAGCCTATCTATGCGAGCTCCTCGAGGACACCGAGACACCGGCGGTTATAGACGCGGACATGAGGCTAACCGCCTTCGACCACGCAACCCTAATCGCAACAGATCCATGGATAACCCAGAAATTCCTCGAAAAATTCCTAGCCATCACCGATGTCGAGCTGACCTCTGGACCCGGCGGAAAAGCCTTCCTTGAGACTATGCATGGTGGTGAGGTATATCTTCGCTACAGCATCAACCCACTAGCCGACACCGGCGCTGTCGGTAAAGGCTCCATACACCATATAGCCCTTGCCGTCGAGACCGAGCAAAAGCAGCGTGAGATAATGAGAAGGCTGAACGCGGCCCATATCCCAAATTCGGGGATAGTGAACCGTTACTGGTTCAAATCACTCTACTTCAGGGACCCCGACGGCAACCTGCTCGAGATAGCCACGGTTGGCCCGGGGTACGAGGTGGATGAGCCGCGCGAATCACTAGGCTCAAAGCTCATTCTCCCACCATGGCTCGAGCCGCTTAGAAACATCATCGAGGGAAGGCTCGCAAGACAGGACGCAGAAAACCCAGCCAAATGGCCTCCAGAATACAGCCTACCAGACCAGACAGAACCCTAACAATCCAGCAAACCCAACCCCTCAAAATGCTGTCTAAAAACCTCCGCAACAACGTCCCTATCGGCATAAATTCTACGAAAGACCTTGACTCTCCATATCATCCAAAATCATTCCACGCATCCTTTGAGTCACCCTGCACAGCAACACCGGCCACCCTCACAAGATGGTCCTCAATCTTATGACTGGAGACAACCAGATAGTGTCCAAATAAGGCTTTAAATACCCTCTAGGGGCGACTATTTCTACTCGCGAGGCTACTATGGGAGGTCTTCAGCTATACAAACCCGTTATTTGAACACTATCCCGACAACAGACGGAATCATTATTGTTCAGAACGAGTGGGATGGAAGGCTGAGGACTTGGATGATACCCTCCATCGAGACGCTTAGACGGCTAATATACGAGGCCACTGCTGGAGAAACGCCGCCGAGAATCTACCACCCACCACCACCCAACTCGATAGTCCTAGAGAGGGAGCAGATAGAGAGGTTCCACATAGTTGCGAGGCCATAAGAGATAAAGACACAGAATGAGGAGGTGTAGTAACTAGTGAGTGGGTGTCTGCCGCGGGAGCCTCGGATAAAGCTGTACGGTGACGTTGTTGCCCTTCATAGAGGCGGTCTGACATATAGAGGGATCATCGGGGAGGTCTGGCGAAGATACGGAGTCAGGATCTTCAAGTCGCCGATAAGCTAGTGGCTACGTGGGGTGCATAGCCAATACAACGGAAGAAGGATACCTTCACTAGAATTGTCGAAGCCTTCCGAGGAGTTGGCGTACGTGATCGGTGTGGTCCTAGGCGATGGGTATCCTAAACTGAAAAGGCGCGTCCGCAAAGTCTACAACGACGTCATAATACGCCTTGAGGCTAAAGATAAGGAGTTCGTCGAGGAGTTCGCTAGGTGTCTTGCAAAGGTTCTGGGCAGGAGACAAATAAGGCCAAGATACGTGAAATCTTCAGGTAGGTATGTCGTCGAAGCTGAGTCTAAGACGCTATACGAACTCCTCAAAAAGCCAGTAGACCTCGAGAGGCTGAGGAGATACATAGAGTACTGTGAAAGATGGGTGGCGGCTTTCCTCAGAGGCTTCGCAGACTCAGAAGGATGTGTTGACAAGAAGGGTTACATATTTATCCTCAACACTGACCTTAGACCACTTATGTATATCATGGATCTTCTTAGGAGACTTAACATTGAATCTATGGGACCAATACTCAAAGCCACGCGGGGAACTGTAATACGTGATCCCAAGACGGGAAAGCAATACGTAACCAACATGGATTGCTACTATATCTATATTCGAGCCAGTAGTAACGCAAACTCCTACAAATACATCGGATTCACAATAAAGAGAAAACAACAACACATAGAAGAGTACATCAAGGAGAACCACAAGTACACCTACCCCTCCCCCAACCATTTCCCCCACACTCAACATACTCAAAATAATAACTAATATCGCCGGGGGAGGGACTCGAACCCTCGCGGCCCGTATAGGGCCACAGGCTCTCCAGGCCTGCGCATTGACCACTCTGCCACCCCGGCCCTACGATGGAATAGGACCTTAGCTCATTTTAGGTCTTCTTTTCTTCCAATAGGGGGGGTAAGTCCCTCTTGGGAGGTAAACCCTGTCAGTACGCGCGATGATCCCTCCTTCTCTCAACGCATCGTCAGTAGACTTGAGGGCTAGCGCTACGGCGACTATTTCTCCCTTAAGCGTGAATATTCCTACCCTGGATCCAGCGGTGATCCCCTCCTCTATCCTCGCCACTCCCGGCATTGCGAGGGGCGCCCCATGACAGATAGCGTCTACGGCCGTATCTATGACCTCAATTCTCGGCAGAAAGGAGAGAAAATCCTCAATAGGGCTGACAATCTTCTTGAGTTCCTCTTCTCTTCCATGATCCCTTTTTAGCCACTCAGCCTTCTGCACGTCCTGGATCCTTACCGCTTCACGCTCCGTCTTCTCAGCTATCCTCGTCCTCCTCAACTCATACATGTGAGCTCCCGTTCCGAGGAGTAGCCCCAAGTCGTGGCAGATCTTCCTTATATATGTTCCCCCACTCACGACCATTCGGAGTAATAGGTCACGTCTATCCCTCTCTAGTAGCTCCAGCTCGTATATCGTGCGGATCCGGGTCCGTCGCGCCACGTTAGACCTGACTGGTGGGGTCTGGTAGATCTCACCCAGAAACTGTGAAAGTGCCCACTCAACCTCGGGGTCTGAGGCCTCTCCGTGGAGCCTTACCACGCAGATGTACTCCTTGGGGCAGGAGTGTGCTTCCACCGACGCCTTAGTTGAGTCTCCGAGAAAGATAGGTAGGAGGCCAGAGACGGCGGGATCTCCCCACACGAGGCTCTAGGGTCCCGCCATACCCCGCCTTATCCACACCCAGTATCATCCGTATTCTATCCATCAATTCTTGGCACCGGGGCCCCCTGGGCTTGTCCAGCAGTATGTAACCCATCCGTAGATTCTTCTCGAGACTCCTGCTCCATGGATCTGACCCAAAACGCGCGTCCGTCTCGGCATCCCTCACTATTATCATCGATCTCTCCCTCATCCAAGGGGGCTCCCTGTAACGGAGCAGCAATCCTACCACCGCGATACCTCGGCCTTCCGCTTCACGTATTCAGCTAGGCCCTTCGCCTCTAGTGCCTTCAGTACCTCCTCGTCGGTGGAATCCTTCGCGATATCGATCTTGTGAGGGAGTGGTATGATGTGTCTCACGTTCACAGGCTTTCTCCGCAGCCCGCTCAGCGTCTTTGGACCAGTAACAAGTACTCTTTGCCCACCGAGCACGCTTACTATTACTCCTTTGCATCCTGCGTCCCGCCCTGCGATCTTAACGACTAATCTTCCAACCTCCATAGTCATTTCTCCGGAAAATGGGTTCTAACCGGATTATAAATTTCATCAGGTAGTCTGCCCCATCCTTTTTTAGCTCGTTCGTCCAAAGATTGTTGTGGCTGAGAGAGGCATTGTAGTTATAGTGAGCGGTCTAGCCGCGAGCGGAAAGAGTACGCTGGCCCGGAGGCTTGCAGAGGAGCTCGGTCTGAGGCTCTACTCTGGCGGCGAGGTTCTGAAAAGCATCGCTTCCAAACGTGGATTTAGCCCGACACCCAACCGTTGGTGGGAGAGTGAGGAGGGGATGAGATTCCTAACCCTTAGAGAGAGCGACCACTCTATTGATAAGGAGTGCGACGAGATGCTTCTCGAGAGGGCGAGAGAAGGCAATGTAGTCATCGACAGCTGGGTGATCCCGTGGCTTTTAGAGGGGGGTCTTAAGATCTGGCTCAAGGCCAGCCGGTCAGTGAGGGCTGAGCGCCTTTCCAAGAGAAGCGGTCTTCCTCCGCATCAGGCGGAAGGAATTTTGGCGGAACGTGATGATAGAAACATAAAGCTATACAAGGCCCTGTATGGAGTCGAGATTGGATCCGACTTTGAGCCTTTCCACCTAGTGATAGACACCTCATACATCAGCGCCGACAAAGTATTCTCCATCGCTCTGTCGGCCGTAAAGGCCTTCTATCCCTGAGCCGAGGCCCACTCTCTCTCCACCCACCTTACTATTGCGCTCTGAAGACAGCTGTGGCATAGATATCCACCGTATATCCTCTCAACGCGCTTTTCACTGTAGGATGACGACCACTCGTCGGCGATTCCGTGAATCTCTCTGCCACACCACGCGCAGGCCCTTCTGTTTCTCGTCATCTCCTCTGAAACTCACTTCTTCCGCGGGCTTTCTGAAATACCTTGGCTCCCTATTTGTCGGCCAAAAAACTTGTTTATGGGTAGGCTGACCGCGAAGAACGTTAAAAGGTACCAACCGAAGAAGAGTATCTTCCCTTCCGATGAGATAAAGGGTATTTCAAGTCCAGGAGGCATTTTCAACAGCTCTAGTCCTTGGTACCTAGCGTTAGCGTAGAAGAAGAAGCTAAAGAATATCGCCATAGAGAGGACCATGAGAAGCATGTTCTTGCCGAGAATTCGTGTCTGCATCCTCTGCATATATTCCTTCCTCTTCTCAAGTCTCTCTATAGCTTTCTTGTCCTTCTGTCTTAGAGCGGTCATTAATTCGCGGTTAAACCTCTGCACCTCCTGCATAGCCATCATATCCTCTTTTGTAATTATTACCCTCCTCAGAGCGGTAGATGTCAATGCAAGCAAGCTTGAGAATAGAAGTATCTCCCAGACAGCCTGCTGAAGCATCCCTACTCCTCACCCATGATCTTAGCGATCGCGGGATACATCTCTGCAACACGCTCCTTCACAAGTATCTGGTAATACTGGTAGAGAATACCTATCATGAGTAGCAGCCCGGTTCCGGTTCCAAAAGCGTTGACGTAGTTAGCGACGCTGGCCAATACCCCCACAATCACCGAGCCGATTATGGAGACTGTGTAGATGTATCTTCTGAGGATCGAGGCGATTATCGTGGGGGCTCTTCTAAATCCAGGCACCTGCATACCCGCCGCTATAAGTTGGTCCGCCACCCTCTCCGGGGAAAGACCGCCGACGGTTATCCAGAATCTGCCAAGCATTACGCAAAATCCGACCATGAGCGCCACGAACACGAAGGCCCTCACCGGGTCCTGCGACGCCTGCGTGAAGTTGTTTGGACCTAGAGCATAATAGGCTAAGCCGCCTGTGGGCTGTGGCTGCCCAGAATCTTGATCTATCGTGAAGGTGCCTAGCAAGTTCAGGATAAAGTTTGAGTTATCCTGATTATACCTGGACCATATGATGGATGACAGGTAGTATATGTTTGTGAAGACTGTTGAGGCAAATATCACGGGCACGTTAGAGACGTAGAGCAGCTTTATGGGATAGCTCCCCCTGTATCCGCCGAATCTCGAGTGGCTAATAGGAATATTGACCCTAACACCCTCGGCGTAGATGAGGAGAAGGATTATCGCTATCGTGGATAGGAGGCCTAAGATGTCTCCGCGCTGTGCGACGTGTCTTATGAAGAGTGGGCCGAAACCTTCAGGAGACGTCGCGGCCTGGACCATTGCAAGAATTATCCCGTGAAAGTAGCCGTCTTGGAGAACGATGGGCGAGAATAGGTCTGAAAATATCTGGCTTGCCACTCCTGCGGCTATGAAGAGGCTGATGCCGCTTCCAAGGCCCCACCCCTTTTGGACAAGCTCGTCCATAAGCATGATTATTAGGGTTGCCACCAGTAGCTGAACAAACACTAGGATCTGTGCAGTCGCTGTGAGGGTGCCGAAGTAGCCGGCTAGAACGTAGGCGGCGCCTTGGAAGATGGCTATGACGAGTGTGAAGAGCTTGCTTAAGGCAGTGAATAATGCTCTGTCCTCGCTCTTCTTCAGGTCGAGCCGAATTATCTCTGCACCGACAAGTAGCTGGAGAATGAGGCCACCAGTCACTATAGGCCCGATCCCCAGTGTGGTTAGTGTGCCTATGTTTGAGGCGAAGATTATGTTGAGGAGGAGGGGGCTTGCCTGCTGCGCGGCTTTGTTGACCCCGTAGAGGGCTATGCTGCTCATCGTCTCGTATAGTATGAGGACAAGCGCGGTCCAGACAAGGCGTTCTCCCAGCGTAAGCTTCCTAACAGGTTTAGCTACCTCTGGGAGGATCCTCGCAAAGCCCTCTATGACTCGTCTTGTCCCCTCAGACATGGACCTAGCCCGCCTTCGCTATCTCCGAGTCGAACGCAGCGAGCTTTTGCTCCAAACCCTTACTCCAACTCTCTGCAAGAATTTTCACGGGAACTGTGAGCACCCCCCTAGCGAGAACCTTTTTATAACCGTGTGACGCCAGGTCCACTACAATTTTGCCATCCTCAAACTTAGCCTGACCTGACCTGATCAACCGTTCAGCGATGGTGGATATTTGGTAGAGATTGACTGCAGACTTTTCCCTCGAAGTGGGGGGGCTGAAACCCCTTTCTCCGAAGTGATCTGGAGCGTATTTCAGTATCCATGTCCACTTGTGTTTGTGGCCCCCGGCCATTCCCCGCCCTCCTTTCGCGCCGTGCTTCCTATGCTGTCCTATCTGCCCCCAACCATGGGTCCGAGAGCCGCGCAGCTTCCGGACCTTCCGCAGCCTAGTCGGCATATCGGAGCTACACCTTCCAAAAACTCGCGCCCCCCTGCATATATATCTACCGAGAATCCACTAAGACATTACGGAGACAAGCCTCTCAATCTCACGACCAATATACCCAGTCGCCCCACCATCCCGGTACGGCTTCTTAATACTTCTCTTCAGCCCACCCTTGGGAGGGTGTAGCCGGATTCGCGGCTTGAAGACCTGCTTAAACTCCGACAGAGAGATCTCCCCTCTATGAAGCTTTTCTGCCAGCTCAACTGCGTCTCTGACACCTAGAGTCTTTATGCCTTCCTCCAACTCTTTACCCCCCCAAACCTCGGCCCGCCTCAATAACCGCTTCAAGGCCTCCACGCTCGCCTCACCCCAGCAAATATATGCAGACACCTTATGAAGCATGCCGAGTATAGAAGGCGTGTTCGGCAGTATTGCGGCCCAGTTAGCCCTATTGAGGCTTAAGAGCCTTAATGTGTATTCAATCTCCTCGTTGTTGCCGCTCGGCCCCCGCAGCCTTATGGCTATAAGGAGCGGGGATTTCTCCATCTCGTCGCCTCACCACATGCTTGGAAGAACTATGGTGTTAGAGCGTCTCAAGGCGTCGAAGACGGCGCCGGCCATGCTTAGGGGTGTCCTTGTCTCACCGAAGCTCCTCGTCCAGCAGTCCTTGACTCCCGCCAACCTGAGAATTATTTTTGCCACGTCTCCAGCCACGAGTCCCAGTCCCCGCGGCCCGGGTAACAGCACTATTTCGACTGAGCCCCGCTTACCCCTCAGCACTGTCCTGAGGCTGTGGGGCTCCCCGCAGGCGCACTCCCAGCTTCCACAACCCCTCTGAACATATATCAGGTTCATCTTCGCCCTACTGACGCCCCTCTCAATAGCCATCACCACCTGAGCAGATTTTCCAGTGCCCAGCCCAACTAATCCATCCCCATTCCCGACGGCTACCACGGCCTTAAACCTCGACTTCTCACCGGCGTCGGTCTGACGTTGGACTAGCTTAATATTCAGCACCTCCTGCTGAAGGTTAGGGACGAGATAATCCACAATCTCGGGCTCCGTGATCCTATAGTTGTTCATGAAGAGCTCCTCGATCGAGGCGATCTTTCCCTCCTTCACCATCATGCCTATCTTTGTCTTCGGTTGCCAGGAGTCGCTCATCTGGAGCTAACAGATTCGGGGTGCGCCTTAAGAACCTTAGCCTGCCGGACTGGTAGAACTGGTCTGGGATAAGGTAAGGCGAAGAGGAAGATACCTCGAGACGTAGTAGATAGCGTAGCCTTTAAATGGGTACTTGGCGTGCTGATCTACTTGAAGCTGTGTTTGCAAGGCAGGGACCATCCACCCGCTTGAGAAGTCCATAACGTTCACCGAGAAGAGCAGCCGCGCTTTCTCGCTATCAGTTAGGCCGCTGACGAGATCGTCAAGGCTCTCGAAATACCTGGTGCTGCTCTCCAGCTCCTGCAGGCTTAGCTTTCTACTGAGTAGAGGAACCTTTAGAACGACATAGTCGGCATGCTCTAGAAGCCTCCTAACACCCTCAGGACCAAGATCGGCGCTGGCGCCATCCACTATTATCGTTTTTCCGGCCTGCATATGAGCACGCAAACTGGAGATAAGAGGCTCCACCCAATTCACGTCCTCCCTCTTCGACAATCCTTCTGGAACAGTAATAATATATGCGCCGTCCAGCCCCAGTTCCTCGACGGCGTGGGATACCTCCCTTGCAAAGTACTCAGCTAGCGTTAGATTATCGCTTATTTTTTTGGGGAACGCGAGTCTCCTATCATTTGTTACAAGCTCTTCGTGGTTTTCAAACCATGTGGATCGGTATCCCTGGACTCCGAAGAATACTTGAATGTCGCTGCTTTTTGTCATTATGCCTGCCAAGACTTTGTAGCCCGACGCTCTCAAGGACTTGGTGAGGGCGGTAAGGTCTGAGAGCGTCCAAGACCTAACATCAAGTCTAAACTTGAAGTGGCTTGACACTATGGTTGTTGCCTTCATCTCTTTGTATCCTATGAAGAAGTCTGGCGAGAGTGGGATTACTATGTGTGTGGGCTCGCCGATTTTTTTAGCAACCTCAGGTGGAATGGACCCCGAGTTGGGCTGGAAGAGAGAGTCTGGGCCCTCCACCAGCGCTACCCTGATTTCGCTACGTGGGAGCCTAACCCCTTCCGGCCCAGGCATCATAACCACTACAATCATGGCCGCCGCGACTAGGGATACCACTCCTATCTTCTCGTCAAGTTTCTGCTTAACTCTAGGCTCCCAAAGCATAACGAGGAGAAGCCTAACGAACTCCCATCCTGCGACTCCGCCTGCGACAAGGACTAGTCCGCCTCCGAGGCTCGCCTCCGTGACGGAGAGGCTTGAGACCTGCCCCAGAGTGCTTGGATTATATCCTATAAGTATCGCGCTACCGGCGAAGAATACCGCTGCGGCGAGGTGGATCCCTATCAGCCGCTTCCCAATCTGCCGGGAGGTTGAACTGTCCGAGAGAGCGAAAGCGAGCAGGAAGAATGGAAGGGCTGTCACTACGTATTGCACATTAATCTTCGGAGCTGTAGCTAGGAAAACAGCAAAGACCTGAGCATACAACAGGGTGGGCCTGCTCTCTTTGAGCGGTATGCGCCACTCGCGTCCAATTAAGTAAATTAGCGTAACCAAGAATATTCCCCAGCCAAGCATACTCATCGCATCTCTGCCAATTAATACGCCTACAAGCGCCCAATAGGTGAACTGGCCAACATTTGACCCGTGTACGAAGAGCTTCTCTGCGTACTGATATGGATCATTAGCTAGGAATGGAGCCGACACTATTAAAAAGATGAACAAGAAAGGAGCGATGACCTTCTTCGCGGCGGCGCGCGGGCCAGCTATCTTCGAGGTGTACAGCCACACGGCTGGGAGCAGTATGCCCGGGTAGATCTTGAAGGCTGTGGCCACGCCCAGAGAAGCTCCTGCCGCGGCGAACCGCTTATCACATAAGAAATATGCGGAGAGGATTGTGAACAACGCCGGTATGGGATCGAACATTCCCCATACACCCGAGATGAATGCCACTATCGGGTTGAGGAGATAGAGCGATGCAATTAGGAAAGACCGTCCCTCGTCAATTCCGCTTCTACGGCCTAGGATCAAAAGGATTAGCCCTACGGCTACATCAAGAATAATGACTGGGGCCTTGAAGAGTAAAAGCATCAACCACTTTTCCTCACCAAGTAATGCTCCAATTATCTTCATCATGGTTAGCAGGTAAAGCCAGGGAGGTGGATAGGCGTAGAACCCCCACGGAAATCCCTCGATGGAGGGGTAGCTGTAGATGTCTAGCCGCTCTTGCAGGAAGAGCTCACTCGTCTTTATCCAAACATACATGTCCCAGCCGTGTCCCGAGAAGGCCGCCGGCGCTAATCTCATAACGAGGGCTAATGCTACCAGCACCGCGGCATTCCTGCCTCGCCACAACGGTTTTAACAACTGACCCAGCCAAGATTAATATTTGTGGCGGCACTTCTGAGGGACTCGTTGTCACCCATTACTTAATAAGCCCTGCCTTGCCAAGTTTTCATCAAACATAATCACCACAACACCACATTTAGATATCAATTTATTATTGTAAAGGGGAAAGAAGGGGGGAGGGGTTGGCTAGCCCCCCGTGCAGCATCTGGGAAACCCTAGAGGAGGCCTGACGTTAAATCCCTTGCCGCAACACCTGACAGCGAGGTGCGCGTTAAATCTTGCATCATACCGGCCTGATAATGTCCAAATAAGCATTCTTACTCACTTACCCCTCGCGGCCTGATAGTATATCGTGAATAGGTTTAGGAATAGCTTTTAGGGTTGTTTATTCCCTGTATGTTGTCTCTTGCGCTCATCTTGTGGTGGAATAATACTGTCCTCTCCTTTAGGTATCTGAAGAATCTTTCTACTCTATTCCTTATGCCGAACCTCTCATGCCTATACTCCAGTCCGAGCTTCTCAAAAGCCCACCTATACCATGGACCCTATCGACTATGACTAGTGGTTTGTTTGTACACATCCTAAGGGCCTTCTTCAGGAATGCTAGGGCATTCAGGCAGCTCCTACCATAAGACGCCTCCAGAACCAATAATTCCCTAGAATCAACGTCTACAGCAGACCAAACATATACGTGGACTCCTTTAACTGATAGCTTGGTCTCATCAAAAGCTATACACCTCCTACACCTAGGCTCCCTAGCGACCCTGATCTCAGATACCTTCTTGGCGAGGTAGTGGACGGCGGACTTGCTTATCGGCTCCAAACCCATGCTAAGGACCTTGGAGACCCTCCTATAGCTACCACGAAACATGTAGCCCAACACTGCTAGACCCTAACCTCCCTACTTTTTTATTACGGAGCTCGTCTCCAAACTATTTAAGCTTCTTCTGAGCATGGTGTATTATGGAGTTTCGTGGGCTTAGTGATTTTGAGTGGGGTGTCGTTAGGCCTTTTCTTCCTCCTAGGTCTAGGGTTGGTAGGCCTAGGGCTGATGATAGGGTGGTCTTGAACGGTATACTGTACGTCCTCACCACTGGCTGTAGGTGGATGGATATTCCATTAGGGATTGTCTCTGTGGATAGCTCGACTGTCGAGGCTAAGAGGGGGAGAGGTAGTGGGGTACGACGGCTTCAAGCATAGATATGGGACTAAGATACATGTATGCGTAGACAGGGACTCCATGCCCCTAAGCATAATCATAGGGCCTGGGAACGAGCATGACTCTAAGAAGCTTCTAGAGCTTGTAGGAGACCTAGATTGGAAGCCTGAACAGCTCTACGCAGACGCAGCATACGACACGGAGAACATAAGGAGGGGCTTAGAATCCATGGGTATAGAGCCTAACATAAGGAATGGTAGGAAGCCTAGACCATACAATGTTGGGCTATAAAGGAGGATGAGGCCCGCTGCAGAGAGGCTCTTCGGACGGATAAAATCATTCAGAAGAATAATCATAAGGTATGAGAGGCCAGAATCAACATACAAAGCCCAAACAACAATAGCACCAATAACCATACACCTAAGATACGGAATTTAGAGATGAGTTCACGAATAAAACAACACGAGACCAAGGCCACAACACCCATACAAACAACACTATACGGATACCCGAGGCCAGACTAACAGACGACGAAGGTCTCGCCATTAATCCCTTCCCACAGAGAAGAGAGTCTGAAGAGGTTTATCGGGCGGGCAGACGCTGTCCCCATTTTTAAGGAGGTCCGGCCCTCATGGGGAGAAAGGCTTATACTAAATGTGGCCTACAAAGCGTGGGATGCAGGACAGGCTTGACACTCACATAACCGGCGGAGAAGCCCCGTTACTGTTGCTATCGTCCAGCTATGACGGCGAGAAAGGGAAGGCGTATCTAAAGCTATACAACCCAAAAAGCCGGAGAGTAGAGATCGTGTATGATGAGTCGGGGCATCTCCCTTACTGTTACACAAATCTGCGGCCCGAGGAGGCCGCCGAGGCCCTAAAAGATCTCTCGCCGAGCATCGTGGCTTTAACGGAGACGGAGAAGTTCGATGCTCTCAGACTAGAGACGGTTAAGGTCACGAAGGTGACTGTCAGAGACCCACTTACTATTGGGGGTAGAAGTGGCTCCGTGAGGGAGAGGATCAGTACGTGGGAGTCAGACATCCCGTATCACATAAATTATCTCTACGACATGGGGCTAATCTGTGGCTTGCCATACTGCATGGAGGACGGGAAGCTCGAGCCCTTGACGCTTTCACGGGAGGAAGCTATCGCCAAGGCTAAGAAGATATGGAAGCTGAGAAGCGAGGACGTGGAGGAGGTGGCGAATTGGATAGCTATATTGGAGGCAGAGCAGATAGAACCGCCCTTCTGTGCATTAGATATAGAGGTTCTTAGCGCGGTCCCGACCCGCGTGCCTGACGCATCCAAGGCAGAGGATCCAATAGTGGCCGCGGCGATACATGGATCTGACGGGAAAAAACAGGTCTTCCTGCTTAAGCGCGGAGGAGAAAAGATCGAGACAGAAGGCTTCAATTTCCTCGTAGCGACATACGACTCTGAAAAAATGATGCTTGAGGAAATCTTCGACGCCCTATCACGCTACACAATAATTGTGACCTTCAATGGAGACGACTTCGACCTCCCATATCTCTACAACAGAGCCAAGAGGCTAGGGGTAGCGAGGGAGAAAAACAGCATAGTAATAAGCAGGGAGGGGGCGACATTCATCAACGCGGTCCATATAGATCTTTACAGGTTCTTCCTAAACAAGTCTATCCAGATATACGCCTTTGACAACAAGTATAGGGAAAACACACTCGAGGGCATATCTCAGGCCCTCTTGGGGAGGGGTAAGGTGCCGATAGAGAAGCCAATATCAGAGCTCTCAGGCAGGGAGCTCGCCGCGTACGTCTTTGGCGATGCCTCGCTCGTCTACGAGCTCGTGTCTATGAACGAAAAACTAGTGTTGCGGCTCATCCTCGTCCTGTGCAGGATAAGTAGGCAGCCCATCGAAGATCTATGCAGACACGGCGTCTCAGGCTGGATCAAAAACCTCCTCTACTTCGAGCATAGGAGGCGTGGCTGGCTGATCCCGAGATCGGAGGACCTGCTCAGAGAGAAGGGCACCACAACGACGAAGGCCATCATCGAGGGGAAGAAATATCGCGGAGCCATCGTCGTCGACCCAATACCTGGCATCCACTTCAGGGTGAAGGTGCTTGACTTTGCATCCCTCTACCCATCTGCTTTAAAGAGGTGGAACCTGAGCTATGAGACGATCCGCTGCCCCCATGATGAGTGTAGGTCAAACGTCGTCCCCGAGACCGGTCACTGGGTCTGCACGAAGCGGAGAGGGTTGCAGAGCCAGATAATAGGCTCACTCCGAGACATTAGGGTCGGGCTATATAAGCCCCTCAGTGCCGATAAATCGATCCCTAACGAAAGGCGCGTCTGGTACGACGTGGTCCAGAAGGCTCTGAAAGTCTTCCTTAACGCCAGTTACGGCGTCTTCGGCTTCGAGGAATTTCCCCTATACTGTCCGCCACTCGCCGAGAGTACTGCCGCGATCGGCCGCTATGTCTTTAAAGAGGCGATAAATATGGTGGAGAAGCTGGGCGGCACCATAGTATACGGTGACACCGACTCGCTCTTTCTCGTGAACGCCGACGAGGGGCTTCTGAACGCTCTGATAAAGTGGGCGGAAGACATCGGGCTGGACCTCGAGATAGAGAAAGAGTACGTATACCTCGTTCTCTCGCAGAGAAAAAAGAACTATCTTGGCCTGACGACGAAAGGGGTAGTCGATGTGAAGGGGCTTACGGGGAAGAAGAGGCACGTGTTCAGCCTCGCTCACAGGTTGTTTGACCAGATGATTGAAGATTTGAAGCGGATCTCGACCCCAGGAGATTTCGAGAGATTTAAAGAGAGGCTTGCAGACCTGATAAGAAGCAGCTACAACAGGTTGATGAACAGGGAGTTCGAGGTCGACGAGCTTGCCTTCAGCGTTATGCTCTCTAAGGCTCCTGAGAGGTACGAAAAGACGACACCTCCCCACGTTAAAGCCGCACAGAAGCTCGAGACCATCGGTGTGAAGGTCGGCCCAGGTGACATAATACAATATGTTAAGACGAAGGACAGATTAGGTGTCACGCCGCTCCACCCAAAAATAGAGATAAACAAGGCCCAAATCGATGTTGAGAGCTACGTGGAGTATCTTAAAGGAGTTTTTCAGCAGGTGCTCGACAGCCTAGACATGGATTTCGACGAGATTATAAGCAGCGGAAAATATGTGAAAAAGACTCTCGACGAGTTCCTCTAACACACCACTCAGGCTTTAGTGGCTGAGACTATAGATATGACGTCGCCGGCCTTCAGCCTATAATCCGAAGGGAGCTTGAGCTTCGTTCTGGCGTCGACCGCGTAGAGATACCCCTCCCCCAGCTCGCTATGTATTTTGCTGGCGAGGTCGCGGGGCGTTGACCCCGACTTGAGTAGATATACGTCAGGGAGGACGTTTCCCTCCCGGTCTGTTAGCTTATAGTAGTCCTCGACTGGGAAGACTGGTATGTAGCCGAGAACCTCTAAATATGCCTTGTCTATCAGTTGCTGAACCCCTGTCCCATTATTCTTCTCCATAAATTCTTGGAGTTTCTCTAGCGCTGCCCTCTGGGCGGGAGTAAGCTTCGTGCTGTCTACGACCTCAAAGGTCTTGTCCCCCGGCGTGTATTTGATGTATCCGCGGGCGGATGCCAACCTAAGTATTCTCTCAGCCTCAGAGCTGCACGGAACAACCTCATAACCCGCGAGCCTCAGTCTCTGGACACCCTCCGAGGATCCGGGCACGTCACATTTGTTGGCGGCCACGATGATAGGTTTTGCTACCTTACGTAGGTTTTCCACAAAAAGCTCCAGCTCTTCTTGCCTCCAGCTCGTGGGGCGTGCAGAGTCGAGCCCAGAAGCGTTAATTGCGTGCTCGACATGAAGCCTCTCTACACCCAGCCCCGAGAGTTGCCTTGCGATCTCTTCGGACAGGCTAGCCTGTTTAGCCTCTGAAGCCCTAGCTATGCGGGGCCACTCTCTCGCAAGTATCTTAAGCAACCATCTGTCGATCTCCCTCTCAACAAGCCTTACATCCATGAGGGGGTCGTGGGATCCAACCTCCACTAAGTTGCCCTCGTCGTCCGTCGACCCTGAAGCATCTGCCACAACTATGAGCGCGCTCGCTTGGCGTATCTCGTCGAGGAACTGTAGCCCGAGACCTCTGCCTTGATGTGCACCCGGCACTATTCCGGGGCAGTCGATTATCTGTATCGGAATCAGCCTTACGCCGTCGATGCACCTAGAGTTTTTTGGGTTATCCCTCACCCCTAACTCTTTGCATACACAGCTGTATCTCAGGTAGGTTATGCCCCTGTTTGGCTTTTTTGTCGTGAATGGATAGTTGGCAATTGGGACATCTATGGCGGTTAGGGCCGAGAAAAGAGTGCTCTTGCCTACGTTGGGCTTCCCCACGAGTCCGGCAAGCTCCATCCAAGGAAAGTCTTCTCATGCATCGTAATATAATTTGTTAGCTCGTATTCATGTAGGATAAAAATATATAGAGTGAGGCTTTGAGACTCTTGCTGAGTCTTTGAGGTACGATCTCGCGGTCATCGGCGCTGGAATAGTCGGCCTAGCCACAGCTTATTACTACACGGAGAAGAGGGGTGGTAGAGTGCTCGTTATAGACAAGAATACAGGCCCTGCGCAAGGAAACACAGCGAGGAGCGTCGGGGGTTTTAGACTTGGCCTCTTCACCTCTCGCCTCAATAGAGTAGTTTCAGAGAGTAGCGTCCGATTCTACCTGGATCTTCAGTCGGCGGGCTATGACCTAGGTATCCAGCAAGTAGGATACCTAGTGTTGCTGGACGACCTGAAGTACTCGTCGTACATAGAGTCTGTGAGGGAGCTAATATCGACTGGGAAGGCCCTTCTAGTCTCTTCCGACGAGCTTAGAAAAGCCCTTCCTTTCATCAATCTCGATCTCTCTGACGAGGAGGCCCAGCTGATGGGGTTGAGACCTATAAAGGGGGCCATATTTTCACCCAAGAGTGGTTACTTGGATGTCGAGAAGTTAGCGAAATTTTACTATGAGAAGCTTGTGGAGAGGGGTGTCGAGTTCCTTTTCAACACCCGCGTCGAGAGGCTGGTTCTTTCGCCGGTGATTAGCATAGGTCATCCCAGGGAGCCACTGACGTGGCAGGAGAAGAGGATAGGCGGCATAGCAACTAGTAGGGGTCTGTTCGAGGCTGATGTGGTCGTTCTTGCGGTAGGTGCGTGGTCTCAAGAGCTTCTGGATCCCCTCGGAATAGATTCACACATCAAGCCGAAGAAGCGTCAGATCTTTTCTATTCCGGCTCGGGGGCGGTTGCAGGAGTTCTTCAATGTGGAGCGATTCAACGAGTTCAGGTGCATACCCATGACATTTGTGCCGCGCGGTCCTTATGTGGTTCCTCGCGTCAGGGAAAAAACTCTATGGCTGGGGATGAGCGACGACATTGGGCGTAAATGGGGGATAGACTTCGAGGCGGAAGACCACTTCTACATCGACAACATCTATCCGCTACTCTCCAAGATCTTTCCCATACTAGAGGGTGCTAGGCCTGAATCAAAGTGGGCCGGCTGCTACTCAATAAACACGATAGATGAAAACCCTGTAGTCTTCCGTGTCATGAACCTAGTCGTTGCTACGGGGGGGAGCGGGAGCGGAGTGATGAAGGCAGACGCGATTGGCAGGATCGCGGCGGCGCAGGCCCTTAACGAGCCCGTAGCCGAGCTTTACGGCGGCCTATCAGTCTCCTCAGATATCCTCTCAATAGCCGGTCGGCAAATAGAACCTGAGAAGCTCGTCTTCTAAGGATAATTTATAAAACTGTTTCAAACAATCCCCCAAACAATTCGAGCCGGGAGTCTTGACCTTTTTTTCTCTTCTTGAGGTTAGGGGCAGACGACACCATATGATATCCGGGCCTAGAGAAATAACTAATAAAGCCCCCCAGTGTAGATGTTAAGCAGATGAGTGGAGCGATACAGACGGTTCCCGAGCTCCGCCTAAGGGTGGCGGAGGCCCGTCAGAGAGACGTCGGATATGGTATAGCGAGGATCGACCGTGAGGTCGGAGCCTCTGCAGGACTCTCAACGGGAGACGTAATCGAGATCAGGGGCAAGAAGCTGGCTGTAGCGACTCTCTGGCTTGGCTACCTCGAGGACGAGAAGGACATAATAAGGATTGACGGCTACATTAGGAACAACGCGGGCGTTGCTCTAAATGACTACGTAATAGTGAGGAAGGCCCAGGTGAAGGAGGCGAAGCTCGTGACCTTGGCGCCGGTGAACAGCGCGATCAAGCCTGATGAGAACTTCACTAAGCTGGTGAAGAGTAGGCTGATAGAGTACCCTGTTGTCCAGAAGAACATAGTGCCTGTACTGTTCTTTGGGAATCTCTTCAATTTCGCCGTTATACAGACTAGGCCCTCGGGTGTGGTGAAGATCACTCCAAACACCCGTATAGTTATTCAGAGCCGCGCTGTTCAGGAGAAATATCTCAGCACGCACGTAACATACGAGGACATTGGAGGTCTCCATGAGGAGATCCAGAGGATAAGGGAGATGATTGAGCTTCCGCTGAGGTTCCCAGAGCTCTTCCAGAGGCTGGGGATCGACCCCCCTAAAGGCGTGCTTCTGCACGGGCCTCCAGGTTGTGGAAAGACGCTGCTGGCTAAGGCTGTAGCAACCGAGGCTGAGGCAAACTTCATACTAATTAATGGTCCCGAGATAATGAACAAGTATTATGGCGAGACCGAGGCAAAGCTGAGGGAGATATTCAGGAGGGCGGAGGAGGAGGCTCCGAGCATCATCTTCATAGACGAGATTGACGCTATAGCACCTAAGAGGAGCGAGGTTACGGGAGAGGTCGAGAAGAGGGTTGTGGCCCAGTTACTTGCCTTGATGGATGGGCTTGAGAGCAGGGGCCAGGTGATAGTGATAGGCGCTACGAATAGGCCGAACGCCGTTGACCCAGCGCTTAGGAGGCCGGGAAGGTTTGACAGGGAGATCGAGATAGGGATACCTGATAAGAAGGGCAGAAAGGAGATACTTCAGATTCACACCCGTGGAATGCCCCTGGCCGCTGACGTGGATCTAGACAAGGTCGCCGAGATAACTAAGGGGTATACGGGCGCCGACTTGGCGGCTCTATGCCGAGAGGCGGCGATGAAGTGCATCAGGAGGATACTGCCGAGCATCGACTTCAACGAGGAGAGGATATCACCAGAGATTCTCAATTCTCTGGAGGTTACCATGAAGGATATCCTCGAGGCTTACAAGGAGATCACGCCTACCGCCCTGCGTGAGGTTGAGATAGAGACACCAACGGTCCATTGGGACGATATTGGAGGTCTGCACGACATCAAGCAAAAGCTTATAGAGGCGATAGAGTGGCCCCTCAAGTTTCCCGACAAGTTCGAGAGGCTCGGGATTAAGCCACCCAAGGGCATACTGCTTTATGGCCCGCCAGGCTGCGGGAAAACCCTCCTAGCCAAGGCAGTCGCAACTGAGGCAGAGGCAAACTTTGTCACGATCAAGGGGCCTGAGGTCTACTCAAAGTGGGTGGGCGAGTCGGAGAAGGCTATCAGGGAGGTCTTCAGGAAGGCCCGTCAGGCATCGCCCTGCATCATATTTCTAGACGAGATCGAGACGATCGTCCCGAGGAAGGATATGCTTGACGACAGCTCGGGTGTAGCGCACCGCGTTGCAGCTCAGCTGCTCTCCGAGATGGATGGGATAGAGGAGCTGAGGGACGTTGTGGTCTTGGGCGCCACTAATAGGCCAGACCTGATGGACCCCGCAGTCCTACGTCCGGGAAGATTTGACAGGCTGATCTACGTGCCGCCGCCCGACGAGGCCGGCAGATACGAGACGCTCAAGATTTACACGCGGAACATGCCGCTTTCTGAGGAGGTTGACCTGCGAAAGCTTGCAGCCATGACGGAGGGATACTCGGGAGCCGACCTAGAGTCTTTATGCAGAGAAGCGGCCTTCGCCGCGCTGAGGAGAGACACCAACGCCAAGTATGTGAGTTGGGCTGATTTCCAGGAGGCCCTGAAAATAGTTAGGCCAAGCATAACACCCGCCATGCTAAAGGAGTATGAGAGAGTCGCTGAGCTGCTCCGCGGAAGCGAGAAGTCCTTACCGATGTTTGGATGAGAAGGGCCGCATGGACCTAGCCGCTATTATAGAGATGCTGCGGAGGAATAACAAGAGAATGATGGAGACGGCCTTACAGGAGGCCCTCAATAGTAGGGGGTTTGAGATAAGCCAGAAAGAGCTGCGGCAGGCGCTCCTAGTCCTAGAGGCGCGGGGGCTCGTCAGGCTCCACAGCTTGGATGAGGAGAAAAAACTCGTTATGCTTCTCGATGAGGGCGCCTAACCCGAGAGCCAGCGATCGAGGGAGGTGGCTTTACGCTTCTCAGCCAGTATAGCCTCCACCTCGTTCAACTCCTTCTCAACCCTTTCGGGTGAGAAGTCATGCTCGTCGCACAGGAGCTTGACCACTCTCTCCCTATCTATCTCCCTCCACTCCAGCACATAGTCCTTCTTAACCTCCGGCTCTAAGAAGAGTTTCCTGACGGCCTCTATATCGACTTCCGGCTGCTTGCCGAGAGCTTTGAGGGCAGCCTCAGCCGAGCCGTGTGTCTTGATTAGGTTGTATGCCTTCTTGGGGCCAATGCCCTTCACACCCTCAAAGTAGTCCGTCCCTATCAGTATGGCCATGTCCACGAGCTCCCTTCTACCGATGCCTAGAGATGAGAAAAGCTTCTCCGCAATTATCAGCTCGGGCTCTATAGAGACATACTCGTTTCTACCCGGAAGCTTTCTTCTGCCGACTATCGAGAGATTCCGGACGAGCCTCGGTGTTCCGAAGAGAAGTGAGTCAAAGTCCTGCGAGGCAGACGCCCAGGTGTCGCCACGTGCAGCTAGGTAAGCGGCCTGCGCCTCTCCCTCTGAGGGGGCCACGATGTATGGAATCCCCATCGCGTCTAGAAGCTTGGTCGCTGTCTCAACCATGTAGCTTTCGAGGCTTGCGGACTGTGCAGCGTATTTTCTCGCCTCCTCTAGCTCGCCCGCGGCTAGGGCCTCACTGTAGAGCCTTCGGGCCTTCTCTCTTAGCTCGAACCTCTTCCTAAGAATGGCTTTCTTAAGCTCGGGGGGCTGGCCGTCAAACACGTAGACGACCCTCAGACCCTCCTTGATCATGTTGGTGGTCCTGAAGAATAGCCCGCTCAAGTGGCTTGTTACGCGTCCCTTTCTGTCCTGCAGCGGCCGGCCATCCGGCCCTCGTATGATTGAGAGAAACTGGTATAGAGTGTTGTAGCCGTCGATGGATATGGCCTTTCCCGAGAGATGCTTGAGGCTAATCACCTCCAAGGCCTCTGGAGGTATGATGTCAGCCAGCTTAACGCCCATTCTTACACCCAGTATTCGAGGGGATTGGGCGCGGATAAAGTTTCGCGGGGCGGCCCTCGCCATAATACTGGACTTCCATTACTATAGTTCGGTGATATATATTAGCTCACGTCTCGTATCTTGGGTATCCGTATAGTGTTGTCTGTCCGTTTCCCCTGAATATTACCTCGTTTCCCCACTGGCCTAGCTGTATTGGTACGTTGCCGTGTGTCTGGGGTTCCGAGACTGTTGAGGTCCAGCCAACCCAAACCCCTCCCTCAATCCCCCTTTAGTCTTAATCCTTATAAAGGTTGGAAAATGTCCTCTAAAGTTTCCCCATAGAGAGGCAGGCCAGCCGAAAAGCCCGCCTACCCCCCACCTATCTTAGTAGATCTCGACATCCGCTACGTGAAGGCTCTTTTTAGGCGAGATGGGCCTCAGCCTCTTGGCTGAGACTGAGCATGAGGCCCCAAGACTCTTGACCCTTTCCTCCACGAGCCGCCTCCAATCATCGGGGCTTTCAGTGAAGCCGTAGAGGTGTATTGTACCCTTTTCCTTAAGTATCGTTAGCGCAGTATATAGGAACGAGAGTGGGTCGCTCGGAAAATTCATTATTACCCTGTCAAAACGCCTCTTAACATACCTGAAGACCTCTCTACAATCCCCAAATAGTGGCGTGACCCTGCTTGACAGCCTGTTAGCCTCGATGTTCTTGACGAGCAGCTCGTAGGCCGCCGGGTTTAGCTCTGAGGCATATACAATGGCTCCTGAGTGTTTCGCGCAAGTGATTGCGAAGGGGCCTACACCCGCGAACATATCCGCGACAACCTCATCACTCGAGACAAGGGACGCGATCCTCATTCTCTCGCCCGACAGCCGCGGCGTATAATACACTCTTGAGAGGTCGACGAAAAATAGGCAGCCATTCTCCCTATGTATTGTCTGGGTCCTCTCCTCGCCTGCCAAGTGAATGTATCTTCTTACCCTGTAGGTTCCCTCGACCCGGCCTGACTCGCCTAAGACTACCCGAACTGATCTCTGCACTCTCAGTATTGCCTCTCCTATAAGGCGAGCCTTGGAGGCGAGGCTCTCCGGTATATGGACAACCGCGATATCGCCTATAATGTCAAAAGATGATGGCGCATCCTTCAGCTCCTCATCAGTCAAAACCCTCCTCAGCTCATCCTTAAGGCTGGTCGGCCGCGTGGGGCGACGGCTAAACTCGAATTCTAAGACTTCCCCTCCAGCGATATCGAGAAGCTGGTTTCGCGGCATACTCGTTAGGGGGAATACAACGAACCCATTATCTCTCTTGGGCGCGAGCCTCGCATCTAGGAGCCCCTGTTCTAGCAAGATGCGCGTGGTCTTCTCCGCCATCCTAGCTTGGACCTTCAGACCAATTGCACGCGTCTTCCCTTCTTCAAGCATACCTCACGATTCTTTTGACAACCCCTATGCCCTTTGTCCTGCCCTCCCTCAACACAAACCTGTCCGAGGCGAAGATGAGCGTCGGCGAATACTTAAACTCGAGGACGGCGTTACCGGTCTCCCCCGGCCTTATGTAGTCTTTGTCCAGCTCCACTATTTTCACGCTCTGGGAGATTGTGTGGCACTGTAAAACTGGCTCGTAGCCTTGTGCAAGCCTGCTTGGGTGTCCCAGAGCGAGAATCTCCGCCTCGAAGCTCCAGACAGCCCTAGGGCTGAGTTCTTCTCCGCAGAGTGCCATGCCCCTCCTGATCTCTGAGTGGGGGACGCCCCGTATAGCCACACCCACTATGTATCCGGCAGCCGCCTCGTCGACTCTGGCATGATAGATCTCCACACTTCGCGCCTTGACGCGTTTAAAACTGCCATCTGGGTACGGGCCGAGCAGCAGGTCGTCACCCGCTCTGAGCCTACCCTGACGCACCGTCCCCGACACCACGCTGCCAACACCGTCTATGTCGTATATTCTGTCGATATACAGCAAGAGAGGCTTGTGTACCTGCCTCTCCCTGGGCGGGAGTAGGCTTAGAAGCCTGTATAGCCGATCAAACCCTTCAAACGTCCTTGCAGATGTCTCGATTATTGGAACTATGACGCCGAGCTTGTCGTAGACTAAGTCTGCGTCAGAGGGGTCCCGCAGATGGAACGGTACCCTCCCAACCTTTTTCAAGAGCTGAGCGACGTCCTCGACGACCTCCGCTTTCCTCCGCTCCGAGACCTTGTCTCCCTTAGTTATACACATTATGACGGGGAGGTTGATCCCCAGCATTAGACCGAGGTGCTCCTTCGTCAGGTGCGTCACACCATCGTCGGCGGCAACGACGAGGATTCCGTAGTCAACCTCTTGACCCACCAGCCCCCGTATTGTTGTCCTCAGCCAGGGCTCGTGCCCAACGGTGTCTACAAAGCTTACCAGTCTCTCTCCCTCCTCAACTATACGGGCTCTCTCCGACTTGTCGAGCGGGTTGGCCATAGGTATTGGACGGCCGTTCTTGAAGCCCAATATTGCGAGGTGTATGTCTGCCGACAGGTTCCTCGCGACTTCGTGGGGTAGGGTGTCGAGGTAGAGCCATTTCATACCGTCGTCACGTTCGCCTGACAGTAGGCAGGCTATCAGGGTGGACTTTCCATGATTCACGTGGCCCGCGACAGCCACGGTTATGTGCGGCTTGGAGAGAGTGGAGATCTGCTCTATCACGACCCTCGCGACAAAGCCCCGCTCCATCTCGTACTTTTCAACACGCTTAATCTTAGCACCACACTCCGCGGACACGGTTGAAAGTACCGACAGACTCATCTCGAGATCATACTCGCTCAGGCCAATGACCCCACCGTCATCAGAGACACCGAGCAGGTAGACTGCGACGCCGTTCCCCTCAATTAGGTGGGCCTTCAACTGAGTGCCTAGCTGTTGCCGCCTCTCCTCCTTAAGGTGGATTTGAGGGATGAGCCTCTCTTTAAACTCTATATGACGATCCTCTGTCCGCGGCAGTGTGAGCTTTTTCGTCACTCTATATTTTGATTTGGGTGGGCCGATATAGTGTTATCGGGTCTCTCCCGAGGGGCGGACCATGCTTCGAGACGACTGGGCGTTTCAAAGCTACCCAGGAGCACAGAGACGCCCCTTAACGAGAACTCCCTCCATCTGCATCACTAATCTCCGAGCGAGAATTTTCTAGCAGTTGCTATGCCGAGCCTCATGCTTTATTAAGGCCTCTTTAAGCCTTATGCCCGCACTGAATCCTCCTAGCCCCATGGTTGACGCGACCACCCTGTGGCAAGGTACGATCAGCATCAGGTGGTTGGCCGCGAGCGCTCTGCCAACAGGCCTCGCATAATTGATGCCTAGCTGTTCCGCAACCCACTTGTAGCTCCGTAAATGGCCGTAAGGTATCTGGATGACTATGGACCACACCTTCCGGCTGAACTCTGTGCCCATCATTCTTACGGGTAGATCAAAGGTCCTCCTCTCTCCCTCGAAATACTCTGTGATCTGGCGTGAAGCTTCTTCGAGGAGACTACAACTACGGCGGGACAGCTCTTGATAGCCCTGCCGCCTCAGAAATGATACGTAGTCTCCCCCATGACCAACCCCGACAAAAAGTACATTCTCCCCGTCAGCCGCAACGATTACATCGCCTGCCCATGTCTGCAGCCTCCTAACAAAAGCCTGCACGGCTGCTACTGGAGGAGCGTATAACGATTTATAAGCTTATGGTGCTCTGGGTAGTGTGTGGCGCGAATCGGCTTCATCGGACTTGGGCTTATGGGCAAACCGATGGCTAAGAGACTTCTGGAAGCTGGGCATCATTTGAGGGTTTACAACAGGAGTAGGCGACCGATCGACGAACTCGCCGCCCATGGCGCGACACCTACAGGCTCTCCCAGAGAGGCTGCGTCGGGGGCGGAGTTCGTAATCCTGATGCTTCCTGACACTCCGGAGGTCGTGGAGGTTGTGCTTGGTGTGAACGGGGTCGTTGAGGGTGCCTCTCCAGGAACAACAGTGATCGACATGTCTACAGTCTCTCCCGAGACTGAGCGAGAGGTCGGGCGACGCTTAGCGGATGTGGGGGTGAAGTATCTTGACGCGCCCGTCACAGGAGGGACAATAGGTGCTGAGCAGGGAACACTTACCATTATGGTGGGTGGGGACTACGAGGCTTTCAGGCGTGCCGAGCCGATACTCTCGCTGCTTGGAAACAAGATAATATATATGGGGCCGTCAGGATCAGGCCAGCTCGCGAAGCTCTGCAATCAAGTCTCAGTTGCCCTTTCACTCCTCGGAACATGCGAGGCATTGTTGCTTGCCTCCAAGGCGGGGCTTGACCTTAAGAAGGTGTTAGAGGCAATATCCACAGGCGCCGGCTCGTCATGGCAGCTCGTGAACCTTGGTCCGAGAATCATGGCTAGAGACTTTGATCCAGGCTTCAAGGCAGAGCACCTTGCCAAGGACCTCAGAATAGTCTCTGAGACTGCCCACACCCTATCCCTGCCTCTCCCGGGGACAGCTATAGTGTACCAGCTCCTCAAGTCACTGGTCGCGAAGGGTAAGGGGGCTCTAGGGACCCAGGCATTAATAACTGTTCTCGAAGAGTTAGCCTCACACCACCTGGCGGGACACCAACCTAGCCTCTCAGGAAGCGGAGATAATTCTTGTAGATCTGCGCCACCATATACTCCTCGTCCACGCCCTTCACCTTCGCAATCGTTTTAATCAGTCCATGGATCTCCGAGGGGCTCAAGCTGAGCTCCCTATAACGATAGGGGCCGTCGCTCTCGGTTAGTAGTATCTCTGGGCTAGCCTTGTCCAGAATGCGCATCTGCCTCTGCTGAATAACCACCGTTGGGTTTATCGATATGAAGTAGCCCGAGTCCTCTATCACCTTCAACAGCTCTACCGGCCCAGTGTACCAATGCAATAACATTGACCTAACACCCAGCCGATTGCAGATGCTGATCACGTTCCCCCACTCGCCGAGCGCGTGGACATTCAGTGGGAGGTTAACCTCGATTGACAGTTGGCAGATCTGCGTGAAGACCCTCATCTGCTCCTTTATTGGGCTCCTCGCGAATCTAGCATCCACGCCAACCTCTCCTATTCCCGCGAACGACCCGCTCATTATGAGCTCTCTAAGCTCCTCAAGCCTGTTTATAGTCCTGTGTAGATACCATGGGTGAAAACCAACAAAAGGGTCTATGTTGTCAAATTTCTTCGCGAGCTCAAGTGTTTTCACCGACGACTCTATATCTAGCGAGACTCCAACTATCCTTATCCCTCTAAACTCCTGTATCTCCTTCTCATCATACTCGTGGACGTGGCAATGCGAGTCCACGATCGTCAAGTGTCAAGCACCACGCTAGGCCGCTCTTATTTTAACCTCACTGAGGCATGCCTCGGCGAGGCCTCTGAATACCGGTGAGGGCTTGCCGGGCTTGGACTTGAACTCGGGGTGGAACTGTGTTGCTATGAAGAATCTGTGCGTTGGCAGCTCTACGATCTCTACACGGGTGTTGTCTGGGGAAAGGCCGGAGAAGACTAGGCCCGCGCGAAGTAGTGACTGACTGTATGCCGGATTCACCTCGTATCGGTGCCTGTGTCTCTCATACGCCAACTCGGATTCGTAGAGGTGGTGCGCAAGTGTGCCAGGCTTTATAACTACTGGGAGGGCGCCGAGCCGCATCGTGCCACCCATCTGGTTTACGCCCTGCTGCTCAGGCATCAGGTCTATGACTGGGTGTGGAGTGGATGGGTCGAGCTCGGTAGAGTTTGCTCGCTCGAGACCCAGTACGTTTCGCGCAAATTCCACTACCGCCAGCTGCAAGCCGAAACAGATTCCGAGGAAGGGCTTATTCTGTGTCCTCGCATATTTTATCGCCATGATCTTACCCTCAGAGCCGCGTCTCCCAAAGCCACCGGGTACTAGGATCCCGTCGGCCTCGAAAAGCTTCGCGAACTCTTGGGAGTCGCCTCTCTCAAGCTTCTCAGCATCCACCCAGAGGATCTCAAGCCTAGCCCCCTCGTAGGCCGCGGCGTGTTTAAGCGCCTCCTTTATGCTCACGTAGGAGTCGGTTAAGGCAGTATACTTCCCACAGACCGCCACCTTTATTACTGGGTCCTGCACCTTAAATGTATTTACGATCTTTCTCCACTCATGGATCGCGGGGGTTGTCAGGGGGAGGTTGAACTTCTTAAGCATGTATTCTCCCATTCCTTGCTCATACAGCATGAGGGGGACCTCGTATATCACGTCGGTGTCGTAGGAGCAGAATACGGCCTCGGGGGGTAAAGTTGAGAAGAGTGCGATCTTTCTCTTGGTTGCCTCATCTATCGGGCTTCCACTCCTAGCAACCACTATGTCGGGCTGAATTCCTGTGCGTCGTAATTCGTTGACACTGTGCTGTAGTGCCTTAGTCTTAAACTCCCCAGTAGC
>Ga0326762_1000217_pt1 | contig 31151 bp, 25 predicted proteins | sample NORPS_S_FD_207669 | JGI IMG/M metagenome (GOLD analysis project Ga0326762, IMG submission 207669) | Hot spring sediment microbial communities from Norris Geyser Basin, Yellowstone National Park, WY, United States - NOR.PS_S | ecosystem: Environmental > Aquatic > Thermal springs > Near-boiling...
TGGCGGAAATAGCATCAAAGGCTGCTATGAAGTTCAAGAAAACCGCCTTCATACCCCCTCCCCATTATACCGCGCCCGAGCAGATAAAGTCCTTTGATCTTGCGGATGAGAGATCCGACATATACTCTGTCGGCGCGGTTTTGTATCATATGATAACTAAGAAGGTTCCCTTTGAGGGTGATATAAGACAGATATATTACCAGAAGCTTTCCGGGTACAACATCCAGCCTCCAAGGATGCTAAACCCCGAGGTTCCTCAGGAGCTTGAGAGGGTGGTTTTAAAAGCCTTGAGCCAGGATCCTAAGGATAGGTTTCAATCCGCCCAGGAAATGATGGAAGCCCTCAAAGGCATCAAATCAAGGTTTTTGGGCAAGTTCATCCTTTTGGAGTTCGAGGAAAGGAGGTCGGAGGGAACCTTTAAGAGGAAAATAGAATTTAGGGAGAGCTCCCCCTTTCGTTTGGAAAGTGTCGAAATTCCCAGTGTTATTTCTTTAGGACAACCCTTTAATATAAAGCTCGTTTTCTCCGGTAAAGGGGAAGGGAGGGTTGAATTAAAGGTTCCCGACTTTCTAACCCTATTGGAGTCTCCCATCCAAAATTTCTTATCCCCCTGCGAGGTTTCTTGGCACCTGATAACCACAAAGGAGATTTATGGAGCTTACGAGTTAGAAATTTCAATATTTTCCAACGGGTTAAACGTCCTTAAGGAACCTTTAAGATTCCCCGTTCTGTTCTTGCCCGTATATTACGAGATAAAGGAAGAAGGTAAAACGAAAAAGACGATCTTTAGGATTTTTGGGATAGGTGAATGAGGGAAAGGGCTCTCCTTGTTGCGTTAGTTAAACCTGGGGAAAGTGAGAGGGTATATAGAAGCCTTGAGGAGCTTAAGGAACTGGTGAAAACCGCGGGTGGAGAGGTGTTGGATATGGTGATACAAAGGAGGCAAAAGGTAGATCCGGGATACTACGTAGGAAAGGGTAAAGCAAAGGAGATAGCGGAGCTTTGCCAGAGCATGAAAATTGATATGGTGGTCTTTAATACGAGGCTTTCCCCCACGCAACTCAGAAACCTATCCGAAATAATCCCATGCAAGGTCCTTGACAGGGTCGATATTGTACTTGATATTTTTGCCCAACACGCCGCCACCGCGGAGGCGAAGATCCAGGTGGAACTTGTGCAGTTGCAATACAGATTAGCGAGGTTGAGGGCGGCGCCCGGGTATTTCTCAAGGATTGGAGGTGGGATAGGGACGAGGGGTCCGGGAGAGACAAAGCTTGAAATAGATAGACGGAGGATACTGCAAAGGATAGCTTTTTTGAGGAGAAAGTTAAAAGAGGTTGAAAAGGCTAGGCTTGAGAGAATGAAGAGGCACAGGGATTTCTTCCGCGTTGCCCTTGTAGGATACACAAGCGCGGGGAAGACAACTCTACTGAACGTATTAACGAAATCCAAATTAAAGGAAAGTCCAGATCTTTTCACAACTCTGGACACTTACACGAGAGGCATGTACATAGATGGAAAAACCATTTTGATTTATGATACCGTTGGTTTCATATCCGAGCTTCCTACCCAACTTATAGCGGCCTTTAAATCTACCCTTGCGGTGGCAAAGGAGGCAGACTTACTCTTGGTGGTTGTAGATGTATCAAAACCAGATTTCAGGGATAACTTGATGGTGGTTGAGGAAACCCTTAAAGAAATAGGGGCGGGAGAAAAGCCCAAAATTTACGTTTTTAATAAAATAGACCTCATACCTTCAAAAAATATGCTTGAGAGGTTGATGGAGGAGTTCGGCGAGGATGCGGTTTTCATAAGCGCAAAGACGGGCGAAAACCTTGATTTATTAAAAGAAAAGATTCTTTATGCTCTAACCTCTAATAAGGGGAATTAGGGCCATAAAGAAGTTCGCCACCGTCCACAGGGTGAAGGGGAAGTTTGATGGAAAGCCGGCGATAAATAATGCGTCCGCAAACAGGAAGGAAAATATAACTATGCTACCTATCGCCCACCTTTTCCCGATCTCCGTGCCCCAAAGGAGTAAAAGGTTGTATAAAACTATGAAAACCATACCCCAATCCAGGATAATAAAAGAAACTAAGGGTGAAACTTTTAGAAAGTGGTCTGGAAGATTCGGTACAAAGAAAGTGGAGGTGAAAATCAATGAGAATGCTACGAGGAGGATCATAAGCCTAACAAATGTAAGGTAATAACCCGATGTTTGGAAGAACCAAATATACCTTACGTTTGCTGCAAAGAAAAAGAACCTCGCAAGGGTCATAAAAACCAATCCAAAGATTTCAAAGTTTACAACTTTGCTAAAATCCGAAAAAAAGAAAGCCAAACCTTGGAAAAGGAAACCTGTTCCGACAATTACGTAAAGCTGTCCCCTCACGCTTTCAACCCCTAGCTCTATACCCTTTAATATCCAAAGGATAAAGGCTATTATACTGGAAAGGGCGAGGGGGTACTTTGATAGAGAATTACCGGAAAATTGCAAGTAAAGGGAGATTATGGTAAGCGATAAAACAACCAAAAATCCCAAAAATCTCATATGCGTATTATAAAGTCGGGGGGAAACCTATATCTTTCCTGTAATGCATACCCTCAAAGGAGATCCTTGAAACCCCCTTATAAGCCTTTGACTTTGCCTCCACCCTGCTTTTACCCAAACCTACAACCGATAGCACCCTTCCCCCCGCAGTATAAAGCTTCCCATCCCTCTCCTCAACGCCGGAAAGGAAAACTAAGGAAACCTCTTCCGCCTCCTTTATTCCAAAGATCTCCTTCCCCCTTTCTGGCTCCTCGGGGTACCCCCTTGATGCGATCACCACGCAACAAGAGTAAAGGTTTTCCTTTAATCTTAAACTTCCCAATTTGTATCGCCCTTCAGAAGCTAAAATTACTGCTTCCAAAAGGTCACCTTCCAATATGGGAAGTAGGGCTTGGGTTTCCGGATCTCCAAGTCTTACGTTATATTCAAGCACAAAAGGGCCCCCATCCGTGATCATCAAGCCAAAGTACAGGATCCCTCTATATCTAAGTCCCTCCTTTGTCAAACCCTCAAATGTCCTATTTACAATGGTCTCATCAATTAAACTTTCCGTTTCCTTATCCAAGACTATGGGAGCCACGGAACCCATACCCCCCGTATTCGGTCCCTCATCGTTATCGTAAAGCCTCTTAAAATCCCTAACATAACCGAGCTTCTCCCACCTGTTTCCATCCGAAATAACGAACAGCGAAACCTCCTCACCCCTTAAGAACTTTTCTATCACAGCCTTTTCCGAAGCTTTTCCAAACTTTGATTTAACTAAAAATTCCTCAAGGGTTTTAACCGCCTCCTTGAAATTTCTCACTATAACGGAACCCTTACCCCCTGCAAGCCCATCCGCCTTAATTACCAAAGGATATTTGGAAGCCTCGCAAAACCTTACCGCCTCATCAAAATTTTCCTTATCGAAATATTCAAAATCCGCGGTGGGGATGGCGTATTTTTTCATAAACTCCTTCGCCCAAACCTTACTCCCCTCAAGCTTGGCAGTGTAGGCTCTTGGTGCAAAAACTTTTATTCCCTCCTCCTCCAGCCTATCCGCCACTCCCAAAACTATGGAAGTCTCCCCTCCCGGAAAAACTAAATCTATCTTCTCTTCCTTCGCAAATCTTAATATCCCCTCTATGTCCTCCTCGTTTATGTTTATGTTCTTTCCGAATTTCGCGGTGAAAGGATTTCCGGGTGCAGTATAAATCTCCTTTTCTATGCTTGATTGGGAAAGTTTCCAAACTATGGCACTCTCCCTTCCCCCCTTTCCCAAAACCAGAACCCTCATCTTCCAATCCCTATCTTCAATCCTAACGAAAACCTAAAACCGCTTATATTCTCCTCCCCCCAGATCTCCTTCTTTGAAGGATCGGGGTATTTGTCTTTAACTTTTATCTCGTTGTTATCGAGGTCAAAGACAAAAAAGGCGAAATTCTTCCTGTAAGTTCCATCCGAATATCTTTCCTCCTCTTCCCCCTCATACCTCTTAAAGTTTATAGCATCATAACCGAACCTAAGGGCGAGAGAAACCGACCTAGAAAAGGAAAAATCACCACCCATCTCAAAACCCAAACCGAAGGATGTGGAACTTAAGGAGGCATCCGAAACTTGCCAAATACGGGTTATTATCCTTGAATCCGTTGAATCGTACAATCTGAGCCTTGAATATCCAAATATCGGTTTAAATGCTACAAGAACCGAAAACTGATCGGAAAGGGGATAGTTTAAACCTACAGGTACGTTCATTAGGAAGTTTAATAGGGAGTGCGTCCTTTCCGAATAAACTCCGTTTATTGGGTTCCAACCCGATGTTGATGAGGAATATAAGATAGCGAAGGAAACCCCCACGTCGAGGAGATTAGCCTTATAGCCTAATCCTAGACCCGTACCGAAGGCGGATTTTTGGTTTTTCACGGGATATCCATCCGCCCTCATCTTATCCGCCCAGAGGTTGTAATGATTAAGATCCACACTTGCAAAGGAGATATAGGGGTATAGGTAAAGCATAGCTGGGGATTTTAAGGTTGCACCGCAACTTTAAAATTTCCAAAGATGAAATTTGAGGATTTGGTAAGGTTCTTGGAGGTTGAGACGGGGGGTAAGGTTATGGAAATTTCCGGAAATACTTTTGAGGTGGGAAATTTAAGGGTTGAAACAGAAAACGGGAATATCCTTATAACCGTTTTACCTTTTGCAAACGTCCTACCCCACATTTCCTTTTCAAAGGGCTCTTGGCATCTCAGATTTTTCTCTCCAAACTTTTCTTCCGTTCCACAAAAGCCAATATTGAGGGAACTTAAAGATGAAGAACTTGTTGGGATCTTTTCGCCTTTCTTCGATGGGAAGTTTTCGGTAAAGTTTTTGAAAGAGAATAGAAAGGTTTTTGATGTTGAGGATCTCATAAGGAAGGTTAAGTATTCCACCTTGGAGGTAGGGGCTTACGCTTATCTTGAGATCTCTGTTAGGGAACTGCCAGAAACTTTCATAAGGACACTTCAAAGGTTTGCAAACTATTATCTTCGGGTTTTTCCCGAAAGGAAGGCGAAACTTGATGGGATAATAAGGTCCTTGGGGATAAGGGTTTTTAACGCGGTGGGTGCGGAGTGGGTTGAAGCTAAGGGGGATTTTGGAAAGATCTTAATATCAAGGGAAATAGGTGGGAACTCTTACGGGATATTCCTGAATTCCAGAAAAGGTAGGAACCTATTTAAGGTCTCCAAGGATTTTGGAAATTCACCGTTCACTTGCGGTGCTTTTCCGGACAGCTTGGGGGATCATACCTTCCTTGGATACGATTCCGATCTGGAGGATATAAGGGAAAAACTGAAAGAACCTTCCGAGCAGGTTTATATTTCTTTTGAGAGTCTTAGCGAAAAAGAGGAGGAAATAATCGATGTTTTGAACAGGTACGGAAATGTCTTACTCGTTGGACCTCCAGGAACGGGGAAAACTTACACCGCCCGACGCATAGCAAGATACATGGCGGGTAAAGAGGGGGAAGGTTGGATCCTTATTCAGGCTTCCCCATCCTTTGAGTACGAAAACTTCGTAGAAGGTTTGAAACCAGTTGAAGCCGGTGGAATAATAAACTTCAAGGTGGTTGAAGGACCATTTTTGAAGATGGTAAATAGGGCTTTGAACGACAGAAGTAGGAAGTTTGTGGTAATAATAGATGAGATAAACAGAGGAAATGTATCCGCGCTTTTGGGTGAGCTTATTTATGCCCTTGAGTACAGGGAAAGCCCCGTTATAATGCCCTACTCCTCAAGGCCCTTATTAGTTCCAAGAAATTTATACATCATAGCAACCCTAAACGAAAGGGATGTTAGCACCGTGAAGATAGATCAGGCGATATTGAGGAGGTTTCCCGTAATATTCTTTGAACCTTCAAGGGAGGAGCTTGAGGATTTCCTAAGGAGCAAAGGTTGGGAGGATGGGGATATAAATGGGGTTTTGGAAATCTTTAATAAATTAAACGAACTCACGAACAACTCCTTGGGGCATACCTACTTTTTTGCGGAGAATATAGAGGAATTTCGCAGGAAGCTTGAATATTTCATTAAGCCCCTCCTTCGCCTCCATTTTGGAATAAAGGAACTACATTAAAATACGGGGACAATGTGGTATTTATGGACGAATACGGAAAGTTTGCTTGATGCCTGCTTTTCCTCTGACACCTTTTATCTCGCTACGCCAGGAGGTTTGGTGATCCTTGTAAATGGCTCCGTTAATAAAACGATCACTAAGCTTGACGGTTTGAAGGGTACGGATGTTCTTTCCATATCCTGCAAAAATGGGCTTTGGGTTTTAAGCGGAGGTGCCCTACAGCATTACAAAAACGGGAAGTTTTACACGGTTGACTTAATAGCCTTTGAGGATCCGGAGGAGGTTTTAAACGCTAGAAGGGTAAGGTCGGTGGGGGATTTCCTGTACATTTTAGGGAAATCTAAGGTTATGGTTTATAAGATATCGGAATCAACGGAGGTTGTTCTAAACTTTAGGTTCTCAAAGCCCAAGTTTCTCGAGATCTTTGGGGATTCCGTTTTTGTGGGGGACACATTGGGGCTATATAAAGCGAAGTACGACGAATTTTTAAGGTGGGATACCCTATTTTATGGAAGGCCTGTTTTCTCCGCGGTTAAACATCCAACCTTAGGTTGGCTAATTGGGACGGATGATGGCGTTAAAAACCTTTCGGGAAGCACCTTATGGCTTTCGGGGAAAGTTATAAGATTCTTAAGCTTGAGGGGTGATACGGTTTATTTGTCAACGGATTCTTCCCTATATAGACTCTCGCCACCTTCATATTCCCCCTTTAAACTCCTTGACGGTTATGTATCCTACTTATCCGAAAACTTATTCGGTTTGGGGAAGATAAATTCACCATATTATATGTTCGGGTACGGAATTTATACCCTCCCAAACTTGCAAAGGATAAGAACAGGTGGGCTACCCCATACCACAATAACGGGAATGGTACTCTTGGGTGATAGCTTGATAGCCTGTGGTAGGGGGGGATATTACGCCTGCGCGGTTTGGCCTTCCGGAAACACCTTTGGGTTCGGAATAACGAATTTTGTCAGGAAATTTAACGATAGGGTCCTTATTTTGGGCTTAAATGGTGGGGGTTTGGTTCTTTTACTCGTTGGTGAAAACTCCTTTAAAGATACCGTAATTTTTACCCCTTCGAGGTTGGGTGGGTTCTCGTACGTCTTTGATATGGCCGTATTTAGGGATACCGTATATTTCGTTGCTTGGGAACCCTCGGGTAGTTCAAAACTTTTTAAACTAAGCTTTAAGGTGGGAGATAGTATATCTGATACGGTCTTGACGGATGTTTTAACCGACTACGCAATGTATATTTTGTATTCTGTGTATGATAAACTGATAATGTGTGGGCAGGGAAACTGCAAGTTTTACTCCCCAAATTTAAACCAATACGCCAGTATAAACGTCAAGGCAAACGTGATTTACAATTTCGGGGATACTTTGCTTTTTGGGACGGACGATGGTGTGGAGATGTATTCTTTGAGGTCCTTGGGATACTTGGGTAAAGTTTTGGCGGGAAATGTAATAACGGGTTTGTGGGTGGGTTTGGACGGATCCATTTGGGCTTCTGGAAGTATGGGACTTGCGAGGCTTAAGGGGAATTCCTTAAAGATATACTCTCCCGAAAACTCCCCTATTCCCGGAATATCCCTTTCCCCTTCGGTTTTATATCCTATAAGGTTCTCCCTATTGTCCGATCTAAAAAACGGTAGGATATTCGTTGCCACGGAAAAGGGTATTGGAATATTTAGTGACAGCTCCGTCCTCTCAGGTTGGTGGGAGAACGTTAAGGTTTATCCAAACCCCGCCCTTAAAGGAAAGGAAGTGAAGATCCTAAACTGTCCCCCAAATTCCACATTAAAGATCTTTACCCCTTCAGGATTTGAAGTTAAGAGGGAGAAGGGTTGCTCCTTTAAAAATGATCTTGCACCCGGATTTTACCTTATCGGTTTGGAGAATATGGGTAGGAGGACAACAATAAAGTTCGTTTCGGTTGAGAGGTGATCCTGAAATCTTATTTATTTATCGTTTTGTATGCTTTGGGGTTTGCCTTTGCATTTCTAACCTTTTACGATAGGATAACTGATACATCTCTAAGGGGAAAGGATGTTGAAAACTACCGCAGGGTGGTAAGCATGGGGAAGGTGAGGGGTAGGTTTGTGGATCCGAGTGGTAAATACCTAACGGATATTGAGGTCGGTTATTCAGTAATTCAGCTAATGACAAAGGGGGATGAATATTTGCGGGAGAGGGAAAGTATGGAAAAACTCCTAAGAAAACCCATAAAGTTCAGGGAATATAGGTACATGGGCTTTTCGGAGGTAATGGGGCTCTCCGAGGAAGACGTATACCTACTTATGCGGAATAAATATAGGTTTAGGACCCTTATGTTTATCCCGAAAGTAAAAAGGAAGCTCGTTTGTAAGGGATGCTGGCACATAATAGGTGGCGTCTCTGCGGATGGTGTTGGGCTTGGGGGTTTGGAGGCGCTTTATGACAACGTAATAGGGGGGAAGATAGGGAACATAATGTTTGAGAGCGACGCCTTGGGTAGGGTTTTATCCGAACCCGAGATTTACATAAACGTTATGCCGAGCGATATAACCGTTTCCCTCAGATACGACCTATACCTCTTGGCGGATAGTTTGTTTAAGGATGAAAGGGGGGCAATTTTTGCCTTCAACCCTCAAAACGGTTTCGTATATCTATCCTATTCAAAACCCTCCCCCCTCGACACAAACGATCCCACCCTTTCTCCCTTGTTAAACAGGGCGCTAAGCGGACTTTATCCCCCAGGCTCCACCCTAAAACCCCTAATTGCACTTCTGGCTTTAAGGGACGGGATAATAGATACGAACTTCGCGGTAAGTTGTAAAGGAGCAATATACTTAGGTAGGAGGGTTTTTAGGTGTTGGAGCGTTCACGGATATACCAAACTTGAAAAGGCGATAGCACAATCTTGTAACGTGTATTTTTACAACATCGGTGGAAGGTATGGGGCGAAAGAAATTTTAAACTCCCTTAAGGGTACGGGTTTGTTTGGTAGAAAATTTACGAATTTGAAGGAGGAGGTTCCCTCAAGGATACCCGTTAGGGCAATTTACCTGGGAACCGCATTAAACCTTGCCATAGGACAGGGGGAAATATTAACAACCCCTGTTTTCCTTGCGGTCCTTGCGGGGCTTGTCGGAAATAAAGGATGGGTTTTATTGCCAAGATTCTCCGAATATGAAAAGCCTGAAACCTTACGGTTGTATGCTCCGGATTGGGCTTACGATGCGGTTAAAAGGGGTATGCTGAAGGTGATTGAGGAGGGAACAGCTCAAAACTCAAAGGTCCCATGGTTAAAATTTGGGGGAAAGACGGGAACCGCCCAAAATCCCCATGGCAAGGACCATTCCCTCTTCATAGCCTTTGCGCCTTACGACGATCCACAAATCGCCATCGCGGTGGTGGTTGAAAACTCGGGGGCTGGAAGCGCGAAGGCGGCACCCATAGCATCGGAAATCATAAAACGCCTCTTTCCGGGCGACCTTAAAATAACCAATGCGCAAACTATTAATAACACTGCTTTTTTTAATTTCTTGCGGTAAAGGCGAGCTTGAGGTCTGGTACTCCCTCGGGGAAATACACGATTATCACTTCAAAAGGGTTATAAACAAAGTTTGGAAGGATTTCGGATTTGGGATAGTTTTGAAAAGCTTTTCTTCACAGGAAGAAATGGATGAATCTTTAAGGGTGCGCCAGCCAGATTTAGCCTTGGTTTATCCGCAAACTTTAAAAAACCTTATAAAATCCGGGAAATTGATGGAATTTGCGGAAAAGGAGGAGCTACCAAATTACTGTGGAAGATATTGCTACCCTATGTTTAAGAGCGTATTGGGTTTTTATGTAAACGAGGAATTGGCAAAACAGGTGGGCTTTCCAACGGGGTTTAAGGTTCAGGACCTTCTAAGCCTTCAAAGTGATTACATAGTCTTAGGTGTATATCCCTCCGCAACCTTCTATACGGGCTTGATCTTTGTATTCCTATCGGAGGGCAAGGATACTTTGAATGCTTGTATCTCTTCCTACGAATTCCTGAAGGGACTTTCGCGAAGGGGATATGTGAGGATATACCCAAACCCTAGGATGGCGCAAAATGATATGGTAATTTACAGGATCGTCTCTATAGTGGGGACAAGCGCTTACAAACCCTACATTGAAAGGGAAGGGATTCGCTTAAAATTCGTTCCCTTAGCAAACTCTAAAGGTGAAGAGGTCTATTTCCTTTCAGGTCCCGATTTTGTGGTTTTTAAGGGTGCGGATTTGAGACTCGCGAAGAGATTTATAAACATTCTAGGCAGGGCGATAGAAAAGGATACATTATGGGAAAACTTCGGATATATCCCCTTAGAAAAGCTAAAGGGTCTTAAACATCTGTACTCGGATGTGAATTGGGATATTGATAGGGAAAAATTAAGGGAGATGTCCATCAGGGCGCTAAACCCCAAAGACTCAATACCAAACGACTCTATCCCCTTACTTTGCAAGGAGGCTCTAAATATATAGGAACCTCACTTGCAGTTTATCTCTACGGTCATGGTCATTATGCTGAAATTCCCAAGTACTGCATTTATAAGTATATCTTCTATCCCATAGTAGCTTTGGACCTTAACCATTTCTTTGCAAAGTCCCACCATATCTGCGGTTGAGTTTGAAGTTATGGGAACCAGACCCCAAATGACGTACCAAACTTTCTTCTTTATCTTTACGGGTGGTGCATCCACCTGGGTGGCCATCTTGAGGTTCTTATCGGCGGGAGCTTCGTAAACTATCGTCGCACAGCTTCCAAAAGCAAGGATGCAAGCAAAAGCGCAAAAATTCCCCTTTTCATAGTTTGGATATTTTAAGGGGGGTTTAAAAAAATACCTTAGGCGAAAAATTCATATTCGGAATCCTATTAACGATGTGTTAAAAACTCAATCAGCTCTTCATCCGAGATTTGTCTAAAATCCTCGTAAAACATCCCAACCGCAAAAAATATGCTCCTTACCGCCTCCAAACATATAATCTTATCAAAGAATTCCTTTACCAAGTTATAAGCAAATTCCGAACAGACGGGTATTGCAAGGATCAAGCCCTTCGGTCTTCTCTCCCTTACGAACTTCGCCCCCGCTATTACCGTATATCCCGTTGCCATACCATCATCAATCAGGATAACATTCTTCCCCTCAAAATCTTCGGGAATAAAGTTTTTGTATTTTTCGTACAAAACCTTAGCTTCAGAAACCTTAACTTTTAATATTTCTTTAATTTCCTCCTCATCAAGGCCCAGTAGCCGAGCATATTCCTCATCGTAGACGTTTGTACCGTCATATACCACCGCACCAAATCCGGATTCCGGCGATTCCGGGGGAGATATCTTCTTTACAGGCAACACTCCCCATGCCATACCCAAGCACTCCCCCACGATCTTCGCCATATAACCCCCACCCCTTAATATCCCAACTATCAGATCACCCGAAATACCTTCTTCCTTCAACCTCTCGCAAAGCTTTAAAGCTGCATCCTTTCTATCCTCAAAATTTAACACCCTCTATTAACCTCATATATTCCTTATACATACACCTATCCTGAACCACTATTATGCCACGATCCAAAAGGGGTTTTACCGCCTCATCGTTCCTTATCCCCTCCTGTAGCCAAAAAACCTTAACATCCCCCCTCTCCTCAATCCTTTTCAAAACATCTTTGACCACCTCGGGTATAGCCTCATTTGGCCTAAAAACATCCACCCAATCTATCGGTTCGGGTATCTCGCTTACTGTTTTATAAGCCTTCCTACCCAAAATCTCATCAACCGTCGGATTTACCGGGATTATATTGTACCTCTTTCCTATAAAGAACCTTGGGACCTTGTGGGCAGGTTTGTTCGGATCCTTTGAAAACCCCACAACCGCTATATTCCTGTATTTCAAAAAAAGCTCCTTTATTACCTCATCGCTCGGGTTCTGAATCATAAGGCGGTATTATAACCTTGCCAAAATATCCGCCACTTTTTCATCTAAACCTTTGGATATCAGCTCAACCCTGATCCCATCTGGATGTATGCATATAAAACTACTTGAGAAACCCAGGGGATAATTTAATGCCCTTGCGAGATCCTCCGCAAACCTTCCGCTCTCCGCACTCGTATGGTAAAACCTCACGTAAGGCTCCCCGTATCTTAGAAATATTATTTTTTTATAATTTGTCCTTGAAATTTTCATTGCGGTGTGAAACTGGGAAGGTTGGACGCTCATACCAAAGTGATAAAGCCTCCCCCCTATCCTGTTAATTATTTCCACCGCATCCCAAAATAGCCTTCCGTCCCCCAAAACAACCACCCAATCTCCCTTTTTAGGGTTTTTTATCACCTTGCCGAAATTTGTCGTCAAGTACCCCCTCGGTTGCGAATACTTCCCGAAGGACCTATATATATCCCTATCCTTTGCGAAGGTTTTCTTAGAAATTTTAAATATCGCGTTTTTTAAAACTTCAGCCTCCTCAATTATCAAATTTTCATCCATCTCCTCCGCAAAAAATAGTTCGGTAAGGAGCTTTATTTTTGCCTTACCCTTCAAAACCGTGAATTTTGATGGCAAAACCCTGAATTCCCTATTGGGGAACTTTCTCAAGAGCTCTCCTATGATCTCGTAAGCAAGATCGTAAGAGGGTGATACCGTTGTCCAAGATGTATATATCTCCGAATAAAACGACGTTTCTTCCTCGCTCGCATTGTGGTGCAAACTTAAGAAAATTTCGGGCTTAAGCTTATCTACGATTTTTAACCTATCTTTTAGGGAAAGATAAATATCTTTGTACCGGGTTAGAAATACCTCAAAGTTTCCCTTCAGGTTTTCGTATAAAATTAGGGCGAGTTTCAAATTTATATCCTTTTCTGGAAATTTACCCTTGGTGGTTCCTAAGCTTTCCCCTCCATGCCCCGGGTCTATCAGGATCCTCACCTCTCCTCCAAGATCTTCCTTATCCTTTCCACCGCTTTAAGCGCCTTCTCGTTTTTGGGATCAAGCTTTAGGACCTCTTGGAAAAAGAAGAGAGCCTCCGCATAATTCCCCTTTTGATATGCCTCAAGCCCCTTTAAATAAAGGTTTTCAACCACCCTTGGATCCGCCTTGGGAGTTTGTGATGTATCTGTTTCCTTCCTTACAGCCTCTCCCCTTCTATCCCTAGAATAAAACGTATCCCTCACTATCACGGGTACCTGAATGTAAATTGGCACCTCTATCCTAACCGTATCCTTCTTATTTTCGGGTTTCAGAATTAGGGATAGTGCTAATTCAAATTTTGGACTCTCCGAAAACCCCAAATGGGAAAAAATATAAAGGTTTCTCCACCTGTATCCAAGAAAGGTACCCGGAAGGGTATCAAAGGTTAAACCCAAATCAAAACCCTTAATGGAATACCCTCCAGCAAGTTTAAGGTAATAATCCGAATTTTTTCCAAAGAAGAAACCCATTCCCCCAAGAAAACTTTTATATCTTAAATTCCCGTTTAGATAAAACCCTTTTGTGCTTACCGCGGAAAATATCCAGAAGTTTTCCGAGTATCCCCCCAAACCCAAAAACGGGTCCAAATTATCCACCCCCAACCCAATTAATCCCTGATAAATTTTGAAATTTACAGCGTAAAACCTTTGGGAAGAGTTTAAGTAAAAGAATGTGTTTATTCTTTCCGTGTTATACTGAAAGAAGGCACCGGGTTTTGGATTAAAAAATCCCGTTATTAGATTTAGGGATGGGAAAAGGTTAAAACCCGCGAAAGGAAACATTACGGATATTTTAAGGCCTTACCAGAACCTTTTTTGTTATCCTACTCATGAACCTGAACTCACCGAAGGCATAACCCCAATCGAATATGACCCTATTCACATTCACAACCTCCAAATTTATCGGTCCCACATCGTAATAACAATCACCAGAGCTTTCCGGGATCCTAAACGAGACCTTAGGTGTGGTATCAAGGATCTCCTTATAACAGTAATAGTATCCCGCCGAGGTATCCCTTCCTACCAGTCTTACCATATAGTAGTTCGCCCTGTACCCTCTGTCCCACACTATGGTGTATTTTCTCCCAACATACAACGTATCTGGTAGTTGGTCTATCCGAAAGGTGTCGGAATTTGGGAAATAGAGAGTGTCTCGGATTAAGCTAAATCTAGGTTTTGATGGGAATACCCCATTCAGTTTTAAAGTTTCCCTTGCCACCCCGTTTATTAAATTCGCGGCGCAAAATTTATATACCCTTCCCTCCTTAAATACCCTATCGTTTATGCTATCGTCCCAGTTGAAGAAAGTGTATCTGTACTGTTTATCAAACTCCTCACTTTGATTGAACTGATAAACCTTTCTATCCCTAAAGTCCCTTGAGCATGCGGTATCGGACGTGTCTCCAACCACGAACCATACCACACCCCCTCTCATACCGTATCCGAGCTTATCCGAACCCGAATAAACCGTATCAAAATAAACAATTGAAGTATCCAGGGTATCCGTCCAGATTTCCCCAAACCAAACGTAATCCCCAACCCTACTTTCAGGTAATTTGTATTTGCAGGAAAGCAGAAGGAGAATTAATAAAATCCGCCTCAATATTCCTCCTCCACCAGCTCTATCAAAACCCCTCCCGCGTACTTTGGATGAATGAAAGCTACCTTTCCCCTCACCCCCTCCATATCCTCCACCGCAAATACAAAACCTTCATTCTTCAACCTCTCAACCTCCCCCCTCACCTCATCAACCTGCAAGGCTATATGGTGCAAACCCCCTCCCCTCTTTTCCAAAAATTTATCAACCGTTGAACCCTTTTCTATGGGGGTTATTATCTCTACGGATGAGTTCTCTATCCTAAAAATTGCGGTTTTTATCTTCTGATCTTCCAAAACCTTCTCGTAAAAGTTTGTTTTTAGGATCTTCTTGAACTTATCAAGGGTTTGTTCATAATCCTCGGGTTTTACCACGATGGCTATATGCGATATTTTCATCCATAAATTTTAAGCTTGAAGAGACTCATAGATTGGGCGGTGGAACATCCGGTAAGCGTCGGAGTTTTGTTTTTTGCCCTGATCTCAACGAGCATTTATTCCGTTGGAAGGCTAAAATTTGAGCTTTTCCCGAGAATATCCCTCCCCACATTTACGGTAATAACCGCATATCCCGGAGCATCGGTTTACGAGGTTGAAACAAACGTAACAAAACCTCTGGAAAAGGTTCTAAAAAATTTGAGCGGTGTAAGGGAAATATATTCAAGGAGCATTGACGAGTATTCGCAAATAACCGTATATTTCAATTCTAATACCAACCTATCAAAAGCCTTTGTGGATATGACGGATAAGATAAGGAGTGTTAAACTCCCCGAAGGAACTCTCCCCCCATCCATCATACCCTTTGATCCCTCCGTGTTCCCCGTTATGACGGTTACCTTCTCGGAAGACGAACTTGTAAAAAGCCTATGGGTGGATAGGGTATCTACCCTTCAAGGTGTGGCCCTCGTTCCCCTATTGAAAACTTACGAGGATATAATCTCCATAAGGGTTTATCCGGAAAAATTGGCATTCTTTGGTATAAGGCCCACCCAAATTTTTGGAGCCCTTTATGAAAAGAGGCTTTCTTTCCCTTTAGAAAAATCGGAGGTTTTGGGAAGCGGGAAGGTCGATCTCAGGGATATAGAAAACACCATAGTAGGCGCGAGGGGAAATAGGGGGGTATTTTTATACGAAGTTGCCGAAGTAAAGATTGAAAGGGAAAATTACGAGGTTCTACAGTTGAACAACGGTTTTCCCGTTATGGTTTCCCCTGTTTTTAAAACTTCGGATGCAAATGCTTACGAAGTTTCAAAGAGCCTTAAAAAGATCCTTGAGGAAATAAGGAGGGATGGGAGGTTAAAGTTTTGGATAGCGATGGATCAGGGTTTCCTGATAGAAAAGGTGATTAAGGAGGCGATAAACTCCGCCATAATAGGTGGGATTTTGGCTATAATTGTGGTGATATTATTCACAAAAAGCATAAGATTGTCCCTAATAATAGCCCTATCCATACCCTTATCCCTCTCTATAGCTCTCGTTATTATGGATTTCGCCGGATATGGTTTAAACGCTATGACATTGGCGGGTATAGCCCTTGCGGTGGGTATGCTTGTGGATAACGCGGTAGTAGTAAGCGAAAACATATTTAGGTACGTATCCTCGGGCTACGATCCAAGAACCGCATCAAAGGAGGCGACAAAGGAGGTGATAGGTCCGATAATTTCTTCTACAATAACCAGTATTATAGTCTTTGCTCCGGTCGTATATCTCTCGGGTTCAATAGGGGAAATATCAAGGAACGTCGCAATAGCCTTCGTTTCATCCCTTGCAGCTACCATATTGATCTCTACGATGATAACTCCCGCTTATGCCCAGTACATTCTGGCGGGTGTGAGGGGTTCAGCATTTGCGTTTGGAGAAAATTACAGAAAGCTGTTGGTTTTTCTTAAAAAAAGGAAACTTCACCTCCCCATCTTTGTTCTTTTACTTTTGCCCTTAACTTTGCTCCTCAAGATAGGGGGTGAGTTCATCCCGAGCCTCGATACAAATTTTATATTTTTGGATATAGAACTCCCATCAAATACCCCATTTGAAAAGACCGCCCTTTATATGAGAAACGTAAGCAATCTATTATCAAAGATCCCCGAGATAGAAAACTACGCGGTTTTCGTCAGTGCTCCAAAGGATGTCCCAAAAGGAATAGTTGCATACGGGGGTGGGATAACGGAAACCTATAAGGGACAAGCCTTTATAAGGTTAAAGGAGAGAACAAAGAGGAAAAGGGCTCAGTGGGAGATTGAAGAGATAATAAGGGAAAATCTCCCGGAATTTCCGGGTGCAAAAATTCGTTTTCTTCCCGTTGAGAGGATCACTTTGTTTGGTTTAAAGGGAAAATCGGTTTATATAACCTTTTGGGGGGATGATAGGGAGATCTTGGAAAATATATCAAGGAGATTCGCGGAGGATCTTAAAAAAGTTAAGGGTTTGACAAACGTGGTAGTTGAACTTCCCCCGAAAAAGGAAGTGGTACTTTACAAGTTTGACGAGCTCGCCAAGCTTTCATCCCTTCCCATATCAGAAATAGAAAAGGATATATTTCTCTTAAAGTCAGATATTTCCGCCCTTGAGGTAGGAAATTTACCCGTAAAGCTAAGGTACAATGGAGATATAAATTATCTCCCAATATCTGGAAAAATGAGGTTTTATGCGGGGGATTTTTTAAAGGCGGAAACCCTGAAGGTACCTTCCGTTATGACCGGATACAACGGACTGCCATCCATAACCGTATCCGCGGATAGAACTTCACCAAACCTCCTAAGGATAGCTCTAGAAATTCAGGATATCCTAAAGGGCTATAGGCTTCCGAAGGGCTTTGGTTATACCCTTTCGGGGGAGATATACGAACTATTTGAAATGATAAAGCAACTTACCTTGGCTGGAATTCTTGCGCTAATTTTGATCTTTTCCGTTATGGTTTTGCAATTCGAATCCTTAAGGGAACCATACTATATTTTTCTCAGCACCATATTTTCCCTTTCGGGCTCCGTTCTACTCCTCTACATTTTTAATGTGACGCTTTCCATAGTTTCCCTTCTGGGAATCTTGATATCCTTCGGTGTTGTGGTAAATAACGGGATAGTTATGCTCAGCTTGGCAAAAAGGGTCGGTATTCTGGAGGCTGCGAAAATAAGGCTTAGGCCCATCCTTATAACCAACATAACATCCCTGATAGGGTTATTACCCCTAATATTCTTGAAGAGCGAGGGTTTTGAGTACAGGCAACCTATAGCAGTTGCCCTCATGGGTGGTATGATCTTTGGGCTATTGTACTCAACTTTAATCCTCCCCCTAATATACAAATTACCCCCTTATAATATCCGATATGGTCGAGACCCTTCTTGATTACTTCCAGCGCGGCGGAGGCGTAATGTGGGGCATCCTCGTGATAGCCCTAATAGCCCTTGCCATATCCCTTGAGAGGATATATTCCCTCTTTATAAAGCTTAGGACGAACCCCGTAAAGCTCGTTGAAAACACGATAAAGATCATAGAAGAAAAGGGAGTAAAAGAGGCGATAGATTACCTAAACAAGCAGAAAAACCCTGTTGCCAACGTTTTAGCGGCGGGACTTGAAAAGGCGGGAAAATCAAAGGTAGTAGTGGAAGAGGCTATGGAGAGGAGGGCGTCAAAGGAGCTCGCCTTCCTGGATCAAGGTATGATATACATATCCGCGGCGGTGACCCTTGCTCCCATACTGGGTTTCATAGGAACCGTAACGGGTATGATAAGGGCATTTGACGCTATAGCAAAGGCTGGGGAGGTGGAACCCACGGTGGTTTCCGCGGGTATTTCGGAGGCCCTATTAACGACCGCTTTCGGTCTGATAGTTGCAGCTCCCTTTGCCCTGCTCTACAGCGTCTTTATGAGTAGAATAAACAGCTTCCAAAAAAAGATGGAGGAGGCATCAAACTATCTCCTGGAATACCTGCTTGAGAGTGGGGTGATAAGGGAAATGTAATATGGCGATCTTTAAGAAAGTTCGGCTGGATGAAGAGGCGGAGATCCCAACCGCCTCCATGGCGGATATCGCTTTCCTGTTGATAATCTTCTTCATGACAACCACGAACTTTGCCAGGGAAAGGGGTTTGAAGTTCGTCCTACCGGAAAAGAAGGATCAACCTCAAGAGGTCAAGATAAAAAGCGAAAATCTCCTTAAGATATCCATAAACGATAAGGGGGAACTGTTCCTAAACGATGAGGAGGCAAGGTGGGAGAATCTGGAGAGGGAAGTGAAGCTCAGGCTGGAAAAGAATCCAAACCTAATAATAATTATAAGGACACATGGAGATGCCCCTTACGACTATATGATAAGGGCTTTTGATGCGGTAAAGGCCGCGGGAGGCAAAAAGGTGAGTTTAGGGATAATAGGAGGTGGGGGTTGAGAATAAAAAGGAGGAGAACCCTTAAGGCGGTGATACCCACCGCCTCTATGTCGGATATAGCCTTTCTCCTTATTATCTTCTTTATGACCGTAACGGTTTTCAGGAAAGCTAAAGGTTTGCCCGCACAGCTCCCTTACGCTAAAACCACCGAGAGGATCTTAAAACAGAGGGACCTTGCTTATATATGGATCTCAAAGGATGGAAAGGTGAGCGTTGACGATAATATAGTATCGCCCAAGAAGGTAGCCTTAATATTCAGAACAAAGGTATCGGAGAACCCAGCCCTTATAACTTCCATAAAAGCGGACAAGAATGTTCCCTATAGGTACGTTCATGAGGTTATGGAGGCGCTTAGGGAGGCAAACGCCCTACGGGTGTTATTCTCCGCAAGGAGGTGAGGATAATGTCCATAAAGTTCCTTGAAAGAATGAGGGCGCAGAATGCCCTTGAAGAGGAATACCCCAGGGATCTGAATCTCGCATTCACGGTGTCATTAATATTCTTTATCCTATTGTTCCTCTTCGGTAGGGGGTGCTCCGTTGAAGCTTATAAACCCAAAGCACAACAGGAGGTTATGGGGGAGGAGATAAACATACAAGCCCAACTTGAGGAACCACCCCCTCCCCCACCAAAACTCCAAATATCCCTACCCGAAGAAATAGTTGAAACCACGGCGGAAACCGCGGATACGATCCAAATAAAGGAAACCGTGAGCTTTGATGAGTTCTCACCTCCTCCACCGGCGCCCACACAAACTGTATTTGAGGTTTACGAGGTTGACGAACCACCCCAACCGGTAGTTCAAGTACAGCCCGAGTATCCGGAGGTGGCAAGGAAAGCTGGTCTGGAGGGTAGGGTCATAGTGGCGGCGGTCGTGGATGAAAATGGAAACGTCATTCAGGCTTCCATACACAGCAGTACCAACCCAATATTTAACGATGCAGCCCTTGAGGCGGCAAAGAAGATGAAGTTTAAACCCGCAAGGCAAAAGGATATAGCGGTTAAGGTGAAGGTTTTGATACCCTTTGTGTTCAAGCTGACGAAATGAGGGGTTTGACACCCTTATAATATACAGAATGGGGGTATGAAAATGAAGAGATTATTGCTCATTTTCTCCGCAATCTGGGCGGTTCCCTTGTTCGCCCAGTATGGTAAGATAGTGGGTAGGGTAACTAACGAAAAGGGAGAACCCCTACCTGCTGCTACGGTCAGGATAGTGGAAGGTCCCTCAAAGGGAGGGGCTTACGCGGATGAAAAAGGGTACTTCGTTATCCTCAGGCTTACCCCTGGAACATATACCCTAGAGGCCAGCTATATAGGTTATAAACCCCAGAGGATCACGAATGTAGTAGTTGAAAGCGACAGGACGACGGAGATCAATTTCCGCCTCGTAGAGGAAGGTGTTGTCGTTAAGGAGGTTGTTGTCGAGGCGAAAGAACCACCCGTAAAGAAAGATGTAACCGAAAGCAAGAGTACTATAAGGGGCGAGAATATAAACAAGATCCCTGTTGCAACCCTTGAGCAGGCAATATCTTTAAGCTCGGGCGTTAGGGTTTCCGGAAGTGTGATCCAGGTTAGGGGAGGCCGTCCTGGGGAGGTATCGTACGTGGTGGATGGGGTTGAGGTCGTGAACCCTTATACTGGCGTGCAGAACATAAGCCTTCCCTTGAACGCCATTCAGGAGGCGAGCGTAAGTAAAGGTGGGTTTGGAGCGGAGTACGGAACCGCATCCTCGGGAGTGGTGGCGGTCTCAACGAAGGAGGGCTCAAACAAGTACGAGTTCTCCCTTCAAACCTTCTCAAGCCTGGGCATGGGTGGATTCTTCAACACGAATGTGGGCGATCCTTACCTGAAGTACTTTACGAGGAAATATATGTTCGGTGGCTCAAAGTATATGATCAGGGTTAAGGAGACGGGTGAAGTCATAAAGGGTGAGGAATATTACGGTAGGCTTATGGCGTTTGACAGCGCGAGGGCGGAGATCTACAGGAGAAACTTTGCGGAATTTTCAAAGAAAGACCCCTTATTTAAAGATCTGGGTTATCCCAATACAGTTAGGAACTTTTATTCCTTCCCATGGAGGGAGAACTACCTTAGGCCTATAATCGGATTTGGTGGTCCCTTACTTCCCTTCTACGACAACCTGAGATTCTATTTCTCCTACGATTATACCAACTCTCAAGGGACTTACCCAACCCAAGGCACAAATCAGGGTTCATATCAGGGTAAGATCTCATGGTTTGCTACGCCCCAGCTGAAGTTTTTCTTTGGTGCCGTCGGAACAAAGTCCGGATTCAGCGTCCTGAGTTATCCACCAACTTATAGGCTAATTTTGAACAGGATCCCTTATGCGGTTAGGGATGCTAAGCAGTACTCCTTCGGTATAAACTACGCCCCATCCACAAAAAATTATTTGGAGTTTAGGTTAGGGTATTTCTCAACCAAGACCCGTTCCGCTTCTTTTGTTGATGTCAACCAAAACGGTATAGCAGATTTTGCCGATAGGGATAACGACTTTTTGCCTGAAGTAGATACGGGAATGCTCAAACTTATAGGCCGTGCCCTAAACCCAATGTATATCCACGAGGTTAATCCCAACGGTTGGATCGAGCTCAACGCCTTCTGGTGGGAAGGGGTGCCTCAGGGTTATTATCCGACTTTTGTAAAGGGAACAAATAGGCAGAACTACTATCTGGGCGTTGTAAGGGGTACTAACGATACCGTCCTTCTAGTTGTGGGAGATACGCTCTTTGACGTAAACGGGAATGTGGTGAATGTTGATACGGTGAAGGTCCAGAGGAGGTGCTATGTGCCATATTCCCAAAAAGATACTACCTGTGAAACCAGGTACGTATTTTCCAACATATACACACCTACGCCATACACCTGGTATAGCAGGATACTAGATTTCGTTGATAACAACACCGTTTGGAGCGGAAGGGTTGATCTCCTCTCTCAAGATCCCTTTGGGCTTAGGGGACACGAATTTAAGACTGGTTTTGAATATTATAAGTATTACATATACCGCAGGAGCGTTGATTACGCCTCCGGCGGAAACATATATATGAACTATGTGGATGTATCACCTACAAGGTTCGCGTATTACATAAGGGACAAGATGGAGTTTGAGGGCTTCATAGCGAACGTCGGTTTTAGGTTTGACTACTTTGACCCCAACGCGTGGTTCCCAAAGAACATAGAAGACCCCCTAAAATCCATTACTCTTGCCAAGCAGAGTTACATTTTCACGAGAGATTCTGCAAAGTTTTACAATAGGGCAATTAGGGACACTTTCTTCCTTAAGGATCCCCAGAAGGCTCCCGCAAGCTGGTACATAAGCCCGAGGATCGGCATATCCCATCCCATATCCGAAAATCAGGTCCTTTACTTCACTTACGGGCACTACTTCCAGGTTCCAAACATGAGGTGGCTATACCAGAACCAGTTCTGGCTTATGACGGGCGCATTCAACGTGATAGGTAATCCCACCCTAAAACCTGAAAAAACCATATCTTACGAGGTGGGGATAAAGACCGCAATAACCCCATGGCTGATATTTGATGTGACCGCCTTCTACAAGGACATAGCCGACCTCGTCCAAAGCAAGTGGATATACATAGGGAACACGGGACAGCAATATACCACCTTCGTTAATCAGGATTTTGGTTCCGTAAGGGGCATAGAATTTAACCTAACCAAGACCTTCGGTGGAGGAGGAGGACTCCTTTCCCTCCTAACCCTGAACCTTTCTTACACCCTCCAATTCGCAAAGGCGAGCTTCTCAAGCCAGACCTCATCTTACGTCCTAACCTGGTCCGGCATAGCCCCCGAATACTCCCAAGAGCAGTACGTGGATTGGGATGAGAGGCATGTTATAAACGCGGTTGCAAGCTTTGATTTGCCCATCGTAAATTCCCAGATATCTCAAGGTTATGGGTTTGCATTTATATTCAACTATGGAAGTGGTACCCCGTGGTCTCCTCCCTTCAGGGATGCGAGGGACGTCCTTGAGAAGACGAATACCTTGAGGTTCCCCGCAAGGCCCAACCTAGACTTCAGGGCTTATAAGTCCTTCAATTTAGTGGGTGCAGATATTAGGTTATTCGCGGATATATTCAACCTACTTGACCTAAGATACGAAACGGGTTATGACGATCAAAACTATTATTACTACTTCGGCGATCCGGAGGGACCTTCAAAGAACCCGACGGTTTGGAACAGGGGACGTCTTACGAGGTACGGGGTTCAGATCACCTGGAAACAAAAATAAGGGGGTAGAAAATGAGGAAGTTATTACCTTTATTGCTTCTAATATCCTTACCCCTCTGGGGTAAGAGTAGGTTTCCCCAAAGGGCGGGGGACTTTAGGGCTCTGGCTGTATCGGATGCCTGGAAGGTTTTGACCACGAACGAGGTTTGGACAACACTGTCAAACTTCGGGGAACATGGGGATGCAAACACGGTCCTACCCGGCTACTCCTGGCCCGGTAACGCTCCCGGTCAAAATGTATATTATCTGTGGGACGGTAGGATATGGCTTGGAGCCTTTGTAAACGGTGTAAAGTACGTCACCCATTACGATTACGGGCAAAAAGAATGGGCACCGAGTACGGATAACCTAGGTACAGGTTTTGCCTGGATAGGTCCCGATAAATCCTTTATGGACGTTGAGGCAAGGTACGATGACTGGGGAAGCAACCCAGGATACAGGAACGGATCAAACGGCTTGGGTGTAAAAATAATTGAGAGGATAATGGGGTGGCCCCAATACCCTTACTCGCAGATATACGTATACGAGCTGGGTGTAGTTTATAATAAAGCCGAGGCGAGGGTTTCCCCCGCTCCCGATACCTTGGAATTCTTCCTTGGTTGGCAATATGACTGCGATGTATGCGGTGCGGATAACAGTAACCCTCACATAGACGACCTCGTTTATTACGATGGTGCCCCGGAAGAATGCGCGATATACTTCACCAAAAACTATAAGATGGGTTGGGAGGATAGTTTAACTGTTTTATCCGATACCACCATAAGCGGTTCGGATGGGATACCCGACGGATATATAATCTGGGGGGATGACCCTTGGGAAAAGGCTATAACCCAGGCATATTATTCCTCTAAAGGGATGCCGGGGCCGGATAGCTTCCCCCTTACGAGGAAGAAGAGGGATGGAAGCGGTGATACAACGGTTTATTACTATTATCTGATACCAAGGAACACTTCCTTTATTTACGACGGCGATAACCCTGCGGAACCAGGGGACGACACTGGTGATAACGGCCTATGCCCGGGATACATAGGAGTAATGCTCATATATGCCCCGCCCACATCAAACGATCTTACAGGTACAAACATCTCTTCCTCCTGCTCTGGTATGACCTTGGCAAGGGCAACAGATCCAAGCGATAGTATGAGGATAATCTATCCGAGGGCTCATCAGTGGTGGAACTGGGAGAACGATCCGGGTGATGACGCCGCAAGGTTTGACTATATGGTGGGAGATCACCCGGCAACCAGACCCTATAGATTCGCCCCTCATCCCTACGATATGGGTGCCACCGAGTTTGACTACAGGTTCCTACTTACAAGCGGACCACATAAGATAGCGGACGGGGATACCCTTTGGTTCGTGGTTGCGGGCGCGGTAGGATATGGACTGAACGGCGGTAAAGACAACGTATGGTTTGGTGGAAGATGGAAGATGGGATTGAGGCAGGCTATGGAGCAAGCTTTGAGGGCTTATTATACGGGGTCCGAGGGCTATTGCGACCCTGCCCACCCTTGCGGTCCCAAAGATGCTCCCCACTGGCGTATACCCGTTCCACCATCATCCCCATCTCTATCATATAGTGCGGCAGGGGATTCCGTCATTCTGATTTGGGATAAATCCCCAGAATACACGCCGGATCCGATAAAGAAAGAGATAGACTTCGCGGGGTACGCCATATACAGGGCCCTTTATGGTCCAAGCTTCAAGGATAAGCCCTTGAAAATTTTGGTGGATGCAACAAAACCTTATAAGGACTCCGTTAAGAATTTCTGGCAGAATTTATATCCCGATGTACAAATAGAGGAGGTTAGCTTTGCGGGGACCCAAAACTTTTATGTGGATAAAACTGCCCCCAAAGGTTTCCCGCTCTACTATGCGGTAACCGCCTTTGACTGGGAGCCTTCAATAAACGCCAGCCTTGAAAGTTCAAAGGATAACTACTTGAAGTATCCGACGGGTGCCCCGAGGCCCATATTCGTTGGAGGTGCCCCGGGTGGGGATGATTGGAAGAATAAGATAGTCGTAGCTCCCAACCCGCTCAAGGGATGGTCAAAGTGGTCCGCAACTAGGCAGACCCCCGAAATAAAGTTCTTCAATGTACCCGCGGGTGCCAAGATAGACATATACTCCGCAACGGGCGATCACATAATAACCCTCTACAACACCTCCCCATCATCGGGTATGGTATCCTGGAACTTGCTGACAAACCAGAGGATGATGGTTTCCCCGGGCATATACTACTTCCGCGTTGTTGATAGCAAAGGAAACGATTACGTGGGTAAGTTTGTGATTTTGAGGTAGGAGGTGGAATATGATCCTGTTGATTTTGTCCCAAAGCGATAACCCCTTCGCGAAGGTGGGGGTTGTGGGTTCAAAGATTTTGACGGTATATACCTCACCAAAGGTGGCATCCTTAGGTGAGGCGGCAGTGGTCCTCAAGTCCAACGACCCATTGCTTATGATAAACAATCCCGCATCCGTAATATTTGCGAACAACAGGGCGGTGGGTATAGGCTTCCTCCCATACTGGGTCCAAACCTACGTCTCGAGCGTGGGATATGTCCATCCTATGAAGAGATATACTTTGGGCTTTTACCTGCATGGGGTATATTCGGGAGGATTTAAATATACGGAGATAGACGAGAGCGAGGGATACAGGGAACTTGGTACATTCAACTATACCGGTATGGTATTTGCGGGAGTTATAGGAGGGAGGCTAACGGATAAATTCTCCGTTGCCTTAGCTCCCAAGCTTATGTATGAGGGTTTTGGGAGTTTTACGAACGTCTTGGCTGTCGCCATGGATGTGGGAACGTTATACGAGACGGGATTTAGGGGGATAAACATAGGAATGAGCGTCCAGAACTTCGGATTTGACCCCAGACTCAGGGGAGATTACATAAGGTACACATATCAAGGTGGAGATATAGTTGCGGACACCTTGCCCTATTCCCCTTATAAGCTCCCCCTAACCTTCAAAGCCGGGATATCCCTTGATGTATTCAAAACCGCATACCATTCTCTCGTCGGACTTTTTGAGGTGAATCACCCAAGCGATAACGCGGAATCCTTTAACGTGGGCTTTAAATATTCCTATGCTGGGGACCTTGTTTATTTAGCTCTGGGAAAGAAGTTCAGGGGTGGATGGTGGGTCTCCCCTACGCACGACGAGCTATTCTCCGCGGGTTTCGGTATAAGCATCCTCGGTATCTCCTTTGATTATTCATACACGGTATATTACAGGATGCCCGATGTTAGCAGGTTTGGCTTTGTTTATACATTTTAGGGGGTAGAAAATGAAAAGGTGGTTGTTTGTTTTGCCGTTTTTGGTACCTGTATGGGGCTTTTCCGCCCCACCTACGGAGTACTATCTCCCCCAAATGAGGTACTCCTTCGCGTGGGATGCATACAAAACTTCGGTTGATATAATAGATTCCACAGACGGAGCTTACATTGTAGTGTTTAGAAAGAACCTATATCCTTACAGGATCATAGATGTTGCAAACTTTAGGGACTTCCCCCCTACGGGTTGGAGCGCGGATCCCCAGTGGTTCAGGAAGCTCGAGATCTCCGGAAGCGAAGTTCTATTCCCCGCAGTTGTTTATACTTATTCACCATCCACGGGCACATATTCTATAACGTCTCCAAGGTTTAGCCTCGATGATACACAAACGGGTGACACCATAGTATTCTCCTACAAACTCACCGGATTACAAGCTTCCGATACTATAAAGTTCCTCGTTAGTAAGGACTTAAGCTGCTGGGATGTTGCTGGGATTCTAACATCATCGGATGTTGCAACGGATAGGAGGGAGGGGAAGTTCGCAATACCGTTGGGAGGTTCCTGCTCAATATCAGACAACGATCAGGTATATTTGAGGATATCCTTCGTTGATAACTCAACCGTATCTTCGGATACATCCAAGTATTTTGCCCTGTATAACCTTTATGTATGGGGAAGAGCGTACAGGCCAAGAACACAGGATACCCTCAGCGTTTCGCAAGCGAACGAAATTATTAATGATATCAAAAGCGCCTGGGCGGGGGTAAAGAACGCAATAGAAAGCTTTATGGGTGTTAGCTCAAACGAGAAGGTTATAATACTCGTGGGTCCGATCCATTCCTCCGATCCGGGAGATGGGCAGTTTCCGGATCCGAGGATCCGCCCCCTTTTGGGCTTTTACGATCCCCTTGACATAAACGGAAAGCCGATAATATACCTAAATACCGCATGGAATTTGTATTACTCCAACTTCCCAACGGGCGACCCGGATAGGATAGCCAAACTCAGAAAATACTTGGCCTTCCAGTACGCAAGGTACATAGCTTACCTTGCGGATCCCTCAGAGGCGGATACCTCCAGATATCCCCTCTACCTCATAAATATGAACATTGCCGCTAAAGCGAGCTGGATAGCCCACAAGGCTATGATTGCCAACTTTGACCCGGATGATTTCTACTCTTACGCCCGCGGTATTTTCAACGATAAGTATTATTCTTTTGGTGTCGGTACGGATGCAACTTACCTTTTCTCCACCGCGACACTTTATGACGGGAGGGTGCCAAGGGGTGAGGATATAGCGAAATTCACGCTTTGGCTATCCTACCTTGAGGAGCTTACGAGCGAGAACGAGGTTAAAAACGCGATAAGGGAACAGGATGTCCTCTTTATGTTCCTTCCGACTTTATCAACCTCCGTATTAAACCTCATATCCTCAAGGGGTAAAAAGTTCTATCAGGCTTATGAAGAGTTCGTGATGAAGGTTTTCTCCGCGGGAAGACCGGATGTTCAGAGCATAAGCGGTTTCCCAACCTTTTCCAATCCCCTCCTTAAAAACACCCCCCTCACATCACCTTTGCCAACCCTATCTCTAAGATCCGCCACCTTAAGCCTATTCTCCTCAACCGCATATCTTGTATCCTTGGGAACCTGGATAACCTTTGACGGTAGCGATGGGAATAGGGCATTCGGCGATACCATAACCGGTTGGAAGGTATATCTGATAGATACCGTAACCAAGAGTTACAATTCTTTAACCCTTGATGCAAGGAACAGGGGGTATTCCACGAGTTTGCCTACTTACGTCCTCATTATAAACTACGGCTCAAGTGGGAGTTATGTAATAGGAAACAAGGACACCACGGATCCTCAGGTTAAATCCCCAACTTTGACCTTCTTCGCGGTTCAACCCAACTATGCATTTAACAGGTACGTTGATGTATATGCTATGACCAGTACTGCTGCGTATTACGATGCGGCAAGCGAGGGGGTTAGGGTGATTTTCTATCCGGATGATTCCGCAAGGTTCGGTTTCTCGGTTCTAACCCTAAGCAAGCTCGCCACAAAATTCTACGGTGCCAGCGCTTATCTAAGCTTCAAGGACTATATGGATAACCCATATTATGGACCGATAAGGTACAAGATCTATCGCCTCCAGAGCTTTGCTGGGTTTGACTACGTTTTGGAAACCGGTGTGGTTGATACGGGTACCATCCAGAGCATACGCCTGGGTAGGGAACTTGTTGAAGCTTATCCTTCGGTCCTGTTTATGAGGTCTTTAGCGGGAGAAAAGGAGATACTCGTGTTTAGGAACGGTGGAACTTTCAATTTCTCCTCACCGGTTGATGCGGAGGTGAAGGTTAAGGCGGATCTTGGAGATAAGGTTTTCGTATATAACGGCTTTGATTGGAAGGAGGTTGAGGGTTATTATAATCCCGAGAGGAAAGAGATCACCGCTTACATCTCATCCGCATATGGAATTTACGTGGGGAAGGATAAACCTTCCTCCACCCCTTCCTCCTTTAAGGCTTTTGCGGATGGAAGCAGGATAAGGGTAATACTTCCAGCACCCTCGGATCTCAACCTTACAATATATGGAATGTCCGGAAGGAAGGTAAAGGAGATCAACTACAAAGATCTCCCGGCGGGTTCTTACGAGTTTGAACTGAACTTCTTACCCAAGGGCGTCTATATAGCGAGGGTGAAGGTGGGTAAAAACTTCGCAACGGTAAAGGTAATAAGGGGAGGTGAGAGATGAAAAGGATAATTCCCCTTGTCCTCCTGATCGGGTTTATAGCGATATCATGCAGGGACACTTCAAAGGCGCCAAAAGCCTTGGAAAAGGAATCCATGCTTGATAGGGCTTGGAATTATTACAAGGCAAACAAATGCGATTCCGCCTCCACCATCTTTGACAGTGTCGTCACAGAAATAGACCCAGCAGACCTTGAAGCCCATCTTGGTCTCGGACTTTCATATACCTGCTTGGGGTACTATGCGCGGGCCCATAGCGAATTTTCCCTGATATACTCTCCATATGTTGTACCTCAAGCTTGGGACCTAAACCTTTATGTGGATTCAAGCTACAGGGATACAATAGGGAATACCTATGTCGCATCACCAACTGCGCAATTTGTAAGCAGATATACTATTACCTTCACTTCACCGGGCCTTTTGATAATAGGTGGGCAGTGGAGGTTGGGTAAGATCTTAAGAGAAAACAATGTATTCCCATCCGACACCACGGATTACCTGTACCTTATAACCGAGTACAACGAGATAAGGGTAAAACCTAAGGGGAGCTATGAAAGGCTTATAACGGGTGACGATATATACGGATATACGGACGGTTTGGCTTACGTAGATAGCTTCATCGCGGTGGTGGGTGGAAAGCTAACTTTGATAGATACCATAGGTCCCGTCCTCTTTGTAAGTAGCAAAAATACGGCGGCAGACAGGGCTCAGGATACGCCATACGTACATTCCTGGCTAAAGCACAGCGATAGCGTATTCGTTGAAATGAAAGTAACCGCCTTTAAGGTTCCCAGGGGAGGTCTTGATGTTATACCTTGGCTGGCATTGGCTGCGGATGCTTATGCTTACTACGTTGAAGGTACTAACCTTGAGAGGGCAGCATCCCTGGCTCTTATAGCCTACTGGACGAGGAACCTTATATCTTCTTTCCCCTCAAGGCTTCAGAATATTCCCGGATTGAGCGATGGAAATGAGAAGAGGGGTTTGGCGGCGGTTTATGCGCAGGCTAACTATAAGAGGGGTATGTTGGCGGGCTCGGTTTCTATGATAAGGGTATTTGATCCGACATGGCCCGCACTTTGGACTTACACAGCAAGGAGTAGGGCGGAGATAGATACCGCGGTTAGGTGGATGAGGCATGAGCCAAAATTTAGAGCGTTGGGTATCAAGATTGATTCGGTGTTTTATAGGAGATAAAAGGAGGTATGGCTATGATTGGGGTAATTTTAAGCACCGCGCCTGTGGTACAGGTGCATAGCTATAGGATAACGGGGAGGGTATCGCTAAGGGAAGCGGTACCCGACCTAAAGAGGGTGGACGTCGCGGAGTCCCCCTCACGCGGTTCAGGCTGGGTCCCCTTCCTCTTCACCGAGATATATCAAGACAGTGCCCCGAACCAGTACACCCACTGGGGTAACTCCCACAGGCCCCTCTTCCGCAACGGGGATTCAATATGCTTAGCCTTCCGTAGGGTAGAATCCTCTCCCGGAACGGGTCGTATAGGTGTTGCCTGGTCCTTCAACGGGGGTTCGACATGGAACGTCAGGGGTAACGTAAACTACGATGCGGGTTTGGCGGATGCGGGAGGAAGGTATCCGAATTGCGCAGGGTTTAACTCCGCCGGCGAGCCCGTGGTTGCATGGCCAGAGTTGAAACCCGGACCCGCTTGGGGTAAGAACTGCGTGGCTGTGGTTAAGTCCTCAGGTCCCGTAGGCGCCTGCCAGACCGTAGATCCGGACTACGACTCAGTTT
>Ga0326762_1000219_pt1 | contig 31112 bp, 31 predicted proteins | sample NORPS_S_FD_207669 | JGI IMG/M metagenome (GOLD analysis project Ga0326762, IMG submission 207669) | Hot spring sediment microbial communities from Norris Geyser Basin, Yellowstone National Park, WY, United States - NOR.PS_S | ecosystem: Environmental > Aquatic > Thermal springs > Near-boiling...
CATCTGTGTGTATCTCCACATGGAGAATAACTCTTTCACGGAATATAATCACCACATGGCTGTATAAATATTTTGGCACTGGGATTCCAATGCTATTGACGGTGTTGATTTGATAGTGCACGTGACACCAATAACTTCTATCGCAGATCAGATAGGGCACGATAGTCGGATCTAGCAGACATTACACTTTAATGGCAGAAGACGTTTCCGCCGCATGGATCTTCGGGCTGCGATTCTCGAGGAGCGGTTTGAGTTGCCGACACCCATTTCTTCCCAAAGAACGAAATAGAGCTTGTAAGAAAGAGTGCACAAGACCTTCACTGGTAACTTCAGAATAGCCTCATTTTCCCTCAAGGTTCCAGCAGGTCATCGTTGTGGAAGAGAAATTCTTATATAAAGCCTACTATATCAATAATCTGCAAAAATGTCGGAAGGATTTCGTGGAATCCACAATTCACTAATGAGCATCCACGGATCGAATTACAAAATGAGCCCCATTGATATTAGGGAAATTGTTCTTAACCGTTTGACCCAGCTCACGGAAGAGGGGACGCTCTTCAGACTCACTCCAGCTCGGTCCTACGCGTTGATCAGAACCTGCCACCGCATTGAGCTGGTCTTTCTTCTGCCATTATCAAACGGCATTGGCCTCTTCCCGCTGGAGGACGGAGGAAGATGGTATGAATTCAAGAACGCTGACGCATTGGAACACTTACTATCGGTCGCAACGGGACTCGATTCAGCCGTACCTTTCGAGCCCCAGATCGCAGATCAAGTGGAGAAGGCTGAAGTGTACGGAGAGGGACAATACGCGTCCATTCTCAAGGAACTCCTCAAAACTTCTTCCGACATTGGAAGGAGAATTAGAGCCGTCATCGGCACGCCTTACAGATCTCTAGGCACCATCACAGGGGACTTAGTAGCGGACGTTCTGGACTACGGTGCTAAGGTTCTGATAATAGGATCTGGTGCCATGGCGAAAGACGTCGCCTTGTCGTTAAACTCGTCAGGGAAGGAGTTCAAGCTCTACGTAATGACGAGGAGGCAGAGGCTGGATTGGCAGCTGGAGCGGATCGTAAAAGTTTCACCTGATGACATAGACGATTCGGAAATTGGTTGGTTCGATGCTGTAATCTCAGCGACAAGGGAGCGCTTAGCGGAGCGGCTTCTTGAGAAAATTTTCAACAGGTCGCAGCCGAAGCTCGTCATAGATCTCTCATTTCCCCGCTCTTTGGATCCAGATTTCGTGTGTAAACGATGCGAACGGTACATGAACGTCGATGACGTTGCGACTATCGCTGAAAGGGAATTTGACGTCTCAGCTCGAGAGCAGACGTTAGCCCGATCGATGATCAAAGGGGCCGTCAAGGCGTTGCTCGAGGAATTGGAGAGAAAGACGACTTCGGAGGAATTCCTGCGCGATCTCCGGATAAAAGCAGCTAAGGTGCTAGAGGACGAATCCGGAATCGCTTTAACAATGATGGCGAAGGGGCTCGGAGCGGAAGTCGTCATACGCAAGGCAATGGAACGGTTTGCGAACAGGATGTTAAACGAGCTTACTGAGAGACTGAAGTCGGTTTCTGATGGTCACCAGAATCCAGTCGCCGCAATGGCGACCAAGCTGTCTGATACCAGATCGGGATGTGAGCGATCATGAGGAGGATCAGACTCGGTAGCAGGAGAAGCAGACTAGCACTAGTGCAAGCCGAGATGGTCGCGAGGCTGCTGAGGAGCAGGTATCCTGACATTGAGGTCGAGATAGTTAGGGTGGTAGCGGAGGGCGACGAGGACCAGAGGACGCCCCAAGTTGAGTGGGGGAAAGGCGCCTTCGTGAGGTCACTCCAGTTGAGATGCCTCAGCGGCGAGATAGATGCAGCAGTACACAGCCTGAAAGACCTTCCCTTAGATGAGCCTGAAGGTTTGGTGCTCGCATCTGTTCCTTTTAGGGACGATCCTAGGGATGCTCTGGTATCTCGCGAAATGAAGAACTTGTGGGAGCTGAGGAGCGGTGCCAAGATCGGCACGAGCAGCGAAAGGAGGGTAATGCAGTTGAAAGGGTTGAGACCAGACCTACAGGTTATAGAGCTGAGGGGGAACATCGATACTAGGATAAGGAAGGTTATGGAACACCGCATCTGCGACGCAGCAGTCGTATCTTACGCAGCTCTGAAGCGCATAGGTCTCGACTCTTTGGCATCGGAAGTCTTCGACGTGGAGAGCATGGTCCCAGCGCCTGGTCAGGGCGCTATAGCGGTAGAGTGTCGCAGAGACGATGCAGAACTTCTAGAGATCTTCAGGTCCGTAGAGGATAGTAAGGCTAGACAGGAGATAGAGGTGGAGAGGAGGGTCTCTAGACTCATAGGCGGAGGGTGCAGGGTGCCAGTAGGAGTCAACGCGAACATAACCGATGGACGCATTAAGGTAGTTGCTGCATGCAACGTTGAGGGGAGGCTCGTCAAATCGTCTGTTGAGGGGCCGCTCGACGAAATTGACCTGTTGGTCGAACGACTAGTATCTGAAATGAGAGGTGGGGTCCGTGATGAGTGAAAGGGTCTTGGTAATCGGTACAGGAACTTTTTGCAGCAGGGTGGGTGAGCTGCTCAGAAAGTCTGGTGTCCCATTCGTTGCGTTAAACGCCTTGGTCGAGGAAGTCAACACCACAGGTGTAACTGAAGCACTTTACTCGATACGCGATTACGACTGGGCGGTCTTCACAAGCGTAAATGCTGTCAACGCGGTGACGTCCGTATCGAGGCAGTTGGGAATCGAGAGGCCGCTTGAGGGGTTGAGGTATGTAGGCGCAGTGGGGCCCTCGACGTCTTCAGCGCTCAGGAGTATCTGGGACGGCGATATATTCGTTCCTAGCAGATTCACGACCTCGGCTCTGGCGGAGGAGCTACCCTATGTCGAAGGCTCGTCAGTGATAGCGTTCCGATCTGAACTGGCTGATGACAAATTGGCATCAGCATTAACGGGAAGGGGCGCCAGACGGGTCGTCCAAGTAGGCGCTTATTCCGTCAGGATGAAGAAGGATGTTAAGCTGCCGGAAGACCACGGCCTTGTCCTTTTGGGATCGCCGAGTGCCGTGCGATGTTACCTGACGCTCTGCAACTCTACAGGGTGCGAGCCGAGGCCGGCGATATGCATAGGCCCTGTGACCTCAGCTGCTGCGGCTGAGATGGGACTCGCGGTGCTTGGGGTTGCAGAGGTTCAGACAGTAGAGGGCCTGGTTCGAAAGCTAATGGAGGTGGTTCAGGATTGAGCGAGTCTGTAAGGCTCAGGAGGCTTAGGAGCTCACCGTCGATCAGGGCGATGGTGAGGGAGACCTCTCTGGAACCCTCCAGGTTCCTTTATCCTGTTTTCGTAAAGGAAGGCGAAAGGGTGAGGGAGCAGCTTCAATCGTTCCCTGGTGTGGAAAGGATCTCCGTTGACGTCTTGATCGACGATGTGGCACCTAGGGCTGAGGAGCTGGGAATTGCGGGTCTTCTAATCTTCGGCATACCGTCAAGGAAGGACGATCTGGGGTCGACAGCATACAGCAGGGACGGAATTGTGCAGAAGGCGGTGAGGGCCCTTAAGGAAAACGGTTACAAGGGCGTTGTAGTAACAGATGTGTGCCTCTGCCAGTACACGACCCATGGGCACTGCGGGATAGTGAGAGAAGGTAAGGTGCTGAACGACGAGACGCTCGGGTTGCTGGCACGGATCTCCGTGAGCCATGCTGAGGCCGGGGCGGATGTGGTCGCACCTAGCGCCATGATGGACCACCAAGTAAAAGCCATCAGGAGAGCGCTCGACAGGGCAGGTTATGTCGATACGCTCATTATGTCTTACAGTGCCAAGTTCGCATCTTCGCTTTACGGGCCATTCAGGGAGGCAGCTGGATCCGCTCCTGCCTTCGGTGACAGGACTACCTACCAGATGGATCCAGCCAATGCGAGAGAGGCCCTCAGGGAGATTGAGCTTGACGTGCAGGAGGGAGCGGACATAGTTATGGTCAAGCCGGCCCTATTCTATTTGGACGTTATAAGGAAAGCAAGGGATAGCTTCAACGTTCCGATTGCTGCGTATCACGTCAGCGGCGAGTATGCCATGATTAAGGCCGCAGGAAAGCTGGGATGGTTGAACGACTTCCAGGTGGAATTGGAGGCGCTCACAGCCATCAGACGTGCAGGAGCGGACGTCATCATAACTTACTCGGCTCTCGAGGTCGCGGAGGTTTTGAGGGGGAGAAGGTGATGGGCACGTCTTCGTTGCTGGAGAGGGCCAAGAGGTCTCTGGTAGGAGGCGTCAACAGCCCGGTTAGATCGTTCAGAGCCGTGGGGATCGACCCGGTATTCCTCTCTAAGGCTGAGGGGCCCTTCGTCTACGACCTTGACGGAAGGAAGTACGTCGATCTGATATGCGGCTGGGGATCCGTAATTTTGGGACATGCGGAGGGGGAGGTCGTCGAGGCCGCCCTCCGAAGAATAAGGGACGGCCTCATTCTGGGATTGACCTGCGATCTTGAGGTGGAGCTGGCGGAGGAGGTCAAAAGGTCCTTCAGGTCTGTGGAGCTCGTCAGGTTCACGAATTCAGGGACCGAGGCTCTGATGACCGCGGTAAGGCTCGCGAGGGCGTGGACCAACAGGAAAAAGATCGTGGTCTTCGAGGGGTGCTACCACGGTCACTCCGACCAACTACTGACTAAGGAGGCTGGAGATGCCGAGACGTTAATAGGTGCGCCTAGCTCGCAGGGCATACCGGCTGAGGTGATCTCTAACACGATCGTTGTCCCTTTCAACGACAGCGAGGCAGTGAGGAGGGCGGTGAGAAGGTACAGGGACGAGGTCGCTGCGATCCTCCTCGAACCGGTGCCGGCCAACATGGGCGTCGTCAAGCCTGAAGACGGCTTCCTTGAGGAGCTCAGGGAGCTTGCCGACAGGGAGGGGTGCCTCCTGATCTTCGACGAGGTCGTGACGGGCTTCAGGATAGCCAGGGGCGGCGCGCAGGAGGTCTACGGAGTGGAGCCTGACCTGACCTGCCTCGGCAAGGTCCTCGGCGGCGGACTTCCCATAGGATGCGTGGGTGGGAGGGGAGAGATTATGAGGCTTCTGGCACCAGAGGGTCCAGTCTATCACGCAGGAACCTTCGCTGGCAACCCGTTGGTGATGGCCGTAGGGCTGGCAACGCTCAGGAACCTTACTGGAAGGACATACGAGGTCCTCGAGGAGGTCGGGAGAAGGGTGAGCTCGACGCTCCTGAAGCTGGCAGAGGAGTTCGGCGACAGCCCGGTCCTCAATAGGGTTGGATCCATGTTCACGATCTTTTTCACCGACGGAAGGGATGTCAGGAATTACAGGGATGCTAAGTCGTCTGACCTCGAGGCTTTCAGGAACTTTTTCAAGGCGCTCCTGAGATCCGGAGTCCTAATGCCGCCCTCGCAGTTCGAGGCATCCTTCGTCACGGTATCGCACTCAAAGGTAGTCCGAGATCTAGAGCGGATGTTAGGAGGTGAGGAACGGTGAACGACCTGCTTTTGAGGGCTTGCAGATTGGAGGAGACGGAGCGTAGGCCCATCTGGTTCCTGCGTCAAGCTGGCAGATACTTGCCACATTACGAAAAGATCAGGAGGGGAAGACCGCTCAACGAGCTGTTCAAAGACGCCGAGTCAGCAGCTGAGCTCACCGCCCTCCCAGTAAAGCTCTTGGGAGTCGACGCTGCGATACTCTTCGCAGACCTCCTGAGTCCGTTCGAAGGCCTGGGTCTCAAGGCGGTTTACGACGGGGCAGGGGCTTATCTTACCGGTGTGCCGAACATCGCAGAACTGGTAAGCCTTCTGAGAAAGTTCGATCCCAACTCCGTCAATTTCGTTTACGATACCATATCATTGTCCAGGGGCATCCTTTCCGACTCTGTACCTGTAATAGGATTCGCCGGGGCCCCCTATACCATGGCCGTCTACCTGTTGGGTGGCAAGGAAAAGGACGCTGTCCCGGTAAGGTCCCTCATGGGACGGACGCGCGAATGGCAAGTTCTAATGGAATCGCTGGTAGAGATGCTAACACGCTACGTCGAGGAACAGGTCAGGTCAGGAGCTAGGGTCATAACGATCTTCGACACGTTGGTCTTCACGCTGAGCGACGAACAGTTCCGGAACAACGTGCTAGGCCACACTAGATCGCTAATCCTCAGGGTGAGGGATCTCAACGTACCTGTGATATACTGTGTCCGGTATCCGTCACATCTTCTGCGCTCTTTGAGGAGAACTGGAGCGAATGTAATCGCCGTTGATTGGACCGTAGAAATAGGAGAAGCCTGGAGGGAGCTGGGGAACGGTATAGGGCTACAGGGCAACCTAGACCCGTCGGCTTTGCTGGGAGACGAGTCTCTCATGATCGAGGAGACAGCGAAGATCTTGGTATCGACCGCAGGTCGGAGAGGACATATCTTCAGCCTCGGATACGGAGTCCATCCGCATACTCCTGTGAGTGTCCTGAAGTCCCTCGTCGACTTCGTGAAGAGGTGGGGAGCGTGAGATGGACGCGCTGCTAGAGCTCACGATCCTCAAGGTCGTCCACGTGCTATCCGCCTCGATCTGGATAGGGTCGATCGTATCGCTCTCGCTGGCAGTTAGGGTGGTGAGGTCGGTCGTCGGGAACCCGCATTCGGTAACCATATCCGCGGAGATGGGAAGGAGGTTGAGGCCGTTGACTAGGACATCCCTTTACATGACCTTGGCTAGCGGCATCCTGATGGCATACGAAAGGGGTTTCCTTTCGGGCCTCCTCTCCCTCGATCTCCATTACAGACCGGTCTTCGTGGTCCTCCTCAAAATTGTGCTGGGTCTCTCGGTCCTCCTCGCGGTTGGGTACCACGCGTCCCTCGGAAGCTCGCTGGTCCGCGCCAAGGACGCGAACGGTCTCCCAAAAGTCAGAAGGAGAATGAGCATCGTAGGTTGGTTAACTGTTACCCTCTCGGTCATCCTCGCAGTCCTAGGGACCGTCCTGAGGTTCGGGTGAAACCTCATGAGGGATCTGCTGACAGAAGGTCTCCGTGCGCGTCCGCCCTATCTCGATGAAAAGCTACAGGCCTGGCTGGACAGGTTCAGGTCGGCGCCTCTGCTGGTCTTCTGGGAGACCACTAAGGCCTGTCCTCTGGCCTGCAGACACTGCAGGGCCACCGCCATACCGACTCCGCTTCCGGGCGAGCTGACGACAAAGGAAGGGTCCAGGTTGATAGAGGACATTGCTGCCTTCGGTGACCCGAAACCGTTGTTGATACTCACTGGGGGAGATCCGCTCCAGAGGAGGGACCTCTTCGATTTGATCGAGAAGGCCAACGAGGTGGAAGTGCCAGTAGCAGTCTCTCCTGCCGTCTCACCGCATCTGACCCGGGACGTCATGAAGGCCCTTAAGGAACGCGGCGTCAAGATGATCTCGATCAGCTTAGACGGTGCCTCGCCGGAGACCCACGATCACATGAGGATGGTCGCCGGGTCCTTCGACGCCACAATTAAGGCGATCAGCGATGCGCTGAGCGCAGGGCTGAGGGTGCAGGTCAATACCGTCGTATGGAGGCGGAACCTTAAGGAGCTTCCCAAGATCGCAGCCCTCCTGAAGAGGTTGGGCGTCACCGTGTGGGAGGTCTTCTTCCTCATAATAACAGGAAGGGCCGTTGCTGAACTCGACATAAGACCATCGGAATACGAGGTGGTCATGAGGTTCCTCCTCGAGGTCTCGAGAAGAGGTATTCAGGTGAGGACCGTCGAGGCTCCTTTCTTCAGAAGGGTCAAGCTGGGCATGTGGGTGAATCCATCCCATGAGGATGGTGTCCTCTTCAAATCTCTAATCGAAGAGCTCGATGAATTGTTCGGGCCTCCGACACAGGAGCCTGATAAGTCGTTCATACCCACAAGGGACGGAAACGGTGTGATATTCGTGGCCTACAACGGCGACATCTACCCCTCAGGGTTCTTGCCTATACGCCTGGGGAACGTCAGAAAGGACTCGATAGTCGAGATTTACCGGAAACATCCCCTTCTGGAGTCCATGAGGAGGGGCGAGTTCAAAGGGAGGTGCGGCGTCTGCGAGTACAGGCTCGTGTGCGGCGGATCGAGGGCAAGGGCCTTCTCGTTTACAGGCGATCCTCTCGAATCCGATCCCTCATGCATATACGATCCGTTTCAACACAATCTGAGAGAAGGTCGGTGAGTTGTTGAACGGTGTCGCCCCATCGCAAGCAACTGTTATCAATTGGCAGTGTATATTATAATGTTCGTAAACTGACCTTCAGCAGTCGCGATGTTGTTCCCAGCTGTGGGGTTCAAGTTAATAGGTTGCAGAGAGTTCTCAATTTGTGGGCGAAAAAAGGCTGAAGGTGGGTGTGATACTTGTCGGTCACGGTCAACTGCCCAAAGACCTGCCTCCAGCAATTAGAGGCGAGTACTTGAGTCTGAAGTTCAAGGTTCAGAGGTCAGCCGAGGAGGAGGAACGCTTCAGATCGCTTGAAAGGTTAGTTCTCAAGTGGCCACGTAACGAGTTTAACGATCCATACGCTCACTCGTTGAAGGTGTTAGCTGAGGAACTGAAGAAGATCGGTCGCTATGATCGGGTTTGGGTAGCATTCAACGAGTTCTGCGAGCCTACGCTTGAGGAAGCACTCGATGAGGCAGCGCATAGCGATTCTGATGTCATCGTGATCGTGACTACTATGACCACTAGAGGAGGAGAGCACGCTGAGGAGGAGATACCTGAACAGATCGAGCGGCTCAAACCAAAAATGGAAAATAAGTTAGTGATATATGCATGGCCTATCGATCCTTCTACGGTAGCCGAGATGCTAAGAAAGAACGTCGAGAAACACCTCCAACTAGCGCTTGAGGACGCAATCAGATGAGTGCTATGTTTGCCAAATTTCGATTCATAGGTGTTAGCCCTATCGATCCTAAAACCGAATATAAGCATAACCCTGGCTCGGGATCCCGTCAATGGTAGTGCATATTATTCTCTCAGGTGCTACGATCTTAAACTATTTATTAAGTTTTGAATTGCGGTTGGGGCTGAGGAAAACCATTGAGTGTCAGCGGACTAATACAGAATGTGATGACGGTCTTGGGACTCATATCGTCCATTTGGTTAGCAAACTACGTGGTTTTAGCATTTCTAGCGTACTTGCACAAAACCCGTAGACAGCAAAGGGTCGTAGTAAACAATTGGCCTCAAGTATCGATACACGTTCCGATCTATAACGAGAGATATGTTGCGAAAAGGTTGCTGGAAGCCATCCTAAACATGGACTACCCTTCTCACAACCTCCAAGTAGTGATCGTTGACGACTCGACCGATGACACTTCTGAGATCGTCGAGGAGTTCGTAAGAAGCAACCCCAATAAAGGGATCGAAATAATCCACCTGAGGAGGCGATCGAGGAAGGGATTCAAGGCCGGTGCTTTGCAGGAGGCTCTGAAACTGACCAAGGGAGAGTTCGTGGCCATATTCGATGCTGATTTCGTCCCTCCTAGGGATTTCCTGAAGAGTGTATTGCCGTACTTGCTTGCAGACGAGAGGGTTGGAGCAGTACAGGTCAGATGGAGTCATCTGAACGGCGGCTATTCCTCTCTGACCAGGGGACAGGCACTGAACTTGGACCTACACTTCGAGATAGAACAGAGGGCTAGGTCCTCAGCCGGACTTTTCCTGAACTTCAACGGGACCGCTGGAGTTTGGAGGAGGAGATGCATCGAGGACTCGGGCGGCTGGAGACCTTTCTTGGCCGAAGACTTGGAGCTGAGCGTGAGGGCTTACCTGAAGGGATGGAAAATTCTGTATCTATCCGGTCCCCCATGTCCGGGTGAGGTTCCGCCCCAAATGGAGGCGGCAAAGAGGCAGCAGTTCAGATGGGCGTACGGCGCAATTGAGGTGGCACGGGTCCATCTATTGGATGTGATGCGGTCAAAGTTGGGTCTAGCTTCCAAGCTCCAGATAGCCCTCCATTGTACAAGGCACCTCCCCTACTTATTCTTCTTGATCGTCCTGCTGTTGACGCCCATCGCAGTGTTGCTCCGCGTTCCGTCAGGCGGCATTTTAGCCTCGGCCTCCTGGGCCATCATCTCTGCCCTCATCGTCACCATTTCTCTCGGCCCGAAAAGGCTCAAGGAGTTCCCTGAGATGGTTCTCTTCACGACTTCGATGACGTTGAACAACGCACGGGCGGTTCTCGAGGCGATATTCGGAATAAGACGTGGGTTCGCAAGGACCCCAAAATTCGGGGAAGGTGAGTGGAAACGGAAGAGATACGTGTTGCCTCTGGACATGCAGTCCTATGTGGAGCTGGCGCTGGGTGCCATAGCTCTGGTGACGGCGTTCTTCTCCTTACTGAAGGGGTTCTACGGTTATACACTTTACACGCTCATCGCCGGCGTCTCCCTCGTTTACGCAGGCGCACTCTCGATTCACCACGCACCGAAAGCCGGTGAGAGGAAGAGAAACCGGAAGGAGATTGTCCTCAAATGGTTGATGGTCGCGATGGTGGCGATCACCGTCTTTTCAGCCGTATACGGTTACTCGCAGACCTACTACAAGCTGGACGTAGCAAGTTCTTATCTAATCAGAGGGGCGTCGACCTCGGATGCGGATGAAATTGCGAATTACATTGAACGGGCCTTGGATCTCATACCACATGAGGGCAACCCTGTCTGGTTCTTCCCCACTCCTAGGACCGATTTCGCCATGATCAGATCCGACCTGATGAGGTTGCTTGAGACCGCGAGGGCTCTTGCATTAGAAGGGAAGGAATCATCTACATATCAGCAAGGTGTGGACCAGATAAAAGATAGTTTGGTGAGAATCAGAGATCAGGTGATGGAGGCTGCCGTATTTTATTATGCAAGTCCTCAAGCACTACTGCTCTCTGCACTGTGGTTAGTAGCTTTCATAGTTTTGGTTCGCTTTTACATGATGGTACGGGGTAAGAGCGAAAAAGGGGATGACTACAACTAGCAATCGGCGGTTGTGGATAGTATATTATGCTTACCTGTTGAGCTCGATACCTGTTTTCTCTTGGTACGACCGTACTGTATTGCGTGCGGTTCTAAATCCATCATCAGATGCTGCAGGGAATTTAGTCTTCTTGTCAGAGGGTTCTGAGCTCTATCCGTTTACGATTGCGTCAGCAGCGGTCAGTGCGACCCTTACCGCCATCATTGTCTGGCGCAGGGTAAGGGGCTTGTTCGGATTGCTCATCGGAGTCATGGTAGCAAGGGCCTCGATAGGGGCTATGATGGAGCTCTACGAGCTGACGTTCGTATCGATTGGCTACCTTTTTCACGGATGGAGGGCCCTTGAGGAGTACTTCCTCGCCAACCTCGATTGGACGTTGCTAAAGCTGGGCTACATCAGCACGCTGGTGCCGTGGATCAGAAGGGAAAGCATCAAAATGCTGTCAATACTGACGATCGTGACGCTGCTCGTTTTCTTCGTTTGGGCAGTGACGGGTTACAAGTTGCCTTCTTCAGGCGATGTAGTCAGTTATGCGCTGAATGCAGTCACAAGGTTCCTGGTCTCTCTCATGCCGGTATTCGCCCTGATGGGCCACAGGATATTCTCACACGGTAAGAGAGATCGAGAAGACCCTCGTCCATGACCAAGTCGATCCCGGCCCAGTTCAGGCGAGGTGGAAGGACCTCCCTACCAGCGAACACTTCTATACCGTCAGGAAGATCGAAGTGAAGGCTGATCCCCAAAGTCTTAGAGACCAGTACAGGACGCCTTGAGGGGCACCTCGTCCATGGACGTAGCTTAAGGCACCTATCGCCGACCAGCAATGTGTCGAAGAGCGTCCCTGCCAGCTCATTGGCCACTATCAACCTCCCCCTTCCGGTTTCCCTAGAGACCTTCAGTTCGACAACGTCACCGTTGAATCTGTAGTCGACGGTGCAAACTTCAATTCTTCCGTAAACTCTGTAGCGGGTCCTGATCAGCAGTGATCTCAACCTCATGAGAGCCCTGAAGAACTGCTCTCCTTTCCCTCCTCTCATGTAGAGGGGAGAGAGCGAGTCCCTGATGCTGTGGTGAAGTGATGTGACGTCCAGCGCACCCAAGTACTTCCTCGCCAGAGCGTTGAGCTCGAAGGTCCTAGAGGCCCCGCTCTCGGACATCACGTCGGTGTGTTTCATGGGAAAGAAGGTTACGTCTCCTGACCTGAGAACTACACCTCCTATTCCCATACCCTCGCCTGTTATGTCCATCCCTCCATAGCAAAGCCCTAGCCCCCTAGCGATGCCTGATATCTCCGTCGATAGCGGGCCCCTCGGCAGAAGACACACTGTGATGGGGCCGAGCGACCAGATCACCTTGTAATTCTCAGCGTCCATGCCTGATCTGAGTATGACAGCAACCCTTAAGAGTGCTACAAGGTCACGAGCCGCGGATGACTACAGATCTGCTGTTGGTCTTCCCATATTTCTTCGACGGCAGATCGAGGCACTGGCAGTTCCCTCCTCTCGGCATAGGTTACATAGCTTCCTACGCGAGAGAAAAAGGTTACAAGGTCAGGATATTGGACTGCACCTTCCTAAACAAAAAGGAAGCTGAGGAGAGGATCAGGAGGGAGAGGGCACGTGTCGTGGGGATATACAGCATGCTATCGATGGTCAGGACAGCAAAGGAGCTGGCAGCCCATGCCAGAAAGGTGAGCGAGCTCGTCGTGGCAGGAGGGCCCATGCCCTCAGCTTACCCGTCGACGTTCCTAGGCGCATTTGACGCCGTCGTTCAGGGTGAGGGTGAGATCACCGTAGCGGAGCTGTTGGACGCCATGGACGGACGGTCCGAGCCTAAGTTCGGCAGAGTGAGGGGCGTCTGGCTCGCATCGCATCTGAACGGCGGCAAGGTCGAGCATACTGGTCCGAGACCTCTTATTCGTGACCTCGACTCGCTGCCTTTTCCTGCGCGGGACCTCTACGACCACCAGCTCTATCAGTCCTACTACAGAAAGAACTTCGGATACACGATGACGTCCATGATAGCGAGCCGCGGCTGCCCCTTCTCATGCGACTTCTGTTGGCGTCCCGATTACGGCAGGGTCTACAGGTACAGGTCTCCCGAGAAGATAGCTGAGGAGATGGAGGAGATAAGGTACAAGTGGGGTTATCAGAGGATCTGGTTCGCTGACGAGCTCTTCATAGCGAGCAAGAAGCACGTTCTGAGGTTATGCGATGAGATCGTCAAGCGCGGCATAGACGTCAAATGGGAGTGCCTCTCCAGAGTCGATCTATTCGATGCCGAGATCGCAAAGGCAATGAAAAGGGCCGGTTGCTACAAGGTGATCTTCGGTCTGGAGTCAGGCGACGATTACGTGCTCAACGCTCTCATGAAGAAGAGGATAACCGTGGCTCAGTCCAAGGCGGCGGTAACAGCTGCGAAGAAGGCCGGACTTCAGGTAGGAGCCTTCTTCATACTGGGCTATCCGGGGGAGACCAACGAGACGATGCTCAAGACGATCAAGCTCGCCTCGAGCCTTCCGTTGGACTACTTCAGCATGACCATCCCCTATCCCTTGCCCGGAACAGGGCTCTACGAGAGGGTGAAGGACAGGATGGAGACGTTCGAGTGGGAGAAGCCTATGCACGGATGGGATCACAGGCTCCTCTTCAAACACGACTTCTCGTTGGAGAAGCTGAAGTACGGAATGTGGAAGGCGAAGTTTCAGTGGAAGCTCAGGAGGAAGCTCGGACCACTTTACCTCCTTCTGAAGCCCTACGAGCTGTACACAGATTGGAGGTTCAAGAGGATGGTCTGAAGCTGCCCTATCAGGAGCTCCTTCTCGATCCGTGTGCGCACTAGATCAGTTGTTCGTTGTTCATGGTAAATATTAATAAGCCAAAGTCCTCCTCTCTCGACGGATGTAGGGGATGGTGGGCCAAGAGGAGCTGAAGCTGTACACCTTATCAATAGACCTGCAAACGATACCTGACTTCGCCAGCAGGTGTACTGCATTGAAGCTCGTATCGGATAGGAGTCAGTTCGTGATGGCAGAGGTGGCAAACCCCCAATCCCCATTCCATTTCATCAAGCTGGTGACAAGATCAGGGACTAAGAGGATGGTGGTGATTAAGGGAAGGAGCGGTTGCCCCATTGCTGACCTATCGCTGAGCGGAAGGATCTACGTCACCAGGTGTCTCCTGTCGGGTGACCATGCCATAATCGAGGTCATATGTTCCCCCAAGGAGATGGAAAGTGTCCTGGAAAGGGGGAGGAAGCTCGGATACGGCATAACCATACTGAAGGGTGAGGGAATCGAGCGGGACACACCGCTCACGCCGAAGCAGGAGGCGGTCCTAAAGGCCGCCTGGATCCTCGGATACTTCGACGTCCCGTCCAAGTCGAGGGTCAGGGACGTAGCCGACCTTCTGGGGAACAGCCCCTCGGCGGTCTCGGAGTCGTTGAAGAGGGCCATCAGGAAGCTCGTGGCAAGCTGGATGAGCTGACGTTCCGCTCAGCCCAGAACCTCCACTCGGACCAGTCTGGTCACGGTTACGAATGTGTCGCTGGCGGCGATGCCGATCACGTATTCGCCAGGCTTCACCTCCCCTGAGAACGTCAATCTGATGTTGACAGACGTCTGTCCTGCTAATCGCTCTACAGTCTCCTTCTCAACCGCATAAACCGAGAGCAGCTCGGTCCTCGACCACCTGGAGACCGATGTCGGGAGCGAAACGACTCTGATCGTCAGTGGAAGTTCGGACCTGCCTGTGAGCTGCGCAGTTAGGGAAAGGCTCTCGCCCCTCTTGACCCTCAGCTCCGGTACGTTGACGGAAACCTCGAAAGCGGGCTTACGGGGGTATAGGATACCTATTCTGCCGTCTGACCACTCGGTGAACCAGACGCTGCCGTCCGGCGCGATTGCTATTCCCACCGCGTTCACGATTTCCAGGATTCTCCCCTTCGGCAGGTGGTATTCGATCAGCGTCCAGGTCCTCGGATCGAGGACCGCTATCCTGTTGCCTACGTGCAGATTGATCCAGAGCCTCCCATCCTGATCAGGTCTAATCCAGTAGGGTAGCGTGACGTTGCTTGCTACAGCTCCGAGCGTAGGAATCCTGGTCACCTTTCCTGTGCGGAGGTCGAGAAGGCTCACTGCCGATCCGCCGTGCTCCGTGAACCAGACCCTCTCCGAGCTTCGCTCGACGTATATTCCCACAGGGCTGATGACAGGCGCCTCTATCGGCACCTCCTGGACGGTTCCCGTTACAGGATCCAAGTAAGCGATCCTGTTGACTAAGGAGAGGGTGGTCCATACGTAGCTCCGCTGATCTATCCAGAGGTCCACGGGGCCGGAGCCCGGGGTCTTGAGGTCATATATCCTGACAGATCCGTCAGAGGGGTCTATCCGTGCCAGCCCGTCACCGTTCAGCATCGCAACCCAGACGTATCCATTTCCGTCAACCCTCAGTCCCACGGGAAAGGAGAGGGGGTTCGGAAGCCCTACCTTCTGAAAGGTCCTCCTCGACGTGTCGAAGGAGAGCACCACCCCGTCCTCAGAGGCGGTCATCCAGAGCCTCCCCTTGTCGTCAAAGGCCATCCCCCAGCTCGATTGGGGCTTCACCCGAACCGGCATCTGGTACCACTCGAAGGTGTTCGACGAAGGGTCGAACGCCACCAACAACGCAGGGTTCGATGCCACGAACCAGACCTTTCCGTCAGGCCCCACCGTTATGCCGGTCGGCCCCGGATCTGGGATCGGTATTATGATCTCGCGGACGTAGGGCGTCGCCGAGGGTCCCGTACCACCTTGCTCTCTGATTGACTGCCTGACGGGTGAGAAGTGGAACAGGAGGATGCTGACGATGGCAAGGGCAGCGAAGAAGATCAGCATCAGCCTGTTGGTCGGATCGCGCAGGAAGGTTCCCCTCGTCCCGGGGTCAGCCTTGGACGACCTCAAGGGTTCCGAACATCCCGCGTTGTATATGGCCAGGAACAACACATGCGTACCAGAACTTCCCCGGCTTGTCAACCGTGAAGGTCAGAGAGGCTGTACCGCCCTCGGGATCCACACGCCCCTCGATCATCGCGCCTGCAAACGCAACAGGAACCGTCGGGTCGTCGCTCGGCTGGTTGCCTCCCATTACCTTGAGCGTATGGGGGTTAGTCCCCACATTGGTGAAGACGATCTTGACCGTCGTTCCGACCTTGACCCTTATCGTAGGGCCGGGGGTCGCCAGCTGGTCCTTCTTCAGACCGAACCCGTAAAAGGAATCCAACTCACCGCCAAAGAGCGTTATCTCGACTGTCTTTCCGGCTCCTCCCATGACCTCCGTCGGACCACCGGCCGCACCACCTCTGATAGCGGCTGGTGGAAGGACCCCTCCTGCAGTCGGGTTGACGAAGAGCAACACCAGTATCCCGCTGAGCCACACCAGACCTATGAACATCGCGACGAAACCCGCGAAGATGTGGGGCTTCATCGTCTCACCTCGCTCTCGGAACGTGGATGGGGAACTCCACCGAGTAAAGCAGGGCCAGGAACAGCGGTATCAGCAGAAGGAGGGCGGTTATGGTCAGCAGCAGAACGCCCTTCGACGCGTAACGGGCGTGCATCATGAAGACGTATACCAGTGATGCTTGAACGAATGACGCCGCCAGCACCAGACCAGTCATCAGCTGCGGATCGAGAAGCCCCAAAATGACCGCTGAAGCCTGGAAGAGCGCGATGGCCACGACAACTGCGTAGGCTATCACAGGACCGAGCTCCGCCATGATCTCACCTACAGAAGGTAGAACGAGGGGAAGATGAAGAGCCAGACGATGTCCACGAACCCCCAGTATATGGTGAACATCTCTATTCCAGGCGCCTTCCCTCCGTCGTATCCTCCCTTGTGTGCCTTCAGGATTAGGTAGGGGAGGACGAGGACTCCTGCCAGCAGATGGGAAGCGTGTATGCCCGTGAGGACGTAGTAAAAGCTTGAGGCTATGTCGGTGCCGAAGGTTATGCCGTGTGCGTGGAGCTCCCACCACTCAAAGGCCTTTATACCCAAGAACGCCAGGCCGAGCGCAAGCGTCACCGTCAGCGAAAGGACCGTCTGCTTCCTCTCCCCCTTCTTCGAGGCGAGATAAGCCAGGGTCGCGGTGAGCCCGCTGGTGGTCAGGATGATCGTGTTCAGGAGCCCCAGCTCTATCGAATGGACCTCGCCCGGGGCCGGCCATTTGAAGCCCGTTAACAGAGAGTTGGCTCTGGCGAAGACGTAGCCGCTGAAAATCGGGCCCACGAGCGCCACCTCGCCTATCACAAGGGCCCACATCCCGAGGCTGAAGTTGTTTTCGCGCTCGAAGGGCCACTTCTCGCCTATCGCCTCTATGACGACCTTGAACCTGTCCTTCAGGTCGTCGTATGCCCAGCCGACTAATGCCGCTATGAAAGCAGCAAGCCCTAAGACTGTCATGGGCGGGCTCATGAATAACCCTACGCCGATTAACGAGATGCCTACCGAGACGATGAAGGGCCATGGGCTCAGGTGCGGGTGGCTGTGCTCAGACGGTGAAGCACCGTTGGTGGCAATCCAAGATATCTTGCCGGTTAGGGACAGAGACGGTATGCCGTGGGGGAAATTGAACTCCGGGGGAGGCGACGGTATGTTCCACTCGAGCGAGTAGGACGCAGCATCCCATGGATCGTCAGGAGCCTTTGGGCCTCTTGCAAGGCTGTGGAAGAGGTTAGCGATGAAGAGGGCCCACGCTGCGGCAAAGGTGAAGGCTCCAATGGTTATGACCATGTTCACCGGACCCCATGCCTCTACCACGTAGGTGTAGATCCTTCTCGGCATATCGAAGAGCATGTGCATAGGGAAGTAGAGGAGGTTGAAGCCGACCATATGTACGACGAAGTGAATCTTTCCGAGCGTCTCGCTGAAGACTCTCCCGGTCATCTTGGGCCAAAAGTAGTAGATCGCGGCAACGAGTCCGGTTATCCCACCGCCAACTATGGTGTAATGGAAGTGACCCACCACCCAGAAGGTGCCGTGAAGGCCTATGTTGAGCGCGACGCTTGAGTTGAAGACGCCGGAGGCTCCACCGATTACGAACAGCGCAAGGGATCCGAGGGCGAAGAGCATCGGCGTAGTTATCCGTATTCTACCACCTACTAACGTAAGTATGAAAGCTATCACTATGACCGCGAAGGGGATCGAGATCAGCTCGGTCGTGACGTTGAAGGCCTCCCTGAGACCGGTGTGTATCCCGGACTGGAACATGTGGTGGGCCCAGACGACCCAGCTCTGGAAAGAGGCCACCAGAAGGGCGACCCAGACCGCGGGCTTAGCGTATACCGCCCGTCTGCCGAAGACCGCTATGATGTCGCCTACCGCCATCAGACCGGGTATGAGGAGTATGTAGACCTCTGGATGGCCGAAGAACCAGAAGAGGTGCGCCCAAAGTAGTGGCCCGCCTTCGGCAGAAGTGTAGAAGACGGTGCCGAGGAGCCTGTCAGTGGCCAGCAGGATCAGGGGCGCCATGAAAGCGGGGAAGGCCCATAGGAGGATAAGGTTCGTGGCAAGCCATCCGAGGGAGAAGAGCGGAAGGTTCAGGATCTTCATCCCGGGTGCCCTCAGCCTGAATATTGTGACGATGAAGTTCACCGTCCCTATCGTTGTGGATGCAAGAAGCAATAGCAGGGCAAAGGCCATCATGTTTCCTCCTATCTGTGGGCTATACCTCAAGGACGCAAGAGGCTGGTAGGTGTACCATCCCCAGTCAGCCGTTCCGCCGGGGGCGAAGAACGAGCTCAGAACTACTATGCCGCTGGACAGATAAAGCCAGTAACTGAGGGCGTTGAGCCTCGGGAAGGCCATGTCCCTGGCCCCAATTTGTATTGGGACGAAATAGTTCGCCAGCGCTGCGGCCAATGGGGTAGTGACCCAGAGAAGCATGAAGAGACCGTGCAACGTCATGGCCCTGTTGTACGCATCCGGCCCAAGGATGATGTTGTTAGGCTGCGAGAGCTGGAGCCTGAAAGTCAATGCCAGCACGCCAGCCACGACTAAGAAGTAAAGCGAGGTCACGAGGTACAGGACTCCTACATTCTTATGGTTCGTCGTGAAGAGCCACGAAATCAGCGGGTTTGGGCCACCGACGTGCTCATTAGCTCCGTGTGACATCCCACATCACCTCAGCTGGTGTACCAGCTCTGGAACGTTCCCGGGTCAACCGCCTTGATCTTCGCGATCATCCTGGCGTGACCGACCCCGCAGAGCTCGTAACACTGTACATGGTACTCTCCTTCCTCAACTGCCCTGAACCACGCGTAGTTAAGCCGGCCTGGTATTGCGTCCTTCATGATCTTGAAATCGGGCGCCTTAAAGGCGTGATAGACGTCTCTGCTGGTTATCTCCAGCTGGACGGCCTTCCCCACCGGAACTATCAGCTCACCGTCGAGCTTCTTTCCGTTAGGATACACGAAGATCCAGCCCCATTGATATCCTTCGACCCTTATCTTGAGTGGTGCAGGATCGCCTGAGTGGCTCACGTCCTCCATCAGTTCGTTGGCGTGGAAGGTGGACAGGGTCAGGCCGAAGAAGAGGGCAGCTAGCCCAGCGACTATCACCAAAACCGGGATCATTCCTCCCCTCTTCGGACTCACCCCTAACCTGAAGTCCTCATCGATAGGATCGCTTGGAGCAGGGCTCCTTGATTTGGTCCTGTATCGGAGGACCACGAAGGTCATGAACCCGAAGACCAGAGCCGAGATTGTGACGGCCGCCGTCAAATAGAACCAGAAAAGCGAGTACCAGACCGAATCCGTCGTCAGCAGCTCGACCACCCGTCCCTCACCTCGCCTAACAAGAAGCTCCTCGGGGTATTTGCGCAAATCCCGGATAAATGCGGAGTCAAAAAATCTGAGCTCAGATCAGCTGGTGCAGGGTTCCCGCGAGATACACGAACACGAAACCGATCAAGAGTCCGCCCAACCTATTTCGCAGATCCGCGCTGTCCTTTAACGAGAAGACTGTGGGTATAGACCAAATAATGGCCCCGGAGGCGGTGGCGAACCAGATGGTCGAGAATCCAGGTGGGAGGCCTGTCAGAGCCGATACGGCTCCGAGGGGAACAGCGAGTGAGACGAGGACGGAGGTTAAGAGGCCGTGCCGGAGCGCTCCCGCATTGGAGAAGACTACCCCTATAGCGAAGCCCTCCGCCACTTTATGGAGCGCGAAGCTGGATGCTTGGAAGAGGGAGATCACAGTTTGCCCAGTAGCGACGTCATAGCCTATCACTATCCCCTCCCCTACTGAGTGCGCTCCTACTGCGATCAGCGCCCACGAGTACGCCGAAGTCAGGCCTGTAGGGAGATCGGGTCTGCGGCATAGCAAGGCTGCAGCCGTTGCTCCTACCAGTAAACCCAGAAGGTTGAGCAGGTCCAGCAAGGAGTTCAAGGTTCCGGTCCCCAATCCCGAGGTCGATTTGAGCAGATCGAAGAGGAGCCCCATCAACGCTCCGCCCGCGAAGCCGACCGATGGAACAGCTGTCCTCTGATGTCTGCTCGCTGCAAAACCTGATAGTGTTCCGAGAAGGGTTGACATGACGGTCATCGCAAAGACCGCTGCCAGCAGGAGGTGCGGGTCTAGGTGTGCTGCAGGTCCCTGAGCAGCTCCATGCTCACCGGGTCCTAGTTCGTGGGCGTATACAGGAGACAGCACGTTCATCCCACCACAAAGGTTCCCCTGTGGAGCGGGTGGCCGGTGCCGCAGAAGACGGTACAATAGAAGCTGAAAGCCCCGGGCTTATCTGCCACAAATCCGATCTCCACCGATTTCCCGGGTGGTACAACCACCGGCTCGGTGTAGCCCTCTATCACGAAACCGTGGGGCACATTGGGTTCAACGTTCTCTAGCACGATCCTCACAGCCTCACCTCGCTTCACGCTTATCCGCACGTCCGCGAAATACTCGCTCTTCTCTTTCACCTCAATGCCGGCTTTATCAGATCCGCTCAGGATGACCGGATCGTATCTCCAATTCCTCACGATGATCTTTATCACAACCTGACCACCAGAATGTGGAACGTTCTGGGCGGACTCGTTCGCACCTCGACCCGCACTGCTATACAAAGGGGAGAGGATGATGAAAGTTGTGAGTGCAATGGCGATTACCGAAATAATTATTACTAGCTTAACCAACGACGCAGCGAAAAAAAGAAGCGGATACTTTGTTCAAAAGGTCCTCATCCACCGTAATATCCCGGGTACGGTATCGGTACCGCGAGTATGCCATTTCCTCCCCACGCCTCATCATGGAGCCTGATGTGTCCCACCACTCTTATGGCATCGAATCCGTTCTCAAATCCACCGACGACGGTGACCACCCTCGCGAACTTGGCTGAGGAGTACAGGTAGTACGTTCCCTTGCTCTTATCCTTCCATCCGAAGTTGACGCCATGCTGTCCGTAGAATCCCGGGAGGGTCTTAACCCGCCACGTGTCCCTCTCAATTATCGAAAGGGAATTGCCGAAGGTGTTGGCCACTGCAATGTACTTGCTGTCGGGGCTCTCGATTACCTGGATAGGACCTGCTCCTACGTCTATCACCGTTACCCTTCTGGGGTTCTTGGGATCGGTGACGTCGACGACCATCACCCTTCCTTGGAGCAACGCATCTGGTGAAAGCCTGATGTAGCTGATGTAAGCATATTTCCCGTCCCAGGACATGGAAGCCATAAGGGGCAGGGCTGGCTCAGGGAGGTCTACGGTGGACAGAAGCGTGTCCGTCTTGGTGTCGTATATCGCCAGCTTGTTGCCGAGCGCTATGGCTATTGCCATGATCCCTGTCCTGAAGCTCATGTGGAACGCATGTGGCCCCTGTCCTACCGGGACCTTCTTTACGACCTGATACGTTTGGGTGTCAATGACGGCCATCTCAGACTCGCCGTTTATGGAGACGTAAGCCTTCTTGCCGTCAGGCGTGATTACGACGTGGGCAGGAGACTCGCCAACAACGATCTTCTCCTTCACTATGGACCCGGTTTGAAGGTCGATTACCGATACGAACTTGTCGTGCCAGTTCGTCTGCCACAGATACCTGTTGTCAGGAGTGACCCATGGGTTGTGGGGATTGTTGAAGATCGGCGAATCTATGACCTTGACCACCTTCCAAGTTTTGGCATCGATGATCGTGACGGTCCCAGGCCTCGGTCTTCCACTCACGGGCTCGAACTGTGTGTCAACGATGACTATTCCCTCGCCCGGCTCGGCAGGTGGTGGGAGGAGATCGTGCTCGGTCTTGTCAGGCGGCCAAGTTGTTGCCCCTATCTTCATGATCTCGGGGGGAACCTGCACGTCCCCTACCGCAATCACCATCTTCATGTAAGGATGCACGGTGCAGACAACCACGTGGACGCCCTCCTTCGTGAGTTTCGTCGTGAAAACGCCGCTGACGATCCCCGAGTTTATCGGCTCAGGCCCCGCAATGCCGACTATCGTGTGGGTTGTGGAGGTCCCCGAGAACACCCACCGAACCTCGTCTCCTGGCTTCACTCTGATGAAGCTGGGAACGAAGAAGGGCGGGAAATCCGTGACGGTCACGACCGACGTCGTCCTCAGCGACTGACTAAGGAGCTTGTTCTTCTCCTCCAGCTGCTTCACCTGCTCCTGAAGGGTCTTGAGCTGCTCGACCGGTGCCCCTGCGGCCCTTCCTACAGACAGCCCAGTGAAGAAGCCAGCAGCGACCCCAACTACGAGCAAACCTATTGCTATTCCTATAGCTGCTCCTGTGGAGAGCGCCTTGTTCGATGACGCGTTCATGCCCTTGCTCACCTTCACAATTGACAGGGTCATCTCGTTGCCTAATTCCGGTTTCCCGCATATGTTCGGAGTCTATGAGTGGTCATGCACTGGTGAGCAAGACGGCATACGATCTAGTTCTCGAGAAGACTGTCGAACTGCTGATAAAGGAACTGGGGAGGAGTCGGTGTCATGCTTGTTCTCACCTGTCGCTAATGAACTCGCTACCCTTGCACGTGGGACGCATACAATGGATCTTGCTGACGCAAAGTTGGTACTCGATAGCATCGGTTTCGAGACGGTCATAATTAAGGCGGGCAAACACGTTGACGTTCTGAGCTACAACTGCCCACTAAAGGCCGTTGCCCTACGTCACCAGAAGCTCGTTTGCAACCATATCCATACAGAACTCGTGAGTAAACTTTTTTAAAGTGAAAAGGTCATGCTACACGAATGTATAGCCCTTGGCGAGGGATTCTGCAGACATAGGGTGATCTGACGAACTGGCTAAAAAAGGAAATTTTCTAAAACTCAGGTGCTTACGAGCTGCCCTCTGATCTCCCCTGCTGGGAACGTTGTGGTATGGACATTGACATATGTGCTTCCCGACCTTATGGCAGCGATTAGGGAACTCAGATCTCCCGATTTGAGGCCTTGGGTAGCGATTGCCACCACGTCTTCAGCTGTGATTTTCCCCGTTATTCTAGTTCCTGACGGTGGACACTTGGGTTTCGGGCCCCCACATAACCAAACAGCAACACCCCCCACGTGACCGTCCTTGCCTATGTGGATGTGCGCTGCGGTGACATTGACAAGACCGTAGTATACGAGCTCGTATTCAATGCTCTTCTCGTCTTCCGATATCGTCACTTTGGCGAAACCGAACCCCTTGCTCACGACCGATGGGACTTCATTCCATCCGCTGAGGGTCGCCGTAAAGGTCCTCGCACCTGCGGCTGCGTTGGAGAACGATAGCAACGAAACAGACAGGGCAAGCAGCAGCCCTACGATGAGCACCACACCGATCACACGTCCCTGCATGCCCGATCTCGTTTGAGGAGAGATAATTGTCTTTCTGGTCAACTCGGTTCCGAACTGAACTTTTCTTATCTTAATATGTCCCAGTTGTTTGTAGCGCGTCTAGGGGTGACTAGCTGTCAACTTTACACAAAATAAGCTGACATCACCTGATGGAGGCCGTCAGCAAAACATATGCGGCGAGAATTATAAGGTTAAGAGACTGGACTAAGTTATAGTTGACCCAAAGCTTCTTCAATAAACCTAACCCCGAAACGAAATAGACGATTAGAGCGAGAGTCATCATTGCCGTTAATGTTGAGAGTGCGTGGATGCCTATCAACATCAAACCCTGTATAAATGGTCCCGTGACATTATGAAACCTTGTGCACCAAGCAGAGAGTAGGGGAGTTAGAGAGAAGAACGCTCCGTGCATGAACCCGAGAAGCATTCCAACGTAGATCAACTCAAATTCCTCCCTCCTCAATCCCATATAGGGATGAGAGGGTCTTAGGAGCCTGTATATTCCGAAAGACAGGGCGGAGGTTGATGAGAGGGCAATAGCTCCTTCTCCCAATGGCAAAGCTGCCGCAGAGAACGTCAAGGCCGTAAGGGATGAAAGAGAATGTCCGGCCGAGAGCAAAAGTACCGAGACCAGAAGCGTCCTCGAGCTTTTTGCAATTAAGCCCTTGAAGACCCCCAGTAGCCATCCAGAAGCAGGATTGAGCCCGTGGAGGACGCCCGTGTAAACCATCATCCATATCAGCAGTTCTCCGCTGAGCAACAACCCCTCATACCGGAGGATAGCAGAAGCTGTCAGAGCTGGAGTCGCCGCCTTCGAGCCTCACTTGGTGGGCTTTGGCGTCGCCGAAGTCGACGAAGAACTCCTTGACAACGCTCAGATTTCCGTCGTCAGAGTTCAGCGTCACGAGCCATCCCCGTAGACCTTCAGGATAGAATATTGGGTCCCAGCTGCTGTACAATGAGTTCGTGACGTACATGCGTTTCCCGTCCCTGCTGACCTCAACCATCTGCGGCCCGCCGGTCAACTGCTTTCCCGACGGATGGGCAGCCCGATGCAAAATCCCTCCTAACTTAGCGGACGACCTCAGCTTCGGCTCAAACGGGTTGCTGACATCGTAGCACCTTAGCTCACCGGTCCCCCAACACGAGACGTAGAGAAACCTGTCGTCCAGTGACAGGTTGATGTCTGTGACTAGTGGAGGCACCACACCGAACGGTTTCAGGGCCTCCGGCAACAGATCCTTTTCCAGCGGCACTGCCTCGATCTCGATTACCTTCCTAGCATCCCATCTGCCGTCCTCCTTGTACCAGAGCCACACGCTGGAGCTGAGGTCTGAGACGTTCACGACCACGTTCACAAACCCCATAGGCCTCTCAGGGTTGTGGAACGGCCTCAGCTCCAGGACCATCCTCTCGTCCTTCCCCAACTCTATCGCCTGGACGTGCCTCCTTCTTCTCAGGTCCCAAAAGTGCAACTTGTTTCCGTACAGTCCCTTAATCAGGGCATCCAGATCGAGACCGTTCTCGTAGTATTTCGGCACAGTCCACTCGCTGGTCACCATTGTGTCCTCCGCTAGATGCCACCAGAAGTCGTATGCGAGATATTGCGGCCCTCTATGAACCTCGAACCTTCCTAAGGGCTCGAAGGTTCTGTGGTCGAGGAGCAGCACCCCGCCAGGACCCTCGTCCCCTAATCCGCCGAGGGCGCTGATGTAGATCGCATCCGGGCCGCAGTGTACCGTGTGCAGCCTTGAATATCCTGTGACTCTGGTGATCTTAGCTCCTGGGATCTTCTTCACGATCCGCGGCCTCCTCGGGTCCGGTTTCGTGTCGAGGACGTAGACGTTGGAGGACCTGAGACCCGGTACGATGAGGTATCTCCTCTCAATCGTAGGATCTCCGTAGGGACAGAGCATCGAGCTGCATGCGTTCCAGCCGAAGTGATGCAGCTCGTCACCGGTTTCGTCAAGCTCCACCTTGTGTATTATCCTCCCGTAGTCGTCTGACTTCGGGTCAACATCCACCACAGCAATGAAATCTGGCTTGTCGATGCCGGTCCCTACGTGGAGGGCTGCTACGTAGGCGATCCTTTCCGGGGGCGCCCTCATGGCTTCAGCTGGCGTCGGGTAGAAAGTCGGATCAGGCGACAAAGCGGTCACGTCATTACCGTCAAACTAGGCATGATATATTTTTAACCTAATTACGCGCTAAGGTTCAAACGATTTCTCATATATAGTTCGATAACGCCTGCTATTGGGTCCCGGCTGGTGGCAATTGGTTCTAGAGCCTGGGAGAATGGCACCTGAGGTTCATAGTTAGTTCGGCCCTTCGTTTCCAATTACTCCATGCAACACGGCATGCGTTCTAATTGCCTGAAGAATTTCGTTGCGACCAATTTCAGGGATTCCGAGAAGGTCGGAAAGACGGAGTGGATCCAAAGGACGTCTTCGACCGTGAGGTTATACCTGATAATCAGCGAAGCCGTTGATGCGAACTCTGCAGCGTTCGGCGCTATCACGTGGTAACCCAGCACCCTGCCGGTTGAAGGGTCGATCACCACCTTGGCTATTCCGGACTTATGGCCAGTGATCCTGGCCTTCGGCAGATCGTAGAGCTCAAGGGTCCTGCAGGCACATCCACCAAGCTCCTTAACCGTCTCCTCCTCAGTGAGACCTACGGACGCTACCTGGGGCTCCGTGAAGACCACAAGGGGCACTCCTTTGTAATCCATCTCCGCTCTACCACCATACATGTTAATCGCGGCTACGACACCTTCTCTGGCGGCGAGCGTCTCCAGCATCCACTTCTTCGAAACTACGTCCCCTGCTGCATAGACGTTGGGGTTCGTCGTTCTCATCGTGGTATCGGTTTCAACGAACCCGCGTTTGTCGAGTTTCACCCCAACGCCCTCGAGATTCAGTCCATCAGTGTTGGGTCTCCTTCCAGTTGCAACCAGGACTTGTTCGACCTCCTCCTCTCTCCTACCCTCACCTGTAACCAGCTCGACTGCCTTTCTCTCGCCTTTCTTCCTGACGCGCACAACCCTAGTTTTTGTGTAGATCTTAATCCCCTCTTCCCTCAATACGTCTGTTAAGACCTTAGAGAGCTCGGGTTCAATTCCGGGAAGGACGCGGTCCAGCACCTCTACTATCGTCGTCTTAACGCCAAGGCGGTTCATTGCCTGGCCTATCTCGACGCCAATAGCGCCAGCCCCTACCACCATCATGCTTTCAGGCCTCTCGCTCATCTTCCACACGTCATCGCTCGTCACGTAACCTGCTTCCTCCAGGCCCTCTATCGGAGGTACAGCAGGTCTGGACCCGGTAGATATGAGGTACCTTCGCCCTTTCATCTCCAAATCTCTTCCATCCTGCTTGACAGTTAGGGAGCCGTCGCCTCTGAAGGAAGCGCGCCCCCTGATCAGCTCGACACCATCAAGTTTCTCCAATAGGGACTCGTACTTCTCGTGCCTCAGATCGTTCACCGTCCTTCTGATCCAACTCATCACCTCTTCGAAAGAGATCTCGGTTCTCGACCTAATGCCTGGGATCCTCGTTCTTGACGACTCGAAAGCGAGCTTTCCGGCCTCAATGAGGGCCTTAGATGGCACGCATCCAACGTTAACGCAAGTCCCACCGATCGGTCCTGAATTTACCAGGGCGATCCTTGCATCTCCGCCGCTCAGCTCGGACAACTTTACGGCGCACGCGAACCCAGCAGCCCCACCACCGATTATTACGAAGTCGTATTCCTTCACAACCTTGTTAATTGAATAGGGCCAACAAATTCGATTTCGTTTAATAATTAAAGTGCTCGCCTCGAATATCTCCAAAAAGTTTTAACATCTGATGACGGAGATCGCTGGTGAATAAAGTTCGACTCGCCGTTCGCTTATCAGGAGTTAAACGAAATGGGATATGTATGGCGATGAACGCAAAGTAACTGAAGGACAAGGAGATGGCCTACACTAGGTTCATCAGATTGGTCGCATCAGACAGAGGAGCAAGGAAGATTGGCGTACTTTCCTCTACACTCTTCGCGTTGGCTTATGCGTTCGCAATAGGGATGGTCTTCAGGAACCCCGTCCCCGTCCCGGAATACATCACAGTACCTCAGGTCATACTCATAACAAGAGGCCCGATAGGTCAGGTACCCTGGCTAGTCGTATATGTTGACAGGTACTGGACCATTTCGGTCAACCTGGAAGTAGCGCTCTCGATGCTTGCCATCTCAACTCTGATCGGCCTTAACGCATCGGCTCTGTACTATATATCTCGAAGGGCTGCCTGCTGCATCAGCTCCAAGAGGACGGCCGTTTCTGTCTTCACCTCAGCCCTTCCGGCTTTCTTCGGCTTCTTCTCCTGCTGCGGTGGTGGGCTTGTGTTTGCCGTCCTGCTCTCAGCAGGAGTTCTGCCACTCGTCTCAGGGGCCATGTTAACGTATGGCAGGCTTCTGGTGGCAGCCTCGATAGCCCTGTTATGGCTCAACCAGTACTACCTGTATAGGAGCTGGGTTAATGGAACTGATAGGAACGCAAGGAAAAGGAAGCTTGAGTTAGGGTGGGCCTCCGGATCCTCCTCCTGTTGTTGAGGTGAAAAGCCGTGGTGGGCTGTTGCGGAGGCTCCATTGCCGGATCGCATAGAACGAGCAGCCGAAAAGGGAGTTCTGAACGTAAGAAGGTCGAGGGGAGTACAGATAAAGCGCGACCGATCGTCATAGCAGGTCTCCTCTGTTGCCTGCTGCTGATAGGGGTCCTTGCGTTAATGGGCTTCTTGAGCGCAGGCTCTCAAGGCGGATCGACCGCTACCGTCCCAACTGTGATCGGAAGACAGGCGAAGACCGTCGATACCGTCCCAGCTGCGGAGAGCCCGAAAGTCGGCCCATTTCAGGGGATGAAGGCACCAGATACTGCCTTCGTAACCGTCGACGGTAAAACGCTCAGGCTTTCGGAGCTCAGAGGAAGGTTCGTGGTCATCTGGTTTATGGCAGCGTGGTGTCCAAGCTGTGCCGCAGTAGGTCCCTTGATAAAGGATGCTGTGAAAGGGCGAGCTGACGTTGCCATAATCGTGGTGGACCTGTGGACGCGTTCAGTGCTGAAGCTTGCAGGGCTTGAGGGCCGTCCTGGAGTGCCCCCACCTGAGGATGCGGGCGTTCTGTCCTCCTTCATTTCTCTATGGGGTGACAAGGGATGGTACTTGGTTCTGGACGAGACGGGCGAGCTCACAAAAAGCTGGCGGATCGCATACGTTGACACGACGTTCGTAATAGATCCTGAGGGAAACGTTGTGCTGAGGAGCGACGGCCCCGTTACACCTCCACAGTTATCAGCGGCCCTTTCGTCTTCTACCGGCCCTTAACTGCTCCCGGGTCTGCTTCTCCCACCAGGGCATCTCAATCTCCTCACCCCTGAGCTTCCTTTCGAAGGCATCAGCACACTCCTCGCTGGAGAAATAGTACCTGCCTCCGCCTATCTCCCTAATTACAGGTTTCTCGACTATTAAGGCGTGGCAGAAGTCACACCTTATCCTGATCGCCTCGTCGGGGTACAGGGTTGCTCCGTATTCCTCTTTGAATGTGTTCGATACGATCAGGACTTCGACGTCCACAGCCCCTGATAACCTCTCGTGGACGAACCTCGTTATTTCTCCGATCTCCCTCAACTCCACCTTCAGGGCAAGATTATAGGAGCCTGCGAGCGTATGGACCTCTTTAACCGATTCGAGTTTTCCGAGCTCCTCCGGCAGATTACCAAGGCGGTCTGCTGGGACCTTGCAGAGGATCAGGGCCCTAACCCTTTCAGCTATCCTTGAAGGGTCCACAATGACGGTAAACCCCTTTATAACACCGAGGTCCATCAGCCTGTCGATTCTGGCCCTAACTGCAGGGATGCTTAGACCCACCTTCGAGGCCAGTTCCTTTAGGGGGATCCTGGCATTCTCCTGAAGCGTCCTCAAGATCTCAACGTCTATCCTATCGAGTTTCAGCCGGCGATTTCCCGCGACCACCGTCAGTTCCCAAGCGGCAGGCGAACTATAAGCTTACGCAACTTAACGCTGGTCGCAATTTGCACTCCCCCTCTTCAAGAAAACTTGCAGCGTCTCCATCGTTTCTACTGATTTCCCTACGTTCCCCATTTTTGGAGTTCATGTGTTTGCAGAACATCTTCATCCTGTTCCTATCTCAGAAGTCCTCTCGAAGGTAGGGAATTTCACCCGTTTGCTCTTTCCTTCCATAATTCCCCACAGACCCGAGTCTCAATGACGCAGCTACAAGGACTATGTTCTGGGGGAAGGCAAGCGGATAACCTGAGATTATCATGAAAAGGGTTAGGATAGCGGCGGATGTAAGAGCTGTAAGGGTTCTCAGCCATCCCAAAATAATCATGATAGCCAATGTTATTTCCAGCACGAACAGCAGGAAAACGCTGTTCTCTATTCCAATCGGGCCCGCAATCAACAATGCCCTTTCGTTGCTGGAGATGTAGGATATGAAGTGTTTTGGATTCCTCAAGGCATCTAAACCCCACTCCACAAACGGGTAGGCAATCCCTCCGCGAAGGAGCAAGTCGTTGATCCGTTTCAAATGTGAGATGCCTTTGCGGGGAAATAAGGGGATCGTTTCCTCAACTGCAGCCACTAACGAGATCAAGAGTATGCCGATGGTCTGAGGTTCAGCCAGAGGAGCAAACGGTTTCAGCCTGACAGAATAATACAAGGACATTATGACGGACATGATATAACCTGCCAATCTGATCCTCCTCAGCACAATTGTGAGACCCGAGACGAGGTGAAGGGTTGCGAGCAAATACGGAGGCGGCAACCTGGGATGAAGACCGATCCTCGGATCTACGAGCGACGCTATGCCCCACAGGAAGTTCACTGCGGCCAAAGAAAATGGAATCAGCTCACCCCTCATGTCGTTTTCCACCGTTCCGGATCTCCTTGAGCTCCGAAATGTAGAGGACGTAGAAAACGACGGACGAAACGAACCTGATCGAGATCCTCGTACCCTCAAAATCCTTGGTGAGGTTGTAAAGGTCGATGGCCACGGTGGGCCAAATGGGGTAAAGGAGTTGGGGGACAGAGTAGTTGAGGGCCGAATAGGCGAGAAGCGTCACCCATAACCGCGTTTTGATGGGCCTGCCGGAGTACAGGTGTATCAACGATATGGGGAGAATGAGGTTTTGCTCGGAGACCCGCGACCTGGCGAGGATGAAGGCGGAGGATCCGAGGAGGGCCGCCCAGACCATATCCTTACGGCTCCTGGGCCTCTTCAGCGCGACATAGCCTGCAACAGCGATCAACGCGGCGATCCAAGGCGCGCTGACCA
>Ga0326762_1000221_pt1 | contig 30744 bp, 33 predicted proteins | sample NORPS_S_FD_207669 | JGI IMG/M metagenome (GOLD analysis project Ga0326762, IMG submission 207669) | Hot spring sediment microbial communities from Norris Geyser Basin, Yellowstone National Park, WY, United States - NOR.PS_S | ecosystem: Environmental > Aquatic > Thermal springs > Near-boiling...
GGATGGATAAAATCATTCAGAAGAATAATCATAAGGTATGAGAGGCTAGAATCAACATACAAAGCCCTAGTAACAATAGCATCAATAATCATACACCTAAGATACGGAATTTAGAGATGAGTTCAAAAGGAGAAATCTAAACTAAAGCACCTATTAGACCTAGAGCACGAAAACATGCCAATACAACTAGACCTATGGGGAAACGAGATAATATTCAGGGGAAAAGGACAAACAACACTATACGGATACCCTAAACACGATAAATAGACTCATCTAATTATTGTGGAGCCTCCCCCTGGGCTCGGTGCCTTCCCCTCTTGCTTGACGTGGTTATTGCGGGCTTCGTTGTGGTGGACGAGGTCGTCTCGCCTGAGGGCAGATGGGTCTCGGCCGGCGGAGTACCCACTTATGCGGGCCTATCGGTCGCCTCGCTTGGGCACAGGGCGTTGGCGGTCTCGAACGTCGGGCCGGACGGCGTCTGGCTTCTCGAGAGGCTCGCGGCGCTCGGCATCGACGCCTCGCGGGTCAGGGTCTTGGAGGGGCAGCCCACGACCCGCTTCAGGATCGAGAGGACAGACGGGGGGCGGAGGATGTGGATAAAGGCCAGGTGCGTCGAGATCGCGCCAGAGCAGCTGGAGCTCGACGCCTCCGCGGCTTACCTCGGGCCGGTGGCGTGGGAGATAGGGGGGAGATGCGTCTCCGCGGCCCTCAGAAGGGCTGGGGCCGTCGCGATCGATCCTCAGGGCCTGATGAGGGAGGTGGACCAGGAAGGCCTCGTGAGGCTCAGGCCCTTTCCTCTTGAGGGGCTCCGTGGAGCAAGGCTTCTTAGGCTCTCGGAGGAGGAGTGCATTGTCCTAGGCTTCAACAGTGCCCGCGAGGCCGCCCTCAGACTCTCGGAGCGGCTTGGATGCGACGTCTTGGCCTCCTCCATCGACGGTATCTGGGTCTGCGGGGGCGGTGAGAGGCTCTGGTGCCGCGTGAGGGTTGGCCGGGCCGTCGACACCGTCGGCGCCGGTGACGTGTCCGGCGGCGCCTACTTGGTGGGGCTCCTGGAGTCGGGCGATAGGGCCTACTCCCTAGCACTAGCCCTCGCGGCGGTCTCGGAGAGGGTCAGACTCCGCGGCCCCCAGCCCCTCGACGGAGGTAAGGTTAGGAGGCTGGCTGAGGAGATCCTGGCCACGGTGGAGAAGTGGTAGGCCGGCGATCACTTTCCGCGAGGGGTCTCAAGCTATTTCTATGCCTCGGCGCCGCATACTAGCTGTGAGTCCCGCGTCTAGTAGGGGCGAGGGGAGGGAGGGGCGTGGAGGCGACGAGGTGGACGTCTACAGCCTCGACGACCTCAAGGGCGTCGGGGAGGCGACGAAGGAGAAGCTTGCCTCGATAGGGATCTACAGCCTGCTCGACCTTGCCGCCGCCTCTCCGAGGGAGCTGGTGGAGGCGGGGATAGACCCGAAGAAGGCTGAGGAGCTGTGCCTCCAGTCGCGGCTCCTCCTAGTGAGCAGCGGCTTCTTGGATTCCGAGCTGTTGACGGGGAAGGAGGTCTTGGAGAGGAGGAGGACGCTCGAGAGGATCACGACGGGCTGCTCCTCCCTCGACAAGCTCCTTATGGGCGGGGTGGAGACGCAGGCTGTCACGGAGCTCGTGGGCGAGTACGGCTGCGGGAAGACCCAGATATGCCACACTCTCTGCGTGACGGTCCAGCTCCCGAGGGAGAAGGGAGGCCTCGCCGCAGGCGCGATATACGTTGACACGGAGTCCACCTTCAGGCCCGAGAGGATATACGAGATAGCGAAGGCCAGGGGCCTGAACCCCGACAAGATATTGGAGAACGTGGTGGTGGCTGAGGTCTATAACTCGAGCCACCTCCAGCTCGTCGTGAGGGAGCTCGGCAGCTACGTCGAGAAGTATAGGGCGAGGCTCGTGGTGGTGGACTCCGTGATCTCCCACTTCAGGGCGGACTATGTTGGCCGGGAGAACCTCTCGGAGAGGCAGCAGAGGCTCAACGCCACGCTCCACAGGCTTCTCAGGATAGCCGAGATCAGGAATGTGGCCGTCGTCGTCACGAACCAGGTCCTCGGCGACCCTGGAGCCTTCTTCGGGAGCCCCATCAAGCCGAGCGGTGGGCACGTCCTAGCCCATAGCACGACCTACAGGGTATTCCTGAGGAGGGGGCCCGAGGACACGCGGGTCGCCAAGATAGTTGACAGCCCCTACCACCCGTCGGACGTGGAGGCGCGCTTCAGGATCACCGAGAGGGGCGTGGAGGACGCGGACTCGAAGAAGTAGCTCTCCCGTGGGCCGGGGAAGCGGGGGCTTGGTGAGGCTTGATCGAGAGGGCCTCAGAGCTCCTGAGGCGCTACGGCGCGGGCCTTGGGACCGGGGTGGAGGAGCTGGACCGGCTCGTGGGGGGCCTGAGGCCAGGAGCGCTCCACATCCTCTACGGAGAACCCGCCATCGCCTCCCCAATCCTCTACAGGGCGATGGTCGAGGCCCACTGGAGGGGTCCCGTCGCCTATATGAACAACACGGACTACTATGGGGAGAAGACGCTGGTGGACGTGGAGACGCTCTCGGCGGCCTCGGAGGCGGCCGGAGCGGAGCCGCTGGAGGTCCTAGAGTCGATATACTGTGTCGCGGCCTTCAACGCGGAGAGGCAGGTCAGGGCGGCTGGGAGGCTTGCGGAGGAGGTGAGGAGGAGGGGGGCGAGCCTCGTGGCGGTCCACAACGCCTCCGCCTTCTACCCTGGTGGCAAGGGATCAGCCCAGGCGCTCTCCTCAGCCCTCTCTATCCTCTTGGAGGCGGCCTCGGAGGCGTGTGCGCCCGTCCTCGCGACCTCCCTCTCACGCGGCTCCGGCGCCTCAGCCGAGCCCCTACTACCGCTCCACGTAATCCACCGCTCCTCAGTCCTGGTCCTCCTCAGCTTCAGAGGCTCCCTCGCGGCGGCGAGGCTCGTCAAGCATCCCTCGATGCCCGCGCCCCGCTCCGCCCTGCTCCTCTCGCTCTGGTGGGCCGGCATGGGTAGGATTACCCCGCCCTTTAGACAGGTCTACAGGAGGGCCCTTGAGAGGATCCGTCGGGTCTACAGGCCCCTGCTTAGGGATGAGAGGCATAGGAAGGCCCTAGACGGCCTCGTCAGAGAGGTCTGGGGGGCCGAGCATGCGGCGATAGGCAGCCTCGGAGAGATAACGGTCCTCGACTCGATGAACCTGGCCGCAAGCATACACAACAAGGCGGAGATCGAGGAGCTGAAGAAGCGGCTGGGAGAGCTTGAGGAGAGGCTGAGGAGCCTTGAGGAGAAGGCGAGGGCCAGCGAGGATTGAGGGCTGGATCCTAGACGCTTACGTCCTCGACGGAGAGGCCGTCGTCTGGGTCAAGACGAGGAGTGGCCGCCTCATCAGGCTGACGGACGAGTATAGGCCCAAGATCTATGTGGAGCCGAGGGACGGAGAGGCGAGGGCCGAGCTTGAGGCCCTCCTCGAGCAGTCGTCCCACGTCAGGAGGGTCTCGGTGGAGGAGTGGAGCGTCTCGATAAGCCGCCCGGAGCCCAGGGCCCTACTAGCGGTCGAGGCGTGGGGCGCCTCCTCCCTCCGCCGGGTGGTCAGGCTGGCCAGGTCCAGCGGCCTCGCCGCGGAGGTCTACGGACTGATGCCCCACGTGCAGCGCTACCTCTTCACGGGCCTCGGGGTGGAGCCTACGAGGCTGGTCAGGGCCGAGGCCTCCGGCGGAGCCCTAGAGCGTGTCGAGGCGCTGAACGACGAATCGACGCTGGAGCCCCCGCCCTTCACGCTCTTCAGATGCTTCTTCAGGACGCTGGGCGGCGAGATCCGGGGCCTAGAGGCCGCTATGGGCGGCAGGGCTTGGAGGATGGAGGGGCGGGAGCAGAGGATCCTAGAGTTCTTCGCCGAGCTCATCACAAGCCTTGACCCAGACCTCATCCACATCCCGGGACTCGACGCTGGCCTAGGGAGGAGGCTCAGGGCCTCTCTCCGGGAGATGGGGCTTGAGGGTTGTCTCGCGAGGTGCGGCGACCCGCCGAGGCCCGGCCAGGGCTCCTACGGTGGGAGGGTCTTCCTAGGAGACGTCTTCTACGGCTGCGGGCCCGACGAGTATGGCCTCGCTGGGCTGGTGGAGAGGGCCAGGTTCTCCTTCACGACTCTCGGCCTCGCTACGAGGTGGACCAGCAACAGCTGCATCGACTCGCGAAACATCTTCGAGCTCCTGAGGAGGCGGGTCCTGCCCCCGAGGCTCGAGTACATGGAGAGAGTCCGAGGGGCCCTCGAGCTCCTCGACAGCGACAGGGGAGGAATAACATTCACACCTAGGCCCGGCCTCCACGAAAACGTCGCGGCCCTCGACTTCGACTCCCAATACCCCAGCATAATACTCAGCCGAGGGATAAGCTACGAGAGCCCCGAGGGCGGCGGAAGCCTCATGCCTACCGTCCTGAGGCCCTGGCTCGAGAGGAGGCTGTGGCTTAAGAGGCTTAGGAGGAGGCTCCGGCCCGGAAGCCCCGAGGAGCTCTACTGCTCCGAGAGGGTCGAGGCCCTCAAGCTTATCCTCTGCACCCAGTACGGGATAAGCGGCTGCTGCTGGAACAGGTTCGGCAACACCCAAGCCTTCGAGGAGATCAACAGGGCCTCGAGGGAGGCGATGCTCGTGGCGAAGCGAGTCTCCGAAGAGGAGGGCTACGAGGTCGTCTACGGCGACGTGGACTCCCTCTTCGTGAAGAGGCGCGGAGCCGTACGGAGTGACTATGAGGGCCTCGCCTCCAAGATAAGAGAGGCGACGGGGCTCTCCATCTCTCTCGACAGGCACTTCAGGCTGATCGCCTTCCCACCCCTTAGGACGGACCCTGCAACGCAGGCACTGAAGAGATACTTCGGAGTCACCTTCGACGGCGAGGTCGAGGCTCGCGGAATAGAGATGAGGAGGAGCGACACGCCGCCCCTAGTGAGGGAGTTCCAGAGAAGGCTGATCCTCGAGGTCCTCGGAGAAGGCTCTGCTGAGCAGGTCTATTCCTCGGGCCTGGCGAGGGGGCTGGCGCTCCTGAGGCGGTACGAGGAGCTGGTGAGGGGGCGGCTGGACCCGTCGCTCCTCGAGGTGAGGAGGACGCTTGGGAAGGAGCCCCACGAGTATCGGAGCCGGGCAGCCCAGGCGACGGCCGCCGCGCAGCTCAGGGCCATGGGATTCGAGGTCTCGAGGGGAGACACCGTCGGCTACGTCTACACCGCCCGCGGCCACCCCAACCCCATCCTCAGGGTCAGGGCAACACCCCTCCACCGCGGCGGACACGACGCCAACTACTATACAGAATGGCTGAGACGCGCAGCCGAGACGATCTTCAACGCGCTCGGCGCTACGCTCGATAAACAAGAGCCCGGGCCCCGCCTCGACGATTGGCTCAGCGGCGCGTCCTAAGGGATTGTATAATCTAGGCGAGAGAAAACATATATATCGTTTAATATTCGTTGAACATATGAAGAAGAAGGAACACGTGTATAGGAAGATTCTTTACGAGTTTTATGAGAGGGGGGAGTATAGGCTCAGAGTGCGAGGGATCGCGTAACGCTGCGGCGTCTCGCCTGGCCTAGTTAGCCACGCCCTTAAGCCTTTACAGAAGATGGGGCTGTAAAGATGTATAGTCGGTGGTTCAAGGTCCTAGATGCGAAGAAGATACTTCTGTATTGGTGCAACGACCGGAATCTATGGAACGACGTTGTGTATCGTGTAAGGCTAGACCTCCCTGTCGAGGAGATCGAGGGCCTCGTCCCGGCGAGGTCCCTCTTCACGGCCTATACAGGCTTTAAACACAGGCCCGGATACGTACCAGCAGATTACGGAGAAGTAATAGTTTATGGTGATAGGCAACGGTTTGTGGAAAGGTTCGGAGACTATCAGCACACAAAACATCCAAACCTTCTAGTTCTCAGTATAGACGATCATCTCCGCTAATTCAGGGAAACCCCGCTCGCACAAATCTACGTAGACCTGTGGAATCTCGAGACGTGGTATGCTCGAAGATTCGTAGAGGAGCTGGACAGACGCCTAGAGGAGTATCCTCGTGGTGGGGAAAACCATGGAGTTCTGGCATAGCGGGCTAGTCGAGAGTAGTTGGAACACGCTTCAGCAGCTCAAGAATGGGAAGTATATCTCTACACGAGGGCCTTGAAGTCTAAGGATATAGGCATCATAGTCGATTATGGTGTCTTAGAGGCGCTGGGGAGAGAGTTCCCACTAAAGAAAAATGTACGGTTAAGGAAATACGAGCTGCTGCTCGGCGGTGTGGAGATAGACATCTACGTGCCTTTTTTCTAGGCTGGGGATACCCGTGGAGGATGACGCAGCTCACGTAACTATTCTTGAGGGGTTTATGGTTCCGAAGCCTGAGATCCTCCCGATCCCCAAACAGGCAGCGGAATTAGATAGGGCGGGCACCGTCAAGGGGTTTAAAGATCGGTTAGACATACTTGCCCTCCTCATGCATGTTGATATCGATTGGGATAACTACAAGGCCTTAGTTAAGAAATACTCGCTAAACAACTATCGAGATAGGCTCGTGGAAATTATGGAGGCTGCTGGAAGAGAGTTCGAGGAGCTGGGAATCAGGAATCCCCGCCGTGTCAAGCAGATCAAGGGGAGGATCCTTGCAGAGTTCTCGTCCTGACTCGACGTCTAGAGGCTCCGCGCGTCCCTCGTGATGAAGTGTTGTAGGACCTGCATGGCCCCCGGCCCGGCGGCTCTAGAGCCCGAGGCCTCCGGTGAGACGCCAGATGAGGAGGACTAGGATGAGGAGGCCGGCGATGACCGAGAGGACGGCTGCGACGTAGGCGCTCTTCACGAAACTCACCCCGCTTCGAGAGGCTAAGCGAAGAGGACCCCCACGATGGAGTAGACGCTTAGGACTAGGAAGGCCACGGCTCCGCCGAGCCCTAGCAGCGCGAGCGATGAGAGGCTCCTGGCCTCGTAGGCGAGGTGCTGGAAGAAGAGCGCGATAAGAACCGCCTTCCCGCCTGCTAGGCTTATGATGCTGAGGTCTACCACGATTCTCGGGAGGGGTTGGCCGAAGATCAGCAGCTCTAGCACAGTCATGGCCACCAGCGCGACGAAGACCGCGACGTATGTTGCGATCCTAGGGGCCATCCTGCATCAGCTCGGCCTACCCAGGCGCTTCAGCCCTTATTTAAGTATGTAGTGGTTTGTGCCTTGTGGATTAATTCCTGGGCTCTTTCGTCTCTCGCAGAGAGGCATGGCGGCCAACGGTCCCTAGATCAGGTAGAAGAGGGGGAAGATGAAGACCCAGACGATGTCGACGAAGTGCCAGTAGTATCCGAAGTACTCGAGTGTCTCGTGTCCCTCCCTGGCGTAGGCCCCCTTCAGCGCCCTAGAGATGAGGTATGCGAGGGCTACTAGGCCTGCCGTGACGTGGGCTCCGTGGATTCCGGTGGTTAGGAAGAAGCTGGTCGAGACTATGCTGGTCGAGAAGTTTACGCCATGGCTGAAGAGCTCCGCCCACTCCCCATACTTGTTGAGTAGGAACGCTACTCCCAGGGCCATGGTCGCGCCTAGGAAGCCTAGCGTGCCGGCCCTGCTCCCCATCCTCGAGGCCGCTATCGCGAGGACGAGGGTGAAGCTGCTAGTGAGCAGTATGAACGTGTTGACCGCTCCGTGCCATATGTCGAAGAGCGTACCAGGCGCAGGCCAGCTCGGTGTTGCGCTTCTAACGTAGATGTAGGCGGAGAGGAGGACCCCGAACAGCACTATCTCCGACGCGAGGAAGGTCCACCAGGCAAGCTTCATCCTGTCCACCCTCTCGAAGGGCCAGCGCTCCCCGAGTGGCGGCTCGTAGCTGACGAAGCGCTCGCGGGCGAAGCCGAGTACCGATGCAGCGAGGAGGACGAGGCCTCCCAGGCTTATCGCGATGTGTGTCGTCAGGCCTAGCAGAACCACCATGGAAGCGAGGCTCAGCATGAAGGGCCAGGGGCTTAGGTGGGTCTCGTGCGCGTGGTGGCCTGCACCGTTGGCGGCCAGGAAGGTGAATCTCCCATCAACAAGCGCTGGCGTGCCGTCGAAGTTGTGGGGCGGTGGGGGAGACCTGGTCAGCCACTCGAGGGTCGGGGCGTTCCACGGGTTGTCGCCTGCCGGCTCTCCGTGTCTGAGGCTGTAGAGCAGGTTCCAGAACATGACTAGGAAGGAGCCCCCGAAGATGAAGCCGCCGAGCGTGGCCAGCTGGTTCAGCGGTGCTAGGTGCTCTGCGTAGACAGGGACCCTCCGAGGCATCTCCCACGCCAGGAACATGGGGAAGTAGAGGAGGTTGAACCCTGTGACCGCGAGTACAAAGTGTATCCTGCCGAGAGTCTCGCTGAACATCCTCCCAGTCATCTTGGGGTACCAGTAGTAGATCCCCGCGATCAGGCCCACTAGTGCGCCTCCCGCCATAGTGTAGTGGAAGTGGGCGACGACGAAGTAGGTTCCCCTCAGGACGTAGTCGAGCGCTATGGATCCGAGGAAGACTCCTGTTATCCCGCCTATGATGAAGATGGCTATGGATCCGAGGGTGAAGAGCATGGGTGTCCTCAGATGGATCTTGGACTTGGAGAGCGTGTAGATGAAGGAGAGGATGATGGCGTCGAAGGGGAGGGAGATGGCGATAGTCGTGACCGTGAAGGCCCTCCTGACGTCTGGGTGGATGCCGGTGAGGAACATGTGGTGGCCCCATACGAGGAAGCTTAGCGCGGCTACGATCACCATAGCGGCCAGGATGTAGCGCCTCCCGAAGAGGGGTCTCCTCGAGAAGGTGACGAGGATGTCTGCCATGACTCCGAGGGCTGGGAAGAGAACAATATAGACCTCGGGGTGGCCGAAGAACCAGAATATGTGGTCCCAGAGGATGGCTCCGCCCTGATTGGAGGTGAAGTAGACCGTGCCCAGAATCCTGTCTGAGGCCAGCATGATGATCCCTGCGAGGAGGGCTGGGAAGGCGTAAAGCATCATCAGTACAGTCAACAGTATCGTCATGGTGAACATGGGTAGGGCCGTGAGCCTGACGCCCTGGGCCCTAGACCTGAAGATCGTGACGACGAAGTTTATCGTGGAGACGGTTACGGAGGCGGTGAGTAGGGCGAGCCCTAGGCCCCCTGTGTTGACGCCGACGTAGGGCGTGAAGCCCGCCGCTAGGGGCTGGTAGAGTGTCCACCCAACATCTAGGGTCCTCTCCTGGAAGAAGGAGATGACCACTAGGATGCCGGCGAAGAGGTATAGCCAGTAGCTGAGGGCGTTTAGCCGCGGGAAGGCGAGGTCCCTTGCACCTATCTGGAGGGGCACAACATAGTTAGCAAGCGCGAAGGCCAGGGGAGAGACGACGAAGAGCACCATCATGAGGCCGTGTATCGTTATGGCTTGGTTGTAGGCCTGTGGCGGGAGGACGTTGAGTGAGGGGTTGGCGAGCTGGAGCCTAAAGAGAAGGGACAGGGCCCCCCCAACCAAGAGGAAGTAGATCGCCGTCACTAGGTAGAGTATTCCTATGTCTTTGTGGTTGGTTGTGAAGAGCCACCGCTTGATGGACGATGCAGGGGGAAGCGTATGTGCCTCCATGCTAGCTCACCTGGAGGGAGGAGTACCACTCGTTAAACTCTTCAGGCTCCATCACGATCAGGCGGCCGGTCATCACCCCATGCCCGTCGCCGCACAGCTCGTAGCATCTTATGATGTACTCGCCTAGGGCGTCGACCCGCGTCCAGATTATGTTGATTTTTCCGGGGATTGCGTCGGTCTTTAGCCTTAGGTCTATTATGCCCATGTTGTGGAAGACGTCGCTGCTCGTGACGTAGAACTTCACAGGCACGCCTCTCGGAATCCTGAGCTCCCCAACAGCCTCGTAGCCATTCGGGTAGTAGAACCTCCAGCCCCACTGGAACGCTACGACCTTAACCTCGAAGGCGTCCTGGGGCGGCTTGTCGAGGATGTCGAGCGAGATAAACGTCATCGAGATAAGCGTGATTACTATCGCGGCGCTGAGAGCGACCGAGAGGAGGAGCTTCCTTGCCCTCGCCTGCTCCCTTGGGGCCTCTCCCGGCTTTGGGGCGTCCTCGGGCTCGGGCCTATCGGGCCTAGCCCTGTTCCGATAGACCTGATAGCTCAGGTACGAGATGACAATTACACCCACGAGGATTCCGAGGCTGGAGAAGAGGGCCCAGAGCCTGTTAAAAACTTCAACCGTGCTAGCAACCATGCCCCGTGCTCAAAACTAATATGCGAAAAGGGTAGGGTATAAACCGATTTTCGAGCAAAAGTTCTGTGTTGACAACCCGTTAAGGGAGGGTTTAGACCGCGCTTATCCGAGAATATCTGGGGCCTCAGGCCGTGTTGGCTGCGTGTGTCTGCGTCTGGGGGATTGCCCTGGCCTGGGAGGCGCTGTGGAGCCAGCTCTCTATAAGCACGCACTCGGTGGGCGAGTAGTTTCCGCCAGGGCCGCAGAAGTCGCTGTAGGGGCATGCGGGGCAGGGGGCGTCCTTGATTACCGAAAGGCCGAGGGGCTTGACTAGGGAGACGAGCCTCATCGTCCACCGATCATTGGCGAACTCCCTGACCCTCTTCACGAGGCCCTTCTTCTCCAGCTTTATTGCGACCCTTGACCCGTCCCTACTCGTCACGCCAAGCATTCGCCAGAGCTCCGACTGGAGGAGCCCGCTATCTCCGTGCTGTATAAGGAGCTTGAGAGCCTTTTCTTCGAGCTTTCCCAGCCTCAGAGAATCACGATTCAAGTTTTAGGCTCAAAATATTATAATGTAGCGCCTGCTTTAAAAAGCTTCCACTAGGGCCGCGGGATAGTGTCTGGATAAGGGGTTTATATAGCTAAAGGGGTCGTGTAAACCACTAAATCTGGAAAACATCTATCCTTGAGGGTATTCAAAGTCTTATCCGGAGACTATCGGGCCGCGGATAATGTCCGGATAGATACTGACAAGTTTTACTTAAGCCTTTTGGATCGGTCTCTGGCCATGATGCACGTCATCGATGCGGTACTGGACTCGTTCGCCGATCTCTTTCGATCCCACAGGTACCCTCCTATTGAGAGGCTCTATTCCGTCTTTCTCTTCGCAGTAGGTCTTAGCTTGAGGGATCTATCCGAGAGGCTATATCTCACAGGCGCGTCTAGGGAATCGGTCAGGATGTGGGTTCACAGGTTCCCTTCCTCCTTCAGGCCTTCCAGAATGGTGAGGAGGCTTGTCGCTGTAGATGAGGCTGTCCTGAAGGTGAGTGGCCAGACCTGTTATCTTTGGGCCGAAATAGACGTTGATACTAACGAGCTATTGGCCGTATACGCGTCGAGGGTATTCCAAGCGCAATCAAGTTCCTAAGGAAGGTATTGGATTCATGTGAGGGTAAGCCAGTCATAGTTGTGGACAGGGGACCATGGTATAGATGGGCATTTGAGAGGCTTGGCCTAGAGTATAGGCATGAGAGGCTCGGCATGAGGAACAGGGTAGAGAGGCTCTTCAGATACCTAAAGGATAGAACTGTAGTATTCCACCATAAGATGAGCGCGAGAAACCACATACAGGAAATAAACAACCTAAAGCTATTCCTAAACCTATTCACACTATACTATCAGCCCGCGAGGACAGGGAGGTGAGCAAAAATGCTTATTTGGACACTATCCGCAGGCCTTACCTTCCTAAACTTTATTTTGAAACATGCAATCCTCATACTTGGTTTTTTGGTATGGCCGACATGGTGCTCCTTCAGGTCAGGATCAGCTCGGCCCTCGTGAGGAGGATTGACGAGCTGTGCCAAGAGGGGCTCTTCAGAAACCGGAGCGAGGCCGTCAGCGACGCGATAAGGATGCTTCTCGCGCGGTATTCCCATACCTCACCCGAGGCGAGGGCCACGGCCCTATACCTTGGGGGCAGGCTCGGAAGGGCTGGAAACCCCGAGGACATAGTCTTCCGGGCTGAGGAGAGGGGCGCGGGAGTGTTGGAAGAGTGAGTTGCTGGGCTTGATAACGCTGGGTCCAGACGTTCTGGCCATCACCACCTATCTCTGAGGGGCGATCCCCACTGGAGGGATAACGAGGAAGACCTTGCCAAGCTTTGGGGGACGCCTAAAGCCCTCTCCATTATATGCTCCTAGACCTACTCGGCATGGTCTCGAGACGCGTCGGCGAGAGGAGCGGCCGCGACCTCTACCTCAGCTACCTAAGGAGCGAGGAGCACACAATCCTTTTCCCGCCCCACCACGACTCTTGGGAGGAGCACGTCGACAAGGTCATGAGATTCTTGGCCCGCGGCCTAAACTATAGGGACGCCCTCGAGGCCATGGTTATAGAGTCGACGCCCGAGGTCGAGCTCTACCTCAGCTGGAAGAGCAGACTCGTCGGCCGCGTCGCAGTTAAGGTCCAGACGCCCTCCGACTATGTGTCAGGTGCAAGGAGGTAGGCAGCCGCCGCAAAGCTCTCTTGAGTTAGAGAGACAAATGTATATTTATAAAGGCCATCCTTCACACAGGGGTTTGGTGATAATTGGTTAGGGCGCTGTACCTCGCTGTTGTTGTGGTAGTCGCGGCCTCGCTGACCGCCGTCGGCGTCCTCGTATACACAACCCTCGCGGCTCCAAAGATCGAGGTTCACTCCCCCTTCCTGAGGCGCGGCACCGCGTCCTCAGGCGTGTTCTTTATAGCGCATAACCACGGCCTGCTTGAGAGTTGCATCGTGGCGGCTGAGATGGTGGATGTACCGGGTTTCCGCGTCGAGCTCCACAAGACTGAGGTCCGTGAGGGGAAGGTGGCCATGGTCCCTGTGAGCAAGATCTGCGTCCCCGGCGGAGGTGAGGTGAAGGCGCTGGGCATCGAGGGCGACGGCTATCACCTCATGATCCTCGGCAAGCTCCCAGACGATATCAAGAAGGTCAGGATACGGCTCTATCTCGAGAATGGTAGCAGTCTAGAGTTTGAGGCGGCGGAGCAGGAGCTGGAAGTACCCGGGGCGGACCACCATGGGGAGCACATGGGTGGCCAATAGAGGCGCCCAGAAATAGGACGAGGGGGCCGGAAGCGTAAGGACGCCTATAGTTTAGGTAATTATTTTCATGGCCCCAGCGCACTTTTATGGCTCGTCGAGGGAGGAATGTTGAGTGTAAGAAGAGGATCGTCGTCATCGATGAGAGGGGCAGGAAGAGGGTTATACCCGGCGGGTATACGGGCTCTATTAGTAGGCTGGCTGAGGAAGTGGGGGAGGACTGGGGAGAGTAGAGTAGTTAGGTGAAAGAGGCTTCATGAGTATGGGAAAGAGGGGGGAGGGTTGGGCTTCTCCAGCCAGACGTTAGAGAGAGACCCAGAGGGCTGGAAGGGAGATGGAGGGGGCCACGCCCCAGCCTGTCGGCGTAGCGTTGAAGTACTTTGTGGGCCTCGGCTGCTAACGGGCTCGCCGTTACAGTACGCGTATGCTTTACCATTTTCTTTATCCCAGCCATCTCCACCCAAAGCTCCGCCAGAGCCCTAACCTCAAGCTCCAACGACGAAGCATAGAGCGGCTGGAATAAGTCAGGAGCTTCCTCGGATAACTATCAGCAACCACAACCCTCGGCCTCAACTTCCCAAACATCTCTAGGAAGTCGTTGAAGACCACCACCTCCTGACCATCCTCTGGGAGAGCATAGAGCCTCCCACGTCCGAAGTCTACGAAGACCCTACCTACCACTTATCCACCTCCTTATTCTGTGTCTTTATCTCTTATGGCCTTGCAACTATGTGGAGCCTCTCCACCTGCTCCCTCTCTAGGACTATCGAGTTGAGTGGTGTTGGGTGGTAGATTCTAGGCGGTGTTTCTCCCGCCGTGGCCTCGTATATCAGACACCTAAGCGTCTCGATGGAGGGTATCATCCAAGTCCTCAGCCTTCCATCCCACTCGTTCTGAACAACCATGACTCCACCGGGTGTCGGAGTGATGTTCAGAATCCTCCCCCACCGCTACCTCGATCCCCAATCAGTCACCACCAACCCCATCCCCATCACACGCTCAGATAGGAACCCCCCACCGGCCCCACATATAAGGAGTAGTGGCCCCAATAACCAGGCCATCACCAACCCCAGACTAACTATGCTCAAGCAGAACTAAGGGAATAGAGAGGGAGATAAGCCTCATCAAGAAGGAGAAATCTAAACTAAGACACACTAGGCATAGAACACGGAAACATACCAATACAGCTAGACCTATGGGGAAACGAGGTAATATTCAGAGGGAGAGACAGACAACAATATATACGGATACCCAAGACCAGACTAACAAATGACCAAAATCTCTTTATTAATCCCCTTCGCGCGTAGTGTTATAAAAGATTGCGACCTAACTCAGCACAGGTGCGCAGAGTAGATTAGTGGGGCGCAGGTATTAGGGGTTGGTGCTGAGGCCTCTGGAGAGGGAGCTGCTGGCCCACTATTACGCCGGTCAGGAGGGACGGAGACCCATGCTCGTCATCGAGGCGGGCGGGGCCGGCGCGGTCGAGGCGAGGCTCCTCGAGGAGGATGGGGCGCATAGCCACACCCTGATGCTCTACGCGGGAAGGATGCCTCTCAGGGCCGGGTCCCTGGTAGGCGCTGTTGTGAGAGTTGGCGGGCTAGACGTGGAGTCGGGACTCATGCTCTTCGAGATCAACAGGGCTCTCGTGGAGAGCGGGCTCCTGCTCCTGACGACTCACCAGCCAGTCGAGGCGAAGACTCTGCTTAGATACGGCTTCGCCCTCGTGTCGGAGCGCGAGGAGGCCGGGGGCCCGTTGACAACCCTCTCGAGAAAGGTCTGGAGGAAGTATCTGGGCGACTCGTGCCCCAGATGCGGAAGCACACTAGTCCTACCCCTGATACCTCCCGACGCCAACGTCAGGAAGGTCTGGACCGTCTACTGCGCCTCATGCTCCTACAACTGGAGTGTCGACGAGCCGATAACCGAGTGGTTCTAGCGGGAAGGACTAGTAGGCCCTCCGAGGGGTCTCCAAGCTCCATACAGCGGCCCATCTCGTAGAGCAACGCGACAAGGGAGCAGGTCGCCGCATCCACCATGTCGAGACTCGCGCCCCTCGGCAGTCTGAGTCCAAGCCTCCTCAGCCCCCTCGAGACGCCCTCGGCCGACCTCTCGCCACCGGGCCAGATCGAGAGGAGCCTCTGGGCGCCGCTTGGAAACGTCTCGACAACCCTCAGCCCCAGCCTCCTCAGCCTAGAGGCTAGGCTGGAACCCCTCTCGGCCAACCGCCTCATAGGTCCAAGCGTCGGCGGAAGAATCCTGATCCCAAGCCGTCTCGCCTCCCTCTCACAGAGCCTAGAGTGGGCGCCATACCTCCCGGACGGGAGAGACAGCGGGGCGTCGATCGCGACGCATCGAGGAGAGTATCGCAGGACCCGCTCAACGATCTCCCCATCGCCACGCAGCTCGCAGAACTCGAGGCGCCACCCCGGATAAAGGGCGCAGAGGGCCGACGGCCTATCCTCAGATGCGGCTAGGTCGATACCTAAGTAGACTTCACTAACCCCCCTGTCGGGTGAACCGCCAGATCTGCTCACTCCTTCCCCACCCCCAAGTACAGGCTCAGGCTTAACCTATGAATCTGCGAAAGAACTTTGGAGTATGCGTATAGTTTATGATTCTACATCTGTCCTCGGGTATCCGTACAGTGTTGTCTGTCCTTTTCCCCTGAATATTACCTCGTTTCCCCATAGGTCTAGCTGTATGGGGATGTTTCCTTGTTCTATGCCTAGCATGTGTCTTAGTTTAGATTTCTCCTTCTTTATTACGCCTATCTCCTTCTCTAAGCCCTTAATGTTTGTTGGTGTGTGGTAGATTTCTCTTGGCAGTATTAGTCCCTTTGAGGTCTTTATTTATCTTGGCAGTAGTTCTCTTGAGCATAGTGAGTCTAGGTTAGAGGTGGCCCGGCTGTTGGGGCCACTACTCTTTATATGCGGGGCCGGTGGGTTGGAGTGGGATGGTGGAGAGTTTCAACATTGTTGCGGGGACATACGAGATAAAGACACTGAACGAGGAGGTACCTACCACGAGAGCTTCGGATCAGGCTGTACGGTGGTGTCGTTGCCCTTCGTAGAGGCGGGCTGACGTATAGAGGGATTATCGGGGAGGTCTGGCGAAGATACGGAGTCAGACTTTTCAAGTCTCACATAAGCTACTGGTTGCGTGGGATACATAGCCCATACAACGGAAGAAGGATACCCTCGCTAGAACTATTGAACCCCTCTGAGGAGTTGGCGTACGTGATAGGTGTGAAGGTTGGCGATGGATATGTTGGGAAGAAAAGCCGCGTCCGCAAAGGCTACAACGACGTCATGATAGGCCTTGAGGCTAAAGATAGGGAGTTCGTCGAGGAGTTCGCTAGGTGTCTTGCAAAGGTTCTGGGCAGGAGAGAAATAAGGCCGAGGTACAGGAGATCTTCAGGAAGGTATGTCGTTGAAGTTGAGTCGAAGACGCTCTACGAGCTTCTGAAAAAGCCGGTAGACCTCCACAGACTGAAGAAATATATTGAGCATTGCGAGAAGTGCGTTGCGGCTTTCATCAGGGGCTTCGCAGACTCAGAAGGAAGTGTTGACAAGAATGGAAACATAACTATCTACAACACCGACCTAAGACTACCCACATATATCAATGATCTTCTTAGGAGACTGGGTATAGAGTCAACGGGGCCAATGCTCAAAGCCCGACGAGGGACTATATTCTATGATCCTAGGATGGGGAAGAAATACATGCATAACAAGGATGCATATGTGATCTATATTCGAGCCAGCAGTAATACAAACTTCTACAGATACGTGGGCTTCGCCATGACTAGGAAGCAGGCGCGGCTAGAAAACTACGTCAAGAGAAACACCGGTGCACCCACCCTCCCCCAACCATTTTCCCCACTCAACATACTCAAAATAATAACTAATATTGGGGCCGGCCGGATTTGAACCGGCGACCTCCCGGGCCCGAGCCGGGCATCTTAGACCATGCTCGACCACGGCCCCCAAAAAAAGGCTCGAAGATGCGTGGAGATAAACCTATACGACTATCGCTGTCTCAGTCCTCTCTACGCCCTCGATCATGTGTATCTTGGAGACCACGGTCTCGGCGAGGCTCTTCAAGTCAGGGGCCTCAAGCAGCGCTATTATGTCGTAGCGCCCCGTGACGAGGCAGGCCATCTTGCAGCCAACGAGCTTCCCAAGATCCTCCGCAACTCTAGAGGCGGCGCCGGCCCGAACTCTTATTAGGACAAACGCCTGGACCACGGAAGGTATCGGGAGCCCAACGCATATAAAGCTTATCTGAAAGGTTCTTTCACAACCCCTAGCCGGCGCGAGTGAAGTGTAGAGGCGGGACGAGTGAAGCTGTTAAGGGGCGAGAATATACTCTGAGAATCTTCTAGGCCTACGCTTAGCTGTCCAAAATAAGGGTGTCTAGATGGTTAGGGTAATGCGGCGGCGTCGCGGAGGGCATCTCATTGATGCCAAAATCTGGTAAAATGACTCATTAAACGGCAGTCCCTGTGAGGTGGCTCGACCGCGGCTCTACAGGGGTAGAGCGGTGTGTGAAGGATTTTTGGAGCGAGTTTCCACAGGCTCCACAGGAAAGGGAGGGGTTGATTGTAGATGTCGGCTCAACTGTGAAGAAGCCTAATTCTCGTAAAACAGGGATGGATGGGCTGGAAAAGCCCCTCTGGCCAAACCTGCGCGCCCAGTCTATCCACCCCTAGCTGGAAAGGCTGAGCCGAGACTACACCCCCACCCCAAGACTTCTCGTGGAAAAACAGGAATCAACACAAACAGACGCGAAAAATGGAAAAATGTTAAAATTCTTCTAGCATTGCTAAAAGTTTCTTCGCGTCGCGTGTTTAACTCTGATGAACGCTTCTCGTGTGGTCGTGGACGGTTTTCAGTTGAAGCAGAGGGGTGACCCTCTCGAAGACCTTCTCTCGAGGGTCTCGACAGGCTCGAAAATATTTAGGGACAGAGAGGTCATGAGGGCTGACTATATCCCGGGGAACCTGCCGCACCGCTGGGAGCATATCAGGAGGCTGGGCGAGATACTCTCGCCGGGGCTGAAGCTCTACAGGCCCAGCAACGTCTTCGTCTACGGTAAGACGGGGACCGGCAAGACCGCCGTGGTGAAGCACGTCTTTAGGAGGTTTGAGGAGGAGGCGGCTAGCCTCGGAATCCCCCTCAAGATGGTTTACGTTAACTGTAGGATGGTGGGGACGGAGTACCGCGTCCTCTCCGAGCTCTGCGAGTCTGTCGGCGTCCACATCCCATTCACAGGCCTCTCGAAGGGAGAGGTCTTCAACAGGTTCAGGAAAGGCCTCCTGTCGAGCACGAAGCTCCTTATCGTCTGTCTCGACGAGATCGACGTCCTAGTCAGGGGGTTTGGGGACGCGCTGCTATACGAGCTGACGAGGATAAACGAGGGGGCGCAGGCCGGCGGCCTCTCGATAGTGGGGGTCTCGAACGACCTCATGTTCAAGGAGATGCTTGACCCACGGGTTCTGAGCAGCCTAAGCGAGGAGGAGATCGTCTTCCACCCCTACACCGCGATAGAGCTAGTCGACATCCTCGGCGAGAGAGCGAGGCTTGCGTTCCACGAGGGGGTCGTCCCCCACTCAACCATCAGCCTCTGCGCCGCCCTCGCGGCCTCGGAGCACGGCGACGCTAGGCGGGCTATCGACCTGCTGAGGGTTGCGGCGGAGATCGCTGAGAGGAACGACGACCCCGTGGTTGAGGAGGCCCATGTGAGGATGGCTCTAGGCGTCATAGAGCAGGGGAGGGTCTTCGAGGCCCTCTCAACGCTCCCCCTCCATGGGAGGGTCATCCTACTCGCGGTCTACCATGCCTCCCTGAAGTCGCCCTCCAAGATAACCTCTGGGATGATTTACCAGGTATATCGCTCCCTCTGCTCGGCGCTGGGCCTCGAGCCCCTCACCGACAGGAGGGTCAGCACACTGATCTCCGAGCTAGACATGCTCGGCGTTCTCTCGAGCAGCGTTGTCAGCTTCGGGAGATATGGGAGGACTAGGAGGATCTCGCTGAAGATTCCGGCTGACGAGGTTAGGGCCGCCTTAGAGAGGGACGAGCTCCTTGCACCCCTGCTAGACCAAAACAGGGGTGCTAGACCAAAAAGTGATAGCGTGGCTTGGCAGGGTAGGGTGGAAAGTGAGTGAGGCTGCGAGGAGGCTTGCGGCGAGGGCTCTGGAGAGAGGCTACCAGTTATCTGCGGAGGCCCTCGAGATTATTTTAGGATCTGGCAGGCCCCTCGAGCTTCTCGACGAGGTACTATCTTGGCTCGAGGCGAGCGGTGTAAGGGGCTCGATAATCGATAGGGCGTTGATCGAGAGCTATGTGAAGAGCCAGAGGAGGGTGGAGGAGGATGTCGTTGAGGAGGCCCCCGCCGTTGTCGCCGAGTCCCCGAGCTACGAGGGCCTCCAGATAGAGGGGACGGCCGAGGAGCAGAGGACATATCTTCTCGTCAGGTACCAAGTCTTGAGATCCATCTACGAGCGGCGAGGAATACAGCTCCAGCCGGCCAGGGAGCTGTCTCGCTCGCAGGGTGAGGGATATGTCGTGGGCATGGTGCTGAGGGTCTCGAGGAAAGACTCCTACATGATTGTCGAGATGGAGGACCCGGTCGAGACGTGGAGCGTCCTAGTTCCGCTGCGCGATAGGGGGTTGGCGGAGAAGGCCGAGTATGTTCTGCCGGACATGGTGGTGGTTTTCAGGGCTCACTCGAGGAGGGGCCTACTCGTTGCGAGCGATGTCATTCTTCCCGACCTGGCGGCGAGGCGTAGCGCTTGGAGAGGCCCGGACCTCAACATCTGCATAGTATCCGACATCCATATAGGGAGCGTGAGGCACGCCGAGGAAAGCTTCAGGTCGTTCCTCGACTGGTTGGGGAGCGGAGAGAGCGAGGCCGAGAAGACTAGGATCCTGATAATAAACGGCGACTTGGTGGACGGGATATACGTCTACCCGGGCCAGGCGCAGGACCTAGCCCTCAAGTCCTACAGCGAGCAATACCTCGCGGCTGCGAAGGCCCTCGCCTCTATACCGGGCAGAGTCAAGGTGGTCTACGTCCCCGGGAACCACGAGCCGTGTAGGAGGGCCCTACCACAGCCCCCTATCCAGACGAGCTACAGGAAGATGCTGAGCCAGCAGAGGCCGATTCTTTTCGTCGGTAACCCCGCATGGTTAAGGATTGGCGGGCTTAGAGTCCTGGCCTTCCACGGCCAGACGCTGGACGACGTGATACAGGCTGGGACCCGGTATAGCTATTCGACCCTCCACGAGATGTCTGGAGACCTGATGGAGTTTATCCTGAAGGCGAGGCATCTCGCGCCCATACTGGGTGTCGCCACACCCATCATGCCCCTCAAGACTGACTACCTAGCCATCGCCGAGCCGCCCGACATCCTCTGCATGGGCCACACACACGTGGCGGCCTACAAGTCCTACAAGGGCGTGACACTCCTGAACAGCGGGTCTTGGCAGAACCAGACCAGGATACAGGAGAGTTTGGGGCTCGAGCCGAGCGTCGGGACCGCGGCCCTGATAAACCTCAACACCCTCTCAACGAGGTTTATCTCCTTCTGAGCCGGGGGAGTCGAGATATATGAGGTATAAATGATAGATAGGTGGGAGTCCCCGTCGGATGGCTGGGAACTCGGGGAGGCGCCTTAAGAGGGAGGTCGGATGGTTCGGCGCCTTCTCGATGGGCTTCGGCGACGTCGGGGCCGACATCTTTATCGCGCTGGGCGTGACTGCCCTCTACGCTGGAGGAGGGGTCTTCCTCGCATTCCTCATAACAGCGATAGCCTATTTGGCCGTGAGCCTCTCCTACGCCGAGCTGGCCCCGACCTACCCCTACGCCGGAGGTGTATACGTGTACGCGCTACGCGCCTGGAACACGCTAGCCAGCTTCATAGCGGGCTGGGCGATTATACTCGACTACGTACTCTGCACAGCCCTCTTCGCGACGACGGCCTCGGGATACTTCAAGTATGTCTTCACGGAGCTCGAGGGCCTCGAGTTCTCCCTGGGTCCCGTGAGCATAAGCAGCCTCGCCCTCATAGCCGCGGCAATAGTCCTCCTCCTGATTGCCGTGAACTATGTGGGGATAAAGTACTCCGCCGGGCTCCTAGTGGGGATAGTGGCCGTCGGGATAGCCGTCCAGTCCCTCATCTTGGCGGTGGGTTTCCTCACGTCCTTCGACCCCTCGCGATTCCTTTCCCAGCTCCGGGAGCTTGGGAACACTCAGGTCTTGGGGGAGGTGGGTTACATTCCGGGTATAAGCGTCGAGACCAACAACTTTCTCTACGCCCTCACGATAGCCATGGCCTCGTACATCGGTGTCGAGTCGATCGCACAGGCCGCGGAGGAGGTCAGGAAGCCCTACAGGTGGATACCTAGGGCGGCGGTCCTCTGTGCCTTCTCTGTCCCCACCTTCGTCCTCCTGTTTAGCGCGCTGGGGCTGGGCGTGACAGGGTGGCAGGTCCTCGCCGACTCTATCGAGAACCCGGTCGCCGCCCTTGTCTCCCGCTTCCCGGTGCTCGGGGCCGAACTCTCTCTCCTCGTGGCTCTCACGGCTATAGTGCTGGCGACGGCCTCCTCGAACACCGGACTCATAGGTATATCCCGCCTTGCCGCCAGCATGGGCAGGCTCGGCCTCCTACCAGGCTGGCTCTACTCGATACATCCGAGGTTCAGGACCCCCACTAGGACCATAATCATCTTCGGCCTCGTAGCGCTCCTACTCACCCTACCGGGCAACATACCGCTCCTCGCAAGCCTCTACAACTTCGGGGCCTCCCTAAGCTACATAATACTCCTGCTGGCCCTCCTGAAGCTGAGGAACAGCGAGCCACACGTCTACAGGCCGTGGCGTATGAGGCCCAGCGTCAGGCTCATGCTCCGGGGTAAGCCGTATGAGGTCCCGGTTCTGGCGCTGGTGGGTCTCATTCTGATCGGGACGATCTTCACGCTCTTCATGCTCCTCCACCCCTACGGGAGGGTTTTGGGCGTGCTTTGGATGCTCTCGGGGCTGGCGGGGTACTACCTCTACAAGAGGCTCGTAGCGAGGGCGCCGGTGGTGAGTAGGGAGGAGAGGGCGGCCGTGATCCCGGCGGGCTACAGGATGAGACTAACCGTCCTGGTGAGGCCCTACGAGGATCCGGAGACGGTTGTGCAGAGCCTAAAGCACTACTTCGACAGGCGCTTCTCGATCAAGCTGCTCTCCATCATAGACCCCGAGCTTGAGCCGGAATACGAGAGGGCCGCTAGGGAGGCTGAGGCCTCGCTCAACAGGGTCTCCGAGAGTCTCGCCTCGAGTGGCTACGACGTGAGCGTAGAGGTGAGGGTCGGGCAGCTCGAGCAGCTCGTGGAGCTGGAGACGAGCCGGGGCGACTCTGACTTCATAGTCCTCCTCGTGAAGCGGTTTTTGAAGGGCGCGATAGAGAAGGTGTCCCTCGCCGACGAGAGGTTCCGGTCAGTCCTCTCGAGGCACCCGGCCAAAGCGATACTTATCCGGAAGGTGGGGCCTGAGGAGTAGCCCCTGGGTGCGTGGCTATAGCTACTCCCACGTCACCTCACCGTTGATCTTATAGGTGTGGAGAACTATGGTTGTGACGGCGGCCCTCACACCCTCTATCCTCAGTATCTTGTCCGAGACGAGCCTCCGCAGCGACTCCACGTCAGGGACTAGGACCGATGCTACTATGTCGAACTCTCCCGTCACCTCGTAGACATCGAGCGTCTCGGGAAGCCTCGCTAGCTGCTCGCCGACGCTCTCCAGCTTCCTGCTCTCCGCCAAGACCTGTATGAGCGCTCTGACCCCTCCGGCAGCCCCCAGCAACCCAAGAAAGCTTGAGGAGGCAGCCAGATAATATGTATGAACCTTGGTTGAACGGATAGCGTCCGGATAAGGTATTGACGCACCCAGCAATTTGACAAAGTCATAAATATTACGCGCCCAAGTTTTTGGGAGATAGCTTCGGCCCAGCTAACAGACGCGAAGATACTGGGGGGAAGTGGCTCGATACTTATGATTCTGCTGCCCATCCCTTACGCCGGCCTAGCCCTCTATATCGCGGGGGTTGTTCTGGTGATCATCGCTGTTAGGAGAATAGCCTCAGCTCTCGGCGACCAGAAGATCTTCAACTACGCGCTGGTCTCCGTGATACTCATCGTCGTGGGGCTTGCGGCGGGCGTAGCCGTAGTGGTCCTGACGGGGCTCGCAAGCATCATTCAACTTCTGAACATTACTCCGACCCCAGACGGAATCATTATTGTGCAGAACGAGTGGGATGGCGGGCTGAGGACATGGATGATACCCTCCGTCGCGACGCTGAGATGGCTAATATACGAGGCCACGGCGGGAGAAACGCCGCCGAGAATCTACCATCTACCACCTCTCAACTCGATAGTCCTAGAGAGGGTGCAGATGGAGAGGTTCCACATAGTTGCGAGGCCATACGAGGTCAAGGCGGATGAGTGTTGAGTAGGTGCCTGCCACGTGAACTCCGAATAAAGTTGTATGATGATGCTGTTGCCCTTCGGAGAGGTGGGCTGACATATAAAGGGATTATCGAGGAGATCTATCGAAGATACGGAGTCAGACTTTTCAAGTCTCACATAAGCTACTGGCTACGTGGAGTGCATAGCCCATACAACGGAAGAAGGATACCCTCGCTAGAACTATTGAACCCCTCTGAGGAGTTGGCGTACGTGATAGGTGTGAAGGTCGGTGACGGATACACTTATAGAAGAAGACGCACCATCAAAGGCTACAACGATGTCTGGATAGGCCTTAAGGCTAAAGATAAGGAGTTCGTCGAGGAGTTCGCTAGGTGTCTTGCAAAGGTTCTGGGCAGGAAACAAATAAGGCCGAGATTTAGGGATGACGTAGGAAAATATGTCGTTGAAGTTAAGTCGAAGACGCTCTACGAGCTTCTGAAAAAGCCGGTAGACCTCCACAGACTGAAGAAATATATTGAGCATTGCGAGAAGTGCGTTGCGGCTTTCATCAGGGGCTTCGCGGACTCGGAAGGAAGTGTTGACAAGAATGGACACATATTTATCCTCAACACCGACCAGAGACTACTCATATATGTTAAGGAGCTTCTTAGGAGACTTGGCATAGAGTCAACAGGGCCAAAACTCCATTATTTGCGAGGAACTGTAATACATGATCCTAGGACGGGGAAGCAATACACGCATAACAAGGATGCATATGTGATCTATATTCGAGCCAGCAGTAATACAAACTTCTACAGATACGTGGGCTTCGCCATGACTAGGAAGCAGGCGCGGCTAGAAAACTACGTCAAGAGAAACACTGGTGCACCCACCCTCCCCCAACCATTTCCCAACCCATCCTCAAAATAATAACTAATATTGGGGCCGGTGGGACTTGAACCCACGGCTTCCGGGTCTCTGCCCCTGCTGGCCAGCTTCATCAGGATCTGGAGCCCGGCGCCCTACCTTGCTAGGCCACGGCCCCTATCCTCACCGCGTCTGAGGCCCCAGGCTATAACGTTTTTGCCCAGCGGGAGCGGTTTATAGCGGAGGAGTAGCCCCAATTATCCGTCGGTGGATGCGTGGTATGAGGCTCGCGCGCTTCAGGATCGGAGACCTCCTGACCTATGGCATCGTGGAGGGAGAATTCGTCGTGACGAGGGAGATGATCGAGGAGGCGCTTGGGATCGGTCTCCCCCCATTCTTCTCGGACTTCGTGGAGCGCTTCACGGCCGAGAGGGACTTCAGGGAGAGGGTGACCAGCGTCAAGGACCGCCTCCCGAGGGTGCTGAGGCTCAGCCAGGTGAAGCTTCTGGCACCCTCAGACAACAAGCCCAAGATCGTGTGCGTGGGACTGAACTACCGCGACCATGCCGAGGAGTCTAAGGCGAAGATCCCGGACGAGCCGATAATATTCATGAAGCCCCACACGGCGCTGAACGGGCCCTACGACCCCATCGAGTACCCCTCGATAGTTACGCAGCTGGACTATGAGGCGGAGCTCGCAGTGGTTATGGGCCAGAGGTGTAGGGGCGTCAGGCCGGAGGAGGCCTATGAATATGTCTGCGGATACGCGGCCTTCAACGACATCTCCGCGAGGAACCTCCAGTTCAAGGACGGGCAGTGGACCCGCGGCAAATCCTTCGACACCTTCGCCCCCACTGGACCATGGATAGTTACGAGGGACGAGATACCTGACCCGCACGTCCTGAGGATAATGTCGCGCGTGAACGGCGAGACAAGGCAGGACTCCAACACGGGCAACATGATCTTCAAGGTAGATACGCTCATCTCCTTCATCAGCACCGTGATGACCCTCGAGCCCTGCGACATAATCGCGACAGGCACGCCGGCCGGTGTCGGAATCTTCGCGAAGCCGGAGCCTAGGCTCCTCAAGGTGGGTGACGTGGTGGAAATCGAGGTGGAGAGGATCGGCTCCATCAGGAACCCCGTCGTGAGGGGAAGTGTGTAGATGCTCCTCACGCGCCGGCAATCTGACAAAACCGCGTCGAGAGGCCGGGAAGAAAGACACGGACGCGGCGCATAATACTCGGCTGCCGCCTAGACAAGCTTCAGGGGTCTAGCGGCGTTATGCATTGTTGTGAGGCCGCATAATTGGCGAAAACTATTATGCCCCCCTATACAACGTATCTCGGTGGAGTGATTTGGATCGTGACGATCATGGATCGCTCGCCGTAAAGTATTCAAGGGTTTATAGGGGGAAGATAGAGGTCCATCCGAAGGTCCCCGTTAGGGGCCTTAAGGACTTCGCGGTCTGGTACACCCCGGGCGTCGCCAAGGTCTGCGAGGAGATCGTGAGGGATAAGGAGGCCTCCTTCAGCCTCACAAACAGGTGGAACACGATAGCGGTGATCACGAATGGGACGAGGGTCCTTGGGCTCGGAGGGATAGGCCCCGAGGCCGCCCTACCGGTGATGGAGGGGAAGGCCCTAATCTTCAAGTATCTGGGTGGCGTCGACGCGATACCTATTGTCGTGAGGGCGGAGACGCCTGAGAGGTTCATCGAGATCGCCGAGGCCCTCGAGCCCTCATTCGGAGGCTTGAACCTAGAGGACATCGAGTCGCCACACTGCTTCTACATCTTGGAGAGGCTCATGTCGGAGCTCTCGATACCAGTCTGGCATGACGACCAGCTGGGTACCGCGGCGGCGACCCTCGCAGCCCTCATCAACGCTTTGAAGCTGACTGGCAGGTCTCCGAGAGGGTGCCGGGTAGTCCTTCTGGGTGCTGGCGCAGCCAACATAGCAACCTACAAGCTCCTCGAGAAGTACGGCTTCGACCCTGGCGAGATGGTGTTGCTGGATAAGAACGGTATTCTCCATGCCGAGAGGGAGGACTTGGACAGCCTAATGCTGAGGAACCGCTGGAAGTATGAGGCCGCCATAAGGACGAATAGGGGAAAGCTTAAGGGGGGTCTGAGGGAGGCGCTCAAGGACGCCGACATACTTATCGCGGCCTCTACCCCCGGCCCCGGGATCGTCAAGCCTGAGGACATAAGGCTCATGGCGCGGGACCCGATAGTCTTCGCCCTAGCCAACCCTGTCCCAGAGATATGGCCCTGGGAGGCAAAGGCTGCTGGAGCGGCGGTCGTGGCCACGGGGAGAAGCGACCTCCCGAACCAAGTCAACAACAGCCTAGTATTCCCATCGGTCTTCCGAGGGGCGCTGGACTGCAGCGCCAGACAGATCAGCTACGAGGCCATGATGAGGGCGGCCGACGAGCTCGCCCTCTGCGCAGAGGAGAGGGGCCTGTCGGAGGACTACATCATACCCACGATGGAGGAGTGGCAGGTCTATCCAAGGGTCGCGGCCGCCGTGGCGGAGAAGCTCTCCCAGCAGGGTCTCGCGCGGAGGAAGCTGAGCTACCAGCACGAGGTCGCCGAGGCCTCGGAGATTATAGGGAGGTCCCGCAGGATCCTAGAGGCGCTGGTCGAGTCAGGGATAATAGAGATGCCCATACCGTAGCGGGGGCCCGCCGAGGGGAGACACATAGGCGTAGGCGTAAAAGAAAGGCTAGAATATATCCCAGCCAGTGCCCCGATAGGTGTCGATGCCTACTCAGGTCCTCAGCCAGAGGGAGGCAAGCTACCTCGTGGCGCTTGTAAAGACGCGCGGGCAGGCGAGGACGGGCACGCGGATCCTGGCGGAGAGGTTCGGGGTCAGGGAGGCGAGCGTGGTCGACGTGGTTAGGAGGCTTGAGGAGAAGGGGCTCCTCCGCCGCGAACCCTGGAGGTCCATAAGCCTCACTAGGAGGGGCGAGGTCCTCGCGGAGAAAATACTCCACAACCACAGGGTCGTCGAGACCTACTTCCACAGGGTCCTCAAGCTCGGCGTGGTCCCCGCGTGCAGGGAGGCCCAGAAGATCGACTACCTCCTCGACAACGACACAGTAATGTCCATGTGCAGCATACTTGACTATCCCACCCAATGTATCCACGGAGAGGAGATAAGACACGGCTGGTGCCTCGCGAGGAAGCGAGGATAGCGCGCTTACTACCTGACCACCTTTGTGAGAAGCCTCGGCCTGTCGGGGTCAAGCCCCTTTCTTAGAGCGGTGTAGTAGGCGAGGAGCTGGAATGGGGCGGCCTCGAGAGCCGTGGCGAACTCATCGCGTGTCTCGGGGATCGTCAAGCTCTCCGACACGTCCATCCTTAGGGGGGAGTGGGAGACTAGGAGGACCCTAGCGCCGGCTCCTCGTGCAGTAGCGGCGACCTTTTCGAACGCCTCAAGCGAGTCGCCTGGCCTCGGCGGGACGATCATTACGCAGGGCCTCTCACTGTCGAGGAGCGAGATAGGCCCGTGCCTAAACTCCCAGACAGAGTATGCCTCGGCGTGGATGCCGCACGTCTCCTTAAGCTTCAGCGCAGCCTCGAGGGCTGCTATGAAGGAGGGCCCGTAGCCGAGAATGAAGAGGCTCCTCACGGCTGCAAGAGACCCCGCATACTCGCGGGCGAAGCTCTCCGACCTCGCTAGAGCCTCCTCAAGCATCTCCGGCTGGGCTTGGAGCTCCCGGCCGGGGTCCTGTCCGCCGGCGGCCCTTGACAGGGCTGAGGCGAAGGCATAGCAGGCGGCGAGCTGCGAGATGAAGCTTTTAGTCGCCGGGACCGCCTTCTCGGCGCCGCCCGCCAAGAGTAGGATATGGTCCGCGAGGCCGGCCAGACTACTCCCCACGCCCCCCGTGACCGCGAGCACCCCCACACCCTTCTCCCTCGCCATCTGGACCGCCCTGATGGTGTCCCTCGTCTCGCCCGACTGTGAGATAGTCACGAGGAGGTGCTCAGCACCAACGTGGTGATGCGCGTATGCAGGATACTCGGAGGCCTGGACGGCGTAGGCGGTGAGCCCCGCGAGCCTCGAGGCGGCGTAGCAGAGCGCAAGGCCGGCGTGGTGTGACGAGCCGCAGCTACAGGCTATGATGGCCCTGTAGCGTTTGAGTATGCTCCCGGCGAGGTCGTCGAGACTCCCGAGGCCCCCGAGGGTTTCCCGGTAGGCCGCCGGCCCCTCCCAGATCTCCCTATACATGGCGTAGCCCTCGCTGCCCAAGGCCCCCTCACTCTCAGCGCGATCCATGCGTCTCGACAGCAATAACTCCTCGCTCAGCGGCGTTTTCTATACTTCTCGAGCGCCTCCTCCCGGAGAGTTATCCCCAGCCCGCTCCGCTGCGGTGGCTCGAAGAACCCCTCGGAGTGCCGTATCGCCTCGCCCGCCAGCGCCTCTCTAAGCGGGTTAGGCCTCAGATGGTACTCTATCATGGGCGAGTCTATTGTCAGGGCCACGTGGAGGCTCGCGACGAATCCTATGCCGCCGGCGGAGTAGTGTGGGATGAGGGGGAGCCCGTAGGCCCTCGACAGCACGCCTATCCTCAGCATCTCCGTTATCCCGCCGTTCCATGCCGCATCAGCCTGAACTATATCCACGGCATACCTCGTGATGATCTCCCTGAACTCGTGAATCGTGAAGGCTGTCTCGTAGCCCGCGATAGGCACGTCGAGCTGCTCCGCGAGCTTGGCGCTGAGCTCGGGATAATCGGTGGGCAGGGGCTCCTCGAAGAATATCACACCAAGCCCCTCGAGCCCCCTCCCCATCCTAAGGGCCTGGTTAAAGTCGTACACGTTGTTGGCGTCGACCGCCACCTTAAGCTTGTCTCCGAACCTCTCCCTCAGGGCTCCGAGCCTCCGGAGATCCTCCTCGATGCTAAGGCCCCCCACCTTTATCTTGACCGTGTCGAAGCCGCTCCTCAGATAGCCCTCGACCTCCTCGAGCAGCCTGGGTATGTCTTTGTCGGGCCTATAGTAGCCTCCTGTGATGTATCCCTTCATCTTCCGGGGATTCCCGCCGAGGAGTCTGTAGACCGGAGCCCCATGCTCCTTCCCCAGGAGGTCCCAGAGCGCTATGTCGACACCGCTCATGGCCGAGACGACTATCCCGCGCCTCCCGAGCCTGAATGTGGCCTTATACATCTTGTCCCAGAGGTACCAGATCCTCTCAGGCTCCTCACCTGCGAGAAGCCCGTTAAGCACCTTGTTAATGGTGACCTCCACGCTCTCCGGCGACCCATACCCGATCGCCTCCCCATACCCAACGCCTCCGTCGGAGGCCTCAACCCTCACTAGGCAAACCTCCATGGGATGCTCGGCGCCGCCTACAACAGCTAAAGCATCCCTCTCATAGAACTCCGTGTATTCGAGAACCTCACAACTAACCTCCTTAATCCTCACAAAAGTCCACTCACATACCTAAACTAAAAAGTTTTTATTATCGAAGCCTCGTAGAACCCGAGAAGCTCGGCTAGCCCCCTCCCACCAAGAGACATAAACGATGACAACCTCTGCAGATAGTGTCCAAATAACGGGTTTGTATAGCTGAAGACCTCCCATAGTAGCCTCGCGAGTAGAAATAGTCGCCCCTAGAGGGTATTCAAAGCCTTATTTGGGCACTATCACCTCTGCAACCCACAATACTTATATACGTCCAGCGTCCCCCTTAGTCTGAATGAAATTATGAGGCCGGAAATGCCTTGTGGCCTAATTCCTATGGTTCGATTTTCCCCTCTCCGTCTGGTGCCCGGTTTCCTACGTCGTTACGGCGCTCAATAGCATGTTGTGTATGAGCGCCTTGATCTTCAGCTCTGAGTCCATCCATCTCGGCTTCCTGGAGAGGAGATGTTCTCCGAACAATGCCTTGAACCTGGATATTGCAGTCTCAGCCATCCACCTCCCACCATATCCCACTATTCTGCTCCATGCTCTGTACCCGTAATCCCTTATCATCCTGGCTGCAGACCTTCTGGAGGGAGGCCCTCTGTCAGTTCTCGCATTCCTCCTCGGCCTTATAATAGGTTCTATCCCTCTCCTCTCGAGGTGTCTTATGAGTCGGATGGAGTCGTATGCTCCGTCCCCGATTACCTTTATGACATTCCCAGCCCCCATCGATCTATCCACCATCCTCCTAGCGACCTCAGAGTCATGTACCCTATCTGTTGTCCTCTCAAAATACACTATCTCTCCTGTCCTGGCGTCTATAGCGAAGTGCATCTTCAGATACCCCCTCCTCCTGGAGTATCTCCTCTCAAGCCATGAGCCAGACCTACAGACCTTGACACCGGTTGAGTCCAGGACTATGACTACTGGGCCGTCTACACTCCTCATATTGTAACTCACCAAATCTTCTCCCAGCAAGACGATCCTCCTCCTTATCC
>Ga0326762_1000224_pt1 | contig 30263 bp, 25 predicted proteins | sample NORPS_S_FD_207669 | JGI IMG/M metagenome (GOLD analysis project Ga0326762, IMG submission 207669) | Hot spring sediment microbial communities from Norris Geyser Basin, Yellowstone National Park, WY, United States - NOR.PS_S | ecosystem: Environmental > Aquatic > Thermal springs > Near-boiling...
TCTTTGGATTTTAGGTGTTCAAATAACAACATGGGTTACTATAATTTTAGCGATATTATTTAGATAAAATAATAAATATAGTATTTTATGATGAATTAATTTTGTATTTTCCACTTTTAATACTATTGGAATAAGAGACTTTGAATAATTTATATATTTAAAAGTTCTGTTTCATGATGTTCTTTTCAAGAAAGCTCTAAATCTCAAAACTTAATTAGCTTTGCTAGTTTTTATAGGATTTTCTTGTAAAATTAAAAGTTCTATTCTTCATAATCTACTTTTTTAGGTCAAGATAGCTTATGCAGCGCTTCTTCGCTACATACATCCTTCTTAGTATATTTTAAAACATCAGCAATTTAAGCATGATTTCTTTGCTAGGTTTTTAAATATGCCTTTTAGAAAAAATTGGATCGTTAAGCAAGAAACAAAGATTCAACGATTAAAGAATGAAGAATTAATTTTGTTTATTGGAACTTAGCTTAGCTATTGAGGACTCGTCCTTTAGTAGAAGACATGGTATTATTGCTTGTTAAAACTGAGATTTGAAGAAGTCATAGATAGAACACAATTATTGGCGAGGCTAATGGAATACATCTTAGAATGTGATTAGTAGTATAATATTCTACATATCGATCATGGGCTATTGGATAAACTTGATAAAAATGAAGATGATTAAATGTGACATAGCGTACTTAAAACCTAACCTTCAAACAAAAAGAAATAATATAAAAATAAGGAGAGATATAAATATTCTAAATTTATTTAATATTATCTTATGAGTGTTAATATTGATGATATAAAGTCAAGAATAGATAACATAGCTAAGAACGGAGTTGCTTACATAATAGGCCTCTATGTTTTCCTTGACTCTGCAGCTATTCTTAGATATAATCTTGATAACGTTAGAACTACCATTGAACCAGCTTTTGGAAATATCACTGCGAGTAACGTAGAATTTCATCTCAGAGAAGCATTTATGAATATTAATAAATATGCAAAAATTAGGAATACAGAAGTAGAGTTAGACGAATATTTGAAGAGATACATTTTAGAAAGATATCTAAAGATAATTATCGAGGAAGTTGAGAAACGTTTAAATCAAATGACTGAAGAAGATAAGAGGCTACTTTCAGTAGCGTGCGCCGTAATTAACGTGATCAAGAATAGAAATTATCTAGTATCAGGAAAAAGAAGAAATGGATATGAAGTTGACTTATCGACCCTTAATGAACTAATTAGAGCAGCTTCATCATTTCCAGATTCTAAAATACAGCAAGTCAGGCCTCTTTTTTATAAGTATCTATTAGGTTACCAATCTGACTGGAGGACACGGGCTGGTGTACATCATTACTTAACCATATATCCATTTGCAGAACCCTACATTGAAAAATTAGCTTCTGAAATCTCAAATTATGTTAGGATTCCTGATAAGCAAGAAATTAAGTCTGTGCTTGAAGAACTTTACCGAAAAGGAGACTTACCAAAATTGGCGGTGATAGAATGGGCCCTTTCATCTGGATATAGTTCAGATTTGGAATTCGTAATGAATTTCTTCGGCACTCCGTATCGAGAACTGATCGAAGGGGCAACGATCGAACGTATAATAAGCGATGGCTGTATAAATCCATTAGTATACGACCACGTAAAGGAGGCTATGGATGCTTTGTCTAGAGAAGCTGTAAAAGAGCTAATGGATATGTTCAAAAGTATTTTCGAGAAAAAAGGATACATTTCTTATTGTGGACGTGAATGCTGTATTTTTACTCAACCTGCAGAAAAACCTATCTACATATGTTTCTTACCATGGCCTAAGAAAAAAGATATCGATTTAAAAGAAGCTAAAGAGATAAAAATTAGAGCTATAGTTGTTCAAGGAATTCCAGCAGGAACATTTTTCCAATATTTGGAGGAATATGAAGCAAATAAAGGATTTGCTTGGTTTTTCTTAGACAAAAAGAACAAAATGATAGTAATTCCTTTAAATATACGCATAAAATATAAAGAAATATATTCTGAACTTGAACAAATACTTAAAACATCTTTTACTATAGAATAGACTTCTTCAGATAAATGTTTTATTTTTAACTCATCTAGCACTTTATTGAATTGAAGCGTTAAGTATTGATTGGATTATTTTAATCTGATTATTTTGAATAAATTAAAATATTTATATAAAAAATCTCTAATCATAATTAAAACAATAAAAGAAAACAGCTTTTATGGAATTAAAAAGCTAAATTTGGATAGTAGTAGATTCTATATATTTGAAAAGGGAAGCATAGAGGATTACTATCCTGTTGAACTGGTTATGAAAGCTCTTAAGGATTTATTTAGGATTGAAATTAAAGAAGACGAGATTGACCTTGGTATACCAATGGATAAAGCAATAGAACGTATTCTTGATAAATACAGTTAAAAAAGAAGAGGATGGAAAGTTAATATTGGAAAATATGTAGCCTCACAAATGACTGAAGAACAAATTCCAAAAGAGATAAAGGAAATCCTTGAAAGGATAAAGAAACAGTTAAGCTCTTGAACAAACAAATAATCATCTTTAATTAAACTTCTTAAAATTGCTAACAATCTGATAAATCGTTAACTCCTGTAATATAAACAAAATTTAAACAATTTTATCTTTCACTACTGAATAAACCTTGCTTTTATAAGAAAGAGTTTGTGAAGTTTAAAAATCTTTAAATCATTATTTTATTATGAACATCAAAGAGGCTATTAATAATACGATTAAGAAAAGAATTGGTTATTTTACCGGAATTTATGCAAACTTTTGCTTTAGCTGGGACTCTAACTTAATATGATGTCTAGCATACGAAAATTTGGAGCCAAAGATGTACTTAAGAATGTTGTTGCAAGCGTACTGTTTGATCTGGGCTTTATAGTTAAGGTTGAAGAAGTAATCCCTCTTAAGACTGGAGAATACATTCGTGGAGAATATAAAAAGCAGATTATTGCAGACGTTTTAGGAAGGAAGCACATTGAAGATACAATATTAACAATTTATGTTTCCTGTTATAACAGAACTGAACCTTTGGGGGTGTATGAAATTAAAGAGGAATATAAAATTATACGAAATATGAATTTAATACCGCACATAAGAGTGTTTGTGGCTAATTCATTTTTAGAAGATGCTAAGATGGAAGCTGCGAAATATGGATTTGTAGTAATTGAAATAGGGGAATTGGTTACTGAAAGTAATGCAGAAAAGGCTTACCAGAAGGTTTATGAGAAGTTTAATAAATTATTTGCAGCCGTTGCTCCTAAATGGATGCAAGATTTGACTGAAAAGGTAAAGAAGGTTGCTGAGGAAATTAGGAAAATTGGAGAAGAACTTGAAAAAGCTGGAGGAACATATAAGTAGAGTTTTAATTAACTAAATTATCTTATAAAAATTAAAATTTTTTAAATTATCAAATGATTATTTTTCTGATACCTAATGTCTTTGCCAATTTTTGGGATAATAGATGAGTTAATAACTAAAAAAAGAAATTGCTTATGTTGTAGGACTCTATGCATATCTTTACTCTCAACCTGATTATGCCGAAAATGATGTTAAAAATAATATTATAAACTCTCTTAAGCAAGCCTTTAAAAAATTGATGCTGATAAGATATATCAAGAGATTAAAGAAAAATTTTCAAATTTTGAAAAAAGTATAAAGGATGCTAAAGATAAAGAGAAAGTCCGATTATGGAATAAAGCTAGAAGTATTCTGAATAACAAAATTCTGGAAAACAGAAACTGTTTAGAAAATATTCAAAATGAAATCAAGAACCGTCTCAGGAAGATGCCTCAAAAAGACAAAAAAGTTCTCTCGGCCTCATGTGCCATCATTGAATCAATTAAAGATAAAGAATATCCAGCATTGAAGGTTCAAGAATCCGATGGCGTTGTAGAAATTAGCTACTCTGACGAAAAACGCTTTTCGGAGATAGTTTCATCTGTCTTAGGAAAAGATTTGAAGGATAATGTTAGAAACCTTTTTTATAAATGCTTATTAGGTTTCCAATCCGATTTAAAATCCCAACAAATATATAAGTTGAAGATTTATCCCTTTGCAGAAGAATATATTAAAAAACTTGCCCGTAAAGTTTCTAAGAAGTTTAAAGCTAAGTCTGCAATCATCAAGAAATTTGAGGAGTTATATAACAAAGGAGATTTTTTGACAATTTCCGCAATACAATATGCGCTTTCCACGGATTATAAAGAATTAAATTTCTTTTCAGAAGTATTTGGTATCACATCCGAAAAATTACGCGAAATTTCAGTTGAAAAAATAATGAATAAAGGTTATGTGAATCCATTGGTGTATGAAGATGTGGGGAAAGCTATGAACAGACTGAAGGCAAAAGCTTTAAAAGAACTAAAAGAATTGTTTAAAGGCATTTTTGAGAAAGAGGGATACACGTATGAAAAAGGCGAGAGAGATGAAGAGTGTAAATTCATTAAACCTCAAGCCAAATATATTTATATATACCTTTCACCGTGGCCAAACTATATCAGTATTCCTAGTAGTATGTTAAAGGAAAGTATAAAAGCTATAGTTATTCAAGGTCTGTTGGAGCCGAAATCACCTCAATATCTAAAAGCGACTAAAGGTTGTGTATGGCTCTTTTTAGATAAAGAAAAAAGGAAAATAACTGTTGATCCACTTAGCTATATAAAAAGTGATCATGAAGCTTTCTTAAATATTTTTAGAAGGAACAATTTTTCCGTAGAATTTTCTAAAGGTCCTCGAATAGAAAAATCTGAGAAATCTAAGGATATACTTGAAGATATTGTTAAGTATGCATTAGAGGCTTTAGGATTTAAAGCTGAAATTAATACTGAGGTGGATAGTATAGGGAGAAAGAAGTTCCAGCTGGATGTTAAGGGAGAAAAGAAAATTGATGATACTACATTCTTGATATATGCTTCTTGTAAGAATTATGATAAACCTGTAGAGCATGATGTTATTGAAAAAGAAATTGGAATAATGGTTCAGCTATTTCCAGTACCGCATGCAAAAATCCTCGTAGTAAGCTCTATTGATAAGGATGCGAAGGAAGAGGCGAATAATATTGGATTTTTAGTAATTGAGGTAGGAGAAAAAGTGGATAAAGAAAATGCCTCAATAGCTTTCTGGGAAGTTTATGAAAAACTTAGCAAAATATTTCCAGGAATTACTCCAAAGCGGATTCATTAACTCGCTGAAAATTTAGGAAAGTCGCTAAAGAAACTAGAAGAATTGAAGAGAAACTTAAAAAACTGGAGGAAGGTTTAATTCATAAGATTACATCATTAAATTATGCATAGCTAAGAGATTATTCATGAAAAATTTGTAAAAATAGGATATCTATGTTCTTGAAATAGAAAATATAAACTATTGTAAAAATATAAATCTGTATTTTGTAAAGAATATAGCAATGAATTCCTCAATAACAAGCAATAATAGAGAACTAGAAGAAATCCTTAGAAAATGTAAAGTTATAAAAGAACAATTGGAATTGTTTATTAAAAAAGAAAATGAAGAAAATACCGGGAATGAAGCTATAGATAAATTTATCAGTGAAAATTCTTTGGCGCTTATCATTGGAACAATATGCGATGAGAAAATTAAGGCTGAAACAGCATGGTCTATTCCTTACTATCTTAATGAATTTTTAAAGCAAAAAGGTCTAGAATTTAAGCCAAGCTCAATATGTAAGCTTGGGAGAAGGAAGCTGAGAAATTGGTTTGTTTCATTCATGCAGGATAAGTGGCCGAGCGGATTAGAAGAAAAAGATCGTAAAGAATGGTTAGATAAAATTCCAAAGTCAATTGTTCGTACTTGCAAAAAAATCTGGAAGGAATACGATGATGATCCAGATAATATATTTACAGTAAACAATGGAAACTTATCTGTACCTCTGGTTTATTATATATTGAGACAATTTCCCGGCATAGGACCTAAAAAAGCTACCATGATTGCGAGAGAGTTTGGAAGAGAGGGCGAATGGTTTAAAAGCGTTAAGGTTCGACTTCAAAAGAGAGGAATCAACTTTAAGGTTAAACGTGCTTACTTTACAGAGATACCTATTGATGTACATGTAAAAATGGTTCTTAAAAGATTAGGTTTTGCTAGGTATCGTGAAGTACAAGATATTCAAAACCTGGCTAGAATAATATATCCTGAAAATCCAGGACTCGTGGATTTGCTTATCTGGAAAATTGGTAGAGAATGGTGCGTGAATCCTCCAATGTGTGAGAAAAATCATGACGTATGCCCGCTTTCTAGTATATGTGATTATTATAATCAAAATATATAAAAGATATAAATAAAGTACTTGATAGGTTAAATAAAAATAAGCTAAAGCTATTAAATTGTATATTTCAATTTAAGACTTTTCCTTAAAAAGTTCAGGTAATTTTATGGTTAAAAGATAAAAAATTATGGCTTTCTTTTCTTTTTCCTTTAATTTAGAAAATGCAGGTGATATTTCTTCAAGCTTAGGTATCATTTTTTCTTCAAGCATTTTAAGAGTTGCATTAAACTCAGTTTTGATGATTCCTTTGACATCTAATGAAAGAGGTTGAATTTTAGTTATAAGATATTCTACATCTTGAAAATCAAATTTTCCATGCTCAATTTGAGTTGGCGAAGGAGAGAAAAAATGAAATAGTGAGAGTAAAGTTAAAGGATCAAAGAAGTTTTCCTTCCTTAACGTTTTATCTTCTATTAATGACTTTATAATCAGCTTTGTTTCCTCTCTTAAAATAAGTTCATTAAATACATCCTTTGCGTCTTTGCTAAGTCTTTGCTTTGTTAAAGTGGATTTCTTCGTCGCTTTTGTTTCTGATAACTTTTGTCTTGAATCTATTATTATCTTGCACAAAAGTTCAGGATCTTTCCCAGAAACTTTAGCAAGCAAAGGAACAAATTTTTTCTAATACTGAAATAAATTCTTCAGAATATTTCTTTAAGAAGTGTTTAAATGCTTTGGTCTCTAATAATGAGAAGAAAGGAAGCGGTGATTGATTGTGCAGCACTTCACCGCATGCGGACCAATAATTCGTGAACTTCACTCCATATTCTTTATCGAATTCTTCTAGAGTACCTTTATTTATACCTAACCTGCGAAATCCTTTCTCAGTCATCATGTTATATATTTTGTTTATGATGTCATAATTTTTTATTGTTTTATCTAAATCTATTTCTGATATACTTTTTAGATAACTTGTAATTTTATCTATATATTTCTTACTTAATTCCTTAATACTATAATACTTATCTTTGTTACTTTGTTTATTAATATGAGTTTCCCTCTTTTTCTCTTCTGCTACTTTTTCATAAACCTTTTCATAAAAGAAAAAGACGCCTAATAAATCTTGCAAAGTATTAATCTGTTTAGCAATGTCTAAATAGACTACGAACCTAACAAGATTTTCTAATGCATTCCTTAGGTAAAAATAGCATGATAAAATGTCCATGTTTTTAAGACATAGTTCAACCGCATAGAAATCAGACTTTAGCTGAAAACACCATAATTCTATACTTATAAATTTTGTTATCTTTGCAATGTCCTCTACAGTTTGGTTCAGGACTAAAAGGTAATTTCGAATAGTTTGCTCTTCTTGTAATTGCCTCACCAATTTCTTAAATTTTTCCAGTTCGTAAGTGTTAAATCTGGCTATTTCAGGTTTCGGAACAAAAGGTGACAGTTCAAAAAAGTTTTTTATAATTTCATTGTAGACTTCTCTAATATTAGAGACTTCCTTTTCTATTTCGGAAATTAGTTTTTGAGCTTTATATTCCAAATATTCAAGGAAAACAGGCCAATTTACCTTAAGTTTTAGCAATAACTTCGTAGTCCATGCTGTTGGATGAAGCAATAATTTTCCAAGATAAACATTATTAAACGTTATTCTATCCTTTTTATCAGAATAAAATTTTTCCTTTTCTTCCTGAAAGGTTTCTTGAGGATTTTTAGATTCATTTATTTTTGAGTGGACCTCTAATATAAAATCCCAAAATTCGTGCGGTAAATCCACGTAAATTTTCCTAGTAGCTATTTTAACTTTGCTTCCTCTGGGAGTTACAACTTGTATGGGATACGTAGGAAAAACCTCGCTTAATCTCACATTATACTTTAAATTTTTAAAAAATTTAAATTTTATGCTCTTACACATTTATCTAAAACATATTATATCGAATCATTTAACAAATTTAAAAGAAAGAGCAGCATTATGAAGATTTAATTTAATATTTGTAAAACTTAGCGAATTAAAGAATTGGTTTTAAACCGATATTTTTGGATTTGCTGAAGACTTAAATAGATTTTTGCATAATAATTAGTTAAAGAATGGTAAAGTGCCCTAATTGTGGTGCTGAAGTAAGGGCTATATCGAAAGAGTGGAATTATGGTATTTTCCACGTTAAAAGATATGATTGTTCCAACTGTAAAACATGGTTTAGAGAATACTATTATAAGGACAAGGTAAGCTTTGTGCTTATGCCTGTTAAAGGAAAAGGTGTGAGAAAAGTTAGTAAAGCATAGTTAATTTTTTAATTCTTATATTGAAATAATAAGTTAGCAAGGTATACCAACAGTTTAAAACACCTGTTAAAGTCTTTATCAAGACATCAGAATTTTGGTATTCTTTTCCGCAAAACTCATCATCTTATAATGAACCTTTTCAATATGTACAGCTGTTAAATGTTTTGTAGGAACGTATTAACTACTCTGGTGAATTGTATGGTATGTGATTTCTTTGTAATACCAGCCTGAATGTTAGCTCTAAGTATAATCAAATAATTCCTAACCTTTTTTCGAATTCTTTAATTTTTTGCTTTGTTTCATACAGTTCTTTTATTTCTTTCCAGGACAAAATACGAAAAGCATCTTTTATTTCATGAAAAGATCCTTCAATCCAATTTTTTGCTTCCTGAATTTGCTCTTCGGTAGTTACTAATACTGGAATCGAATTCCATAAATCATATGCATGCTTTAATTTATTTAATGCCTCAAATATATTTCCTCCAATCTGAATTTCAAAAGCTACATATGGTACACTTTTAGGAGTTTTCTTCCATATTACGTCCAATTTTCTGTCTTCTATATTAAATTCAGTATCTGGGTATCTATTTTGAAATTCTCCAATTTGATAGATAACTTGCTTTAACATCTCATGATCAGGCTTTTCTAAGGGTACTTTTGTATTTCTGCTTTTAAAAACTTCAATTGCCTTAATAACAAGTGGATATTGCTGATTATTTTCATCATAAACCATAACGGACCATCGATCATATTTCTGTTTGAAAATTTTAATGCCCAAAAGTTTCAAATCTTCCTTAGTGAGAGGGGACAATTCATCAAGCAACTCCCTATCAAATTTATTCGAAGGGAATAAAGGTGCTAACTTTATTTGCCAAGGATAACCTGTAGGATTCTTCTTCCAATATTTTATAGGCTTATCATATTTCCTTTTTTCCTTAAGTTTGCAGAGAAACCATATACCTCTCGTACCTCTGAATTCCCCATAAAGTAGAATATAATCGCCAACGTTAAGCTTTTCCCATCTTCGCTTATTATTTTTTGGTTTATCGTCAGGAAAGCCCCATAGTCCTTCGGCAAATAAAGATTCAACATGTTCATGAGTGAAGCTTGAAATATTAACAATTGCAACGTTCATTATTATGAATTATTCAACGTATTTTTTAAATATAATTATGCCTATAAAGGTATTCCTTACAACTTCGCGTATTGATATTTTCTTTACTTTGAGCGGAATTACTACAAGTGAAGGTGCATTGGTAATCTCTGTACTTGAAATAAAAGTATTGACTGAATATCTTTGTTAGCGTAAACATTTACCTTTATTCTTTTTAAGTGATATTTGATATTTTATGATACAAAAATTTTGAATAACAAAACTTTAAGTTCTATAAAAATATTGTTTATATACAAACTCATGTCTCAAAATTCAATCAAATACCCTAAAATAAAAGAGGAAGATATTCTAGAAGGACATTTTTGGCCTGAACGGATAAGAGTTCTACAATGTAGAAATGTTGGTGCTTACATTGAAATTGATGGTGTTGGTTTGAATACAGGGCGTTTTTATTCAAACATATTAACCGTAGCTGATTTAGAAAAGATACGCTTAGTTAAACTAAAAGAGAAAGATTTTTTATGTGATTCAGAATCCTTCTTCCTAGTTATCGAAGGAAAAAGAATTCGTCTTGCTCATCAATTTGATCCCCTTTATGCAGTTAATGTCTCACAGATAGATCCATTACCCCATCAAATAGATGCAGTATATTTCCATATATTGAAACAACCGAAAATTAGGTTTCTTTTAGCTGATGATCCAGGCGCTGGTAAAACCATCATGGCTGGTCTTTTGCTTAAGGAATTAAAGCAAAGGGGACTTGTTAACAGAGTCCTAATAGTTATTCCAGGTCATTTAAAGGATCAATGGATCAGAGAAATGAAGGAAAAATTTGGTGAGACCTTCAAAGTTATAGACAGAGCTGTAATGGAAGCATCATGGGGTAGAAATGTATGGCTTGAAGAAAACCAAGTTATAACTTCTATGGATTTTGCTAAGCAGGAAGACGTAATGTTAAGCTTGGCTGAAGCTGCTTGGGATTTAGTTATAGTTGATGAAGCTCATAAACTTGCAGCCTATGAGTATGGTACAGGAAAGATAACGAAGACTCAAAGATATAAGCTCGGAGAACGCCTATCCAAGAATTCTAATTTTCTTTTGTTCCTCACGGCCATTCCTCATAGGGGTGATCCAAGTAACTTTCGATTATTCTTAGACTTACTTGAGCCGGGTTTTTTCGCAACGAATGAAATACTTATGGAAGCAACAAAGAACAGAGAAAATCCTTTATTTTTGAGGAGATTAAAAGAGGACTTAAAAACATTTGATGGCACACCGCTATTTCCTCCAAGAAAAGTTAAAACAATCAAATATAGGCTAAGTCCTGATGAAAAAAGGTTGTATAATGCTGTAACTGAATATGTAGAAAAATATTATAATAAAGCTTTAGAGATCAAAGAAGAAAGAAGAAGGAGAAACATTACTTTTGCTCTGCTAATTCTTCAAAGACGTTTAGCTTCAAGTGTTAGAGCTGTTAGAAAATCCTTGGAAAGAAGAAAGAGTAAACTTGAAGAATTATTAAAGCAAGGTGAACTCATCCAAGAAGTTGGCTATGTTAGTGAAGAAGTTCTTGAAGATATGCCTGAAATTGAGAGATGGGAAAGAGAGGAGGAGCTTTTAGAGAAGCTAACATCATCAAGAACACTTGAAGAGTTAAAAGAAGAAATAGATAAGCTTGAAGTGCTTATTCAATTGGCTAAAGAGGTTGAGAAAAAGGAAATAGAAACAAAGCTTAATGAATTAAGAAACGTCATGGAAACTGAAAAGCTTAAAGAGAAAGGGGAAAAGTTATTAATATTTACTGAATCTAAAGACACTCTCGATTATCTAGTCGAAAAGTTCCGTGAATGGGGATTCACTGTAACTTATATTCATGGTGGAATGAATCTTGATAAGAGGATACAGGCGGAGCATGAATTTAGGGAAAAAGCACAAATAATGGTTTCTACTGAAGCTGGTGGAGAAGGTATTAATCTTCAATTCTGTTGGCTCATGGTTAATTACGATATTCCTTGGAATCCAAATAGGCTTGAGCAAAGAATGGGAAGAATACATAGATATGGGCAGCAATATGAAGTTCATATCTACAACCTAGTAGCCACGGATACGAAAGAAGGCATGATTCTTGAGAAGCTCTTAACAAAGCTTGAAATTATAGGAGAACAAGTAGGCAAGGTTTTCGATGTTATCGGTGATGTGATTTCTGCTTATCTACCTACTGGAAAAACTCTTCAAGATCTTATAATTGAAGCTATTACCAATAGAAGATCTCTCGATGAAATATTGCAAGATTTTGAAAGGATACCTGATGAAGAAGCAATAAAGAGGGCTAGAGAAGCATCACTAGAAGGGATCGCAACAAGATACATAGACTTCAGCCGTATTCTCGGCGAAATGAGGGTCGCTAAAGAAAACCGTTTAGTGCCTGAATATATTGAAAAGTTCTTTTTAAAGGCTGCTGAAAAACTTGGAGTTAAAGTTGAGTTAAGAAAAGATGGCTTTTGGAGAATATCAAACGTCCCAAATGAACTTAGGAATTTATCTTATGATTTTAAGAATAGATATGGAGTAGTTTTTAAAGAATATGGAAAGTTCTCATTCGATAAAGAGAAGGCTTTCAAAGGACAAGCAGAGTTTGTAGCCCCAGGACATCCTCTTTTAGAAGCTATTATAGAGAAAATTTTTGAAAAATATAGTGGTGAACTTGAAAGGGGAGCTACATTTACTGATCCATCTGGAATACTAGATGGATTTATTTGGTTTCTAGAGGGGCAGATAAATGATGGAAATGGTCAAGTTGCAGGAAAAAGAATATTTGCATTATACCAAGATATTCAAACTAACCATATTAAACAAGTGTCGCCATCAATACTTTGGGATCTAAAACCAGTTAACCCTACTTTACTTAAACTCATTAACCTTCCTGTAATGAATGAAAATGCTATAATAACCTTCGCCGTCGAAAATATACTAACAAAATATCTCGATGAAATAAAAAGACAAAGAGAGCATGATGCTGAGATAAAGAGGAAATATGGCTTAAGATCACTTCAAGAACTTATATTGCGTTCTGAAGAAAAGCTAATCGAATACGAGACAAAGAGAGCTAAGGGAATAGAAATCCCAGAGGCTGTTATACAAGCAGAAAGAAGAAAGAAAGAGGATTTTGAGAGAAAGAAAGCTGAACTTGAAAAAAGAATAATAGCTGAAACGAATCTTCTGCTTTCGCCTCCAAAAATCCTAGGAGTGGTTAGAGTAATTCCTCAAACACCGATAGAAGATGAGTTGAAGGAAGATTTAGAGATCGAGAAGATAGGAATGCAAATAGCAATAAGTTTTGAAATTTCTCAGGGAAGAAATCCAGAGGATGTTTCACTTCAAAACCTTGGATTTGATATAAGATCAAAAGCTTTTGATGGAAGTTATAGGTATATTGAGGTCAAAGCAAGAGCTAGAGAAGGCAAAATAGCTTTAACGCCGAACGAATGGTTAATGGCTAATAGGTTGAAAGATGAATATTGGCTTTATGTTGTTGTTAACGTAGCAACTAAACCAGAACTTTACACAATTCAGAATCCTGCAACTAAGCTTAAGCCAAATGAGGTAGTGGAAATTGTTCGTTATATTGTTGATAAGGATGATTGGAAGAATATTGCGAAAAAAGAGTTTATAGGTGAAGGGACATGAGCGCATTTGAAAACGATAAAAGGCTTATTGAAGTCGATTTTCCGCTGAAAGAAGTAAGTGAAGAATCTGTTAGAGAGAAGAACATTAGGCATGGACATATTTCTACACTACATATCTGGTGGGCTAGACGCCCATTAGCCGCATCAAGGGCAACAACTTATGTCGCATTAGTCCCTGTGTCGAGGGATGAAAAAGAATTAAAGGAGAAACTTAAGTTCATTGCTGAACTTTCTAAATGGGAGAATTCTTTGAATGAGAAACTGATTGAAAAGGCAAGAAAAGACATCAAAGAGTTCTTCGGTGGTAAGGCTCCTAAGGTTTTGGATTGCTTTGCTGGCGGCGGCTCTATTCCTTTAGAGGCTTTAAGACTTGGATGCGAAACATATGCTTTGGAGTATAATCCAGTTGCGGTCTTGATTTTAAAAGCTGTTTTAGAGTATCCACAGAAATATGCAAATCTTAAGGTAAAAATCGGAGAAAACAAACAAATAACACTTTATGGGGGAATTGGAGTAAAAGAGATACCTAAACTTGTATATGACGTTCAAAAATGGGGAAATTGGGTTTATGAAGAAGCAAAAAAGGAAGTTGGTAAGTTTTATCCCCCTGATCCTGATGGGAGTATCCCAGTTGGTTATATATGGGCAAGGACAATTAAATGTCATAATCCTTCTTGCGGGGCAGAAATACCACTCATGAGACAATTCTGGCTTGCGAGAAAGGAGAACAGAAAAATTGCTTTAAAAATGATGATTGATAAAGGAAATAAGAAAATTGATTTCAAAATCGTAAAAGATAAAGAAATTGATTTTAATCCTTCTGAGGGCACGACACGAAGAGCAACAGTTTTATGTCCAGTCTGCGGAACTGGTATTTCAGATAAAGAGATAAGAAAAATATTCCAGGAGGGAAAGGCAGGCCAAAGAATGATTGTAATAATTTTACACAATAAGACGGGAAAAAACTATAGAATCGCAACCGATAAAGACTTAGAGATATTTAAAGAAGCAACGAGGTATCTCGAAGAGAAAAGAGTTAAGTTAATGGAAGAATGGGGATTTGACCCAGTGCCGAATGAGAATGCACCTGGCACTCTTAGTAGCAGCGGTGGAATCGGGCCACGTTATTGTTTTCATCAATATGGCGACTATCATAATTCACGCCAGAAGCTAGCTTTAATTACTTTCGCTGAAAAAGTAAGGCTTGCTTACAAAAAGATGATTAGTGAAGGATATGATAAAGGATATGCAATAGCAATAATAACTTATTTAGCATTAAATTTTGATACCCTCGCCTCTTATCTTGTATCATTAGCGAGATATAGAGGAGACACACAGTCTATTGAAAGATCTTTTGATAGACAAGCAATTGAAATGGTATGGGATTATGGTGAGGCAAATCCATTTGGGATGTCACGTGGAGATTGGAATAATATCTTGGCATGGATGTTGAAAGTCATAAAACATTGTTCTCACGCTCATTTATCTACTGCAATAACTACTCAAGGTACAGCATCAGAGCTTCCTTATACAGACAACTACTTTGACGCAGTTATTACAGATCCACCTTATTATGATAATGTAGCTTATTCTTATCTTTCAGACTTCTTCTATGTTTGGCTTAAGAGAATAATCGGAGACTTATATCCAGATCTTTTCGCTACACCATTGACCCCAAAATCTGAAGAAATTATTGCATTTCCTTCTGGAAGAAATAAAGAGGAAGGGAAGAAATTTTTCGAAGAAATGATTACTAAAGCTTTTCGAGAAATCAATCGCATCTTAAAGCCAGATGGTATCGCATGTATAGTTTTTGCCTATAAAACTACAGAGGCATGGGAAACAATAATTAACAGCCTACTACGATCAGGTCTTGTGCTTACTGCATCATGGCCAATTCATACTGAGATGAAAGAAAGGTTAATAGCTCAACAAAAAGCTGCTTTAGCCTCTTCTATCTACATGGTTTGTAGGAAAAGGACTAAAGAAGGAGTTGCTTACTTTAATGAGATAAAAGAAAAAATTGAGCAAAGAGTTAAAGAAAAACTTGAACAGTTCTGGGAACAAGGAATAAGTGGTGCAGACTTTTTTGTTAGCGCTATTGGCCCTGCGGTCGAGGTTTTTGGTCAATATTCGAGGGTAGAAAAGTTATCTGGTGAAGAGGTCTCTGTTAAAGAACTTCTAGAATATGTCAGAAAAGTTGTAAGTGAATTTGCACTTGAAAAAGTACTTAAAAGAGTGGATTTGGGAGGGGTTGATGCACAAACAAGATTTTATCTTTTATGGAGATGGACTTTTGGAAACGCTAAAGTTCATTTTGATGATGCAATAAAGCTCTCAAGACCTTTGGGAGTTGAGTTAACAGATCTATGGGATAAAGGAGGGTTGGTGAAGAAAGAAAAAGAATTTGTCAAAGTCCTTAATCCAAAAGAGAGAGCTCAAGATCAAGTGTTCCTTAAGAAAACAAAGTTTACATCTATGGTTGATGTTTTACATTATGTGTTAATCTTGTGGGAGAAGGGAGAAAGGGAGAAGATAAAAGAAATTCTTAATGAAACTGGTTATGCACGAAATGAGATATTTTGGCAAACAGCTCAAGCTTTATCAGAAATCCTGCCCGAAGGCGATAAAGAGAAGCAGTTAATTCAAGGATTTCTATATGGAAAAGAAGAATATATTAAAGGAGTTCATCAAGGAAAAACGTTACTGGAATTTATGGGTGATAAATCATGAAGCCTTGGTGGCAAGTTGCTATCCCGCATAGAGATATTAGAGAAGGAAGGATTAGCGACTTTGCTGCTGATTTAAGCAGCATTATAAAAGGTGAAGCCTCAATAGAGTACATTGATCCAGAAACTTTCTTTAGAAGGACACATCTTACCAAAGGACTTGAAAATATAGTAAGCGATGTTCTTATTACACTATCTAAGGAAGGTGAGAAAGGAAAGGTTATTCAAATTCAGACTCCTTTTGGTGGCGGTAAGACACATACATTAGTTTATCTTTACCATCTTTTCAAGAATGGTGAAAGATTTAAGCATATCCTTGAGATAAAGAAGATTTTAAATAGAATTGGCTTAAAAAACATACCAAAAGTTAAAGTCGCAGTTTTTGTCGGTACAGTGCAAGATCCTTTAAAAGGTAAAACGCCATGGGGAGAGATAGCCGAGCAATTAGGGACTTATGATCTAGTTAAAGAACATGATGAAAAAAGACTAACCCCTGGAAGAGATCTTATTGAAAAAATCCTTAACAATAACAAGCCAGTTTTACTTTTAATCGATGAGCTGACAGAGTATATTGTAAAAGCAAAGGAGTTTGAAGATCAAGTTTTTGCTTTCTCACAAGAGTTAACCGAAGCTATATCTAAATCCTTAACTCAATGTGTACTTGTATGCACGCTACCTTCTAGCGCTCCTTACGGAGAAAGAGGAGAGAAAGTTCTGAATCAGCTTCAAAGAATTTTTGGAAGAATGCAAATAATATATACTCCTGTAGAAGGAGAAGAAATATACGAAATTATAAGGAAACGTTTGTTCGAAGATCTAGGAGATACTAAAGAACAAGAAATAGTAGCTTCCAAATACTTAGATCTTTATCAAAGGCTTGGAGAAGAAATTCCTCCCGAGTTTCGCGAAATTAGATATAAAGAGAAGATTAAGAAGGCTTATCCGTTTCATCCTGAAACGATAGACGTTCTCTTTGAAAGATGGGGAACAATACCTACTTTTCAAAGAACCAGAGGTGTGTTGAGAATATTGGCAGAGATAGTTTATGATAATTTTACTCGGCAAGACCCATCACCGCTCATACAACCAGCGAACATTAATCTCTCTAATCCTCGGATAAGAAGAATGTTCATAGAGCATATAGGTGAAGTGTTTGAATCCGTTCTAGCCTCTGATATCGTCGGTGATAATGCAAGAACTGTTAAAATCGATAGACAAATGGGTAGTGAATATGCAAAGTTTAAGGTTGCAACTGGTTTAGCAACATCAATCTTCTTTTATTCTTTTCCTCCTACTGAACGTAGAGGAATTAGCATCCAGAGACTTAGAGTTGCTTTCCTAAGGGAAGGAATTCCTCCTGCAATAATTGGAGATGCTCTGAAAAAACTTGAGGATATAGATGGACCTCTTTATCTTCATTTTGAGAAAGGTCTTTATTATTTCAGTAGCCAAGTCGGACTGAACAGAATAATCTTAGATAAGGAAGAAGCAATAAAGGAGGAAGAAATTAAAGATGAGATTAAAAAAAGAATCGAAAAAATTGCTGGAAAGGATTTTGAGGTTTATGTTTGGCCTGAATCTAATGCTGATATCCCGGATAATAAAAAGGTGAAAATAGTCATCTTACCATTAGAATTAATGATGGGTGAACCTAATACAGATAAATTTATTCAAGATATGCTTACAAATTACTCAACCGGTTATAGAACTTATAAAAACACGCTTATGTTTCTTGTTTCAGATCCTAATGAATACGATGGTTTAAAAGGAAGTGTACGTCGTTTTTTAGCATTAAAAACAATAGTTTCAGATGAGGAAATTTTGAAAACTTTAACAGAGGCCGATAAAGAGAAAGCAAACCAATGGTTTAAGGATAAGGATTCAGAGGTATGGTTCAAAATCATTTCAACCTACAGATACTTGATAAGAGGTTCAAAAGATGGACTTAAAAAGTTTGACTTAGGAATACCTACAGTTGGAGACAGACCAACTCTTACAATGAGGGTAAAACGCTATCTTAAGGATCAAGAAGTTTTATTAGATAAGTTATCACCTAAAGTCTTAATTGAGAAAACTTTTTCCGAAAAGGATGAGCGTAAGAACCTTGTTGAAATATGGGAAGCCTTCTTAAAGTACTATGACCTTCCATTATTAGAAAATGAAAACGTTCTTAAGAGTACCGTTGTGAAGGGGGTTCAGGATGGAGTTTTTGGTCTTTTAATTGGAGATAAAGTTTGGTATCAAGAAAGCATCTTGCCTCCAGAAATAAGGGATGATATCGTCATATTAAGAAAGGAGATAGCAGTTAAAATGAAAGGAGAACTAGGGGTAGAGATTAAAAAAGAGATATCTCAACCAAAACCTGGAGAAACTATAGCCCCTCTAGAAGTTAGTAAGAAAACCTTTCAAAGAATAATAATAGAAGCGGAAGTCTCATGGGATAGACTTTCTGATTTAATACGCGGAGTATTTAATCCCTTACAGAGTGAAGGAGCTCAAATTTCCTTAAAGATGAGAATTGAAGCGATATCAGAAAAAGGAATAAATAAAGATACCTACGAATTAAAAGTGAAGGAAACCCTGCGTCAAATCAGTGCAAAAATAATAGAAGAGAAAACTGAATAATTAATCATCTATTCGGAACTTATCTTATTTCTTAAAATATAGATAAATATATCATTATAATATTTAGTGATGTATGGATAGTATGGTCTTGTCTCACCACAAGCTTTATACTAAAATTATTGTTAATTCACTTTGGACATATTTTTAAAAGTTTGGGTATTTCCTACTCTGTTTATTACCACCTTTATGGATAGATTTAGATAGCCAAAATTCTTTGTTAATGAATATATTTCAGGAAGACCTAAATTATCAATAAGATAAGCTTTACCGATTGCTCTTCTACCTGAAATTAAATTTTTCATTATTTCATCGGTATTTACTTCAACTTGTGGATATCTATTAGAAAATTCACGTAAAATTCCTAAAAGAGATCCGATTTTGCTGACAAGTTTAGCATATATTATTTTTTTAGGTCGATACTTATATGCTGAAATCAATGCTGCAACAAAATCTTCATATTTGAGATTATAGTTAATTGCCTCGCTCAGTATTTCATGAATAAGTTTCTCAATAGTTTTAGTAAAGTTGTCTTCCATATTTTTCCTCTAAAGATAACGCGTTCTCATCATTATTTAATAAATTAATCTAGCTTATAATAGTTCTTTTTTTTATTTATTTTGAAAATTATAAAATAGGTGATACAAATGCGCAAGATTATTGATTGTAACAAAATCAAAATGAAGACAAAGGAACTTTGGAAATGAAAATTCTTCTTTGCAAAATAGGTAAAAAGTTTGATTCGAAGTAGATATAGAAGTAGTTTAAGAATCTGAAGTAGGTAAGTTTGTGATAAAGGTAAGATAATAAATATAATTAGGCTCACCGACAGGTTAAATATCTCTGCTCAAAATTTTTTCTGTTTTCAATATAACTATTTAATAGTTTCTGATTTCCTGCTCCGTAAATTGCGCCTAGTATTTTTGATGATAGTTTCTTAGATTCGTTTTCCAATAATTTTAGGGTGGTTTTTGATAGTTTAATACATTGCTTTCGCAATTCTAGCACTTTTTTAAATGTGTAAGAAGATTTTAGATAAATAAGAATCATATTAAGTAGCAATTCAACTTCACGGTTAACATGAGCTTTTTCAATATTTTGCAGGAGGTCTTGAATTGTTGGAAACTCAGAATATTTTACTCCTTATTCTTTTCTGCACATCTTAAGAAATACCTAATTACAGAATCAACATTATCCCTTAATCTTTGAATAAATAGAATCACCGCCAACACCTGTGTCACTTAAGCCTAAATAATTTTTTTCAACCATCTTTAGCCTCTCCTTAATATCATGGCTTAGAAGTATGAAAGGATAGACTCTATATTCTAACTCATTATACGCATCTTTCATTTCATCTAATATTTTTATCAACTTTTCCATCTTTGATTTAGTTCTCTTAAATATTAGTAATGAAAAGTGTTTTTCTTCTAAACCTATAAATTCCGATGGAGATTGTGAATGATACTCTTCTAATTTTTCTATAATTCTATTCAGATCCTTAATTAAAGGTTCATAAAATTTATTTTTTCTTTCTTGTGCGCCGATGTACCGGTTATAAAAGTAATTAAAAGGAAAACGATGGAAAGAAAATGCTTGCAGTATATTAAAAATTATACTTATGGTAAGTGCAACGTGTTCTAAAAAGCACCAATCTATACTCATTATTATCAAATTATAAAAAATATAAAATTATTTATGCTTTAAAAACTTCCAGCGTGTATTTATCATACTAAGGAGGTATTATATTATATGAACTGGGAGGAATTGTTACCTATACTTATTTCTAGCGCTTCGGGCGCAGTACTTTCAATATTATTTTTATGGCTTTTCATTGAACGATGGAAAGAAAATAGAAGGTTAAATGAGAAGCATTTTACAGATATTAAAAACAATTGTCTTACTCCTCTTCGTAACTCGCTTAGTGAATTAAGACATTATTTTGAGTTAGGAGAAGGAGGTCCTGAGTGGGATCCGTATAATATATCTGCAGAGCTGAAACAGGAGAATCCATGGTGGAGGCTATTCTCCTTTAAGAATAGATTTGACATCGATCCATTTTTATACGAGGATTTGAAGAATCATTATCCGAATCTTTACAGAGATTTAGAAAACGTAGAAACATGGATTAAAACTAAGTATGCAGAATACTTACAAGCTATTTTAAATTTACTTAGGGTTATTGAAGATGATGCAGAGTTCAAAACACTTAAACAGGAGCTTGAACCTAAAGGACCTATTCTTATATATTATCCTGTTCCCGTATACCACCAAGCTATCATATTCTTAGCATTAGGTGTTGATAAATCAAGATGGCCAAACATATATCAATCTATCAAGGAAAGGTTCGATGAAACTACACGCATAGGGAATAAGTTTTACACTAGTACGGAAGCAGAGAAAATAAGAAATATGACACAAGATATAGCAACTAAAATAGATAAATGCATAAACAATATTAAGGAAGTAATGTTAAAAGTAAAATTGGAAGGTAAATGCAAATATTTGAAGTGAAAACCAAAACATTTTCTCTGATTTTTCTTAGCTACAGTGTTCTAATATTTTGATGTGGCGAAACTTGAAAAATTCTATAGTTTAAAAATTATTAATCTTAATCATAAGCCTGAGGAATGTTCTTTAGAACACCTTATTCAACTTTGCTTAAGATCAGAGAGAATCGAATCCCATTCTGTAATGACATTCCTACCTTTAACTTTTCCTATAAGCTTAACATTGGATGGTAGGCCATTTTTCAACTTACTTTTTGCATCTTCTAACACTTTATTAACCTCTTCATCATTTTCAAAGTGAAGATTGGTTATTAAGTATCCAAACTTAGCATTAACATGGTTCATTTTTCTTTTGAGTTGTTGCAGGTCTTGTTTAATCATATTTACTTTTGTGTCATACGTAGGTAGTGGATTTTCATGAACTTTACATTCGGCTATAGCTATTGCACCTGTGATCCAATTCCTGATAAAAACATCTATTTCCTCTTCATTTGAATCTTTTTCGACCTTAACTTCCGGATAGCAGTCAAGTTCACGTGCGCTTTTGATTAAAAGATATGAAGCAACTACATAGCTCAAATCCAGCTGATCTAATTTAAAAGATGCATAAGGTTCCATTACTAGGTATATGCCAAAAGTAATTGCAGAACTTTCGCATACTCTACATCTTCCTTCAGTCAAAGGTGAATTTGACAACAAAAAATCATAATGAGGAGCAATTAGATTGGTGCAAACACTTGTAAATAAGAGAGGATATATTATATTTGACTTAAAGAGAGTCAAAGTCAATTTTTGAAGAGGTTCAAATAATTCTGATGCGGACTGAAGATATAAAGATTCTAATCCTTTTATCAATTTCTTAGTTTTGTCTAAAATATACCTTGAAAGATGACCAACAAGGTATATTTGAAGAAATTGAATAAACGGTAATGGAATCCCTGTAAATAGATCTAAAAAAACTTCAGGTTGTTTACGCATTTTCTCAACAAATGTATGGATAATTTTCAGTCGAATTTCATCTTTGCTACCTGATACTTTAGATATTTTATTATAAGTATCTTGAAATAAAGGAAAAAGACGTCTCAGGAGATATCCTAAAAGATCACTATAACTATATGTAGCCCTTATAGTTAGATCCTCAAGATGCGGTTCAACTTTTTTTGTAAATCATCCAGTCTACCTCCAACGCTAGGTATTGCCGCCATTTTGAGCTCTTTAGATCTATAGGTTATGAGATGATGTGGATGTAACAGAAAGAAGTCAGCGGTTTTTTCAGGAAGAATTACTTGAGGAGCGAAATAGTTTAACCATTTTAAATTTTCTATTCCTTTAATAGTTAAATCATTAATTTTAAGCGATACGTCTAGTGATACTTCCATCTATAATTTATTAGCTTTACCTTTTTTATATTTAAATTTTAAAAAATAATAATGATATTATTCAACGATTTACTAAACTATGTCAGCCAATGCACAAGATATAATTAGAATTGCTAAAGAGTTTGCAGAAGAAGCCTATTGGGATCTGCAGGTAGCGAAAAGGCTAATTGAAAATCTAAAATTAGACACTTGTAGCACCAATGATGAAGTTTTCTACATTGGTAGAAGAGTTCTCTATATGCTACAGCAAGCTTCTGAGAAAATTGCTAAAGCGTTCCTCTTAGCTTACTTTAAATCGTGGATTGAACCTTTAATAAAAACAGTTGATAAAGAGATTAGTAAAGCAGATAAAAATAAATATGCAGAAATATTAGAGTTGCATAAAAAACTTAAGTCTCTAAATGATAAATTAAAACCTAAAAAGATAAGACATGCACCGCACAAAACTTTCTTACACGTTATTTGTGACATCTACGAAGTTTTCTATAAAGAGAAAAACTACTTAATTAAATACGTGCAGTTTATCTTTGATGAATTCTTTAAACAATCTCTTGAGGATTATCTGCGAAATTATATTGAGAAATTAGAGCTACCTCAAGATATTCGTGAAAATATCGAACGTATGTGTAGGGAAAGAAAGTTTGTTGAAGAATCGTTTCCGTATATAAACAAAGAAAAACTTGAAGGTTTCAAACTACTTAAAGAAAACTACAAGCTATTAAGAGAAAAATTTACTGCTACAGAACAACAAATTATGGAAATTATCAAATCGTCTTTAAATATAAAAGAGGATATCTGGAAGGCTATAGAACCGCGAGTGGTAACCTATATAAAAAATATTTATATCTACCTACCTTTCTCTAGCTATTTATTTGCTTATCTATCCAATGTATATCTATGCCTTGCATTGTATGAAACTGCTGGTAGATATCCTGAGCTAATAAATAATGTCGGAAATAGAGAGAAGATATGTCAGGATATTGAAAAACTTAAGTTAATCGAAGAAGAAGTAGAGTTTCTGGTCACTACTATTAAAGCCGGTGTAGAGGAACTAGCAAGTTTGATATGATTTAAAAGCAAAATGATATAATGAAAAGTTTTAGGCGATCAAAATGCTATCCATGACATTAACTTGATGAATTCGCAAGTATTGACTACGATGATACCGTTTTAAAAAGACTTTTCATGTAATAGTCTCGATTAAAAGTCCAACTAGAAAACCGAATATTCCTCCTATTATGAGACCCTTCAATAGTTTATTTCGGTTCAATAATCCTCCTATCGTTGCCCCGGTTATAGTTGGTACCCCTATAGTAATAACTTGATGAGGTATTCTTACATCATAATCTAAATGCTCTTTCCATTTAAATCTGGGATCAAACCTATCCTTATGTGCGCTTCTACTACTTGTTACATGAATGTTATATGAGCATCTCGTGCCAAAGAATTCTTCACAAGAAGATGTATCAATATCCGATGAGAGAATAATGTCCTGTCCATATGGTATATTATTTGTTTCAATTATTCTATTAACTTCTTCAATTGTAATTTTTCTCATATTTCTTTTTGTAACAAGACTAGCTAATAAATTTATATCTACATATCAAATATAATATAACGTCGATGGAAATTTTTGAGAGAATAAGCAAAATAGCACAAAATATTGATTCAATTATTCCTGAAAAGTTAGACGAGGTAAAAAGAATACCTCTCATAAGGATTCCTATAGCCGATACTAATTTCTTAGGCATATCTTTGACGGTTGCTCCTCCTAAATCAGATTCCACCAAATCATTTTTCATTACTTTTCATACAGTAAGACCTAAGAATCGAATAAATCTTAAAAAATTTAATATGGTTGATGAGATGTATTGTTTATTAAATAATATACTTAATTTAAAATATACAGGTTGGAAGGAATTCTTCTTAAAAAATTTTAAATCTTTAGATATAAAAAATAAATTATCAAAAATAAGTCTTTCACATTTAGTTTTTGATATCGAAGAAGATCTGGAATGGAATAAAACTAATATTGATCTACAGCAACTAGAGAATGTAGTGTTTGAAGATATCGAAGTCAAAGACAATTTAAAATTTGCAGGACTTGAAAGTATAACATGTGAAGAAATTGAGAAAACTTTAAGCGAATATTTAAAAGAAGAGAAATGGGAACATTTTATTCCATTATACACCAATAACTTATGTCTAGCATTAAGTGTTACTAAATATGGAGGGTATACATTCGGAATTACAACAGGTAATCCAAAGAATTATATCAAATTTAAAAATTATGATTATATTACTCAAGCAATTAATCTTATAAAAGTATTTAAATATTTGCTTGAGAGGTATCCTAATGTTAAAAATTATATTATAAGTAATTTAATGAATAATTCATAGTTATTGTTTTTATTGATACTTCTCTCTAAATTTTCTAATTTTTCCTTATATTAAATTTTAATTAGTCGCAAACAAAATAGTTTAGATGGAATCAATAAACGACGATCTACATTTTCACGTTTAACCTTAAAAAAAGTTTATCGTAATTCTGCCAAAACCTCTATTGAAAGTTCTGGTAGTATTCTTTTAGTTCCTTAAGGAACTCATTTAGCTTTAATAGAGTTATCTTTCCATCCTTCTCTGCAGGCACCATTACTTCTATCTTTTTATTATATCTCTTTATAAGCGCTTTTCTTACCGCTATCACTTTTCTCAGATAAATTAAAAGTGGTAACGGTCTGAACACAACCCATATTTCATCAGCACTGCTATGATATTTTTCTACGACATCGATCATCTCGATTGGTGGAGTTATGGGATTTCCATCGCTTCCCACACTTGTCTTAACGTCTATTATTACATTTGACCACCTAATGTCTGGCCTCTTCCCATCCAACTCTTCTTCTATACGAATATCTTCGAGCTTAGCATTCTTTTCCTTAACGAGGTAAAGAATTGCTAAATTTTCTAATTTCTTATGCTCGTCTCCACCTTGAACATTGAAGATTTTTAGTAATAGCTCAGGATTCTTAGCTTCCATTACAATATCTTCTAATTCCTTTGTTGCCCTCCTAAGAAGATTATAAAACGAATTTTTATAATTACCTAAAGAACTATGACCGGGCCCCTCTTTGAAAGTTAATGCTGAAGCTCCGTAAGCTATAGTTCTCATGGTATTCTCGTTTGTTTTAAAAGTTGTTTTAACACCGTTTATTTTAATATCAGAATCAACAAGTACTAAATTAGCCTTCCCTCCTATGAAGTGAAATAATTTATCATATAAACAAGAAGGCATTAGGATGACACATGAAGTGCCTATTATCCCTTTAATAATACTCTGTATTGTATTTATGATTTCTTCTTTATCTTTTTCTTTTATACACAATTCATTTCCCACAACAAATAGTTTTGTCATTGTTCCAAGTTGCTTTATATACTGTTCAAGCTGTTCAAACTGCTTTATCAATACTACGTTAGGTAGAGATATTCCATGATTCTTCAATATCTCATTCGCTATTACTTGTAAGGAATCCTCTACTCCTACTTTATTTTCATCGTAAACTATTATAATTGAGTCGTTTGGTGTTAAATAACTAAATGGTCCTATTCCCTTGTCGATTTCTTCAATTACATCATTATATTCTTTAAGTTCATCATTCGGCTCTTTAACTTCGCTAGTTGGTTCCTTATGCGATACGTCAACAATTGTTTCAGTGTTTAATGTTGTAGATATAACATGAGGCTTTTTAGGAAAAGGTAATCTTGGCCATATTTTAGTTGAATAAGATAATAAAGTAAGATCAAATTCGGTTAAATCAAGTTTTTGTGTTGAAACAACTGGAAGTTTATTAAAAACAAGAGGCAAATACTTTTTAGTAATTTTGGTAGTAGTAAGAGTACTACTACTTAGATCTAAAGGTTTAACTGAAATAGCGGGGAGTTTAGCGAAGTTTAATCTAATATCTTTAAAACGCAGTTTAGATTTTGTAGGTTCTATTAAAGTAACATTAACATCTAGTCCAGATGAACTTACCTCTGGTGGTTTATTAAAAATTAATTTGAATTTTCTCTCCTTAGTCTTTTCTTTAACATTTTGAGTTTCTTTAAGATCGCTTGCTGTAATATTCTGAGATTGAGAACTAGCATTTTTATCTAGATTCTTATTTTGGCTTTTCTCTTGTGCTTCTTCTTCTGTTAAATTTTCAGATTTCTTCTTTAAACCCACTTGTTCACTCATTTTACCTCAACTAATAGGTCGTAACTGTTCAATTTCTATACTCTCACGATTTATTCTTTTAATTTTTAAATCAATAAGCAACCTATATGATAAATCCTCTAGCACATCAACCAAGTTTTTGTAGTTCCAATTACGTCCATCCCAGAATCTAGCAGTATAGCCGGATATTGCATATCCACGAATATAACTATCATAGTTTATATTGCATGTCTTAAGAAATAATCTATAATCGTCAATTATATTTGGAACAACTTGTATTAAATTTTCAAAATTGTATTTTTCTATATCTTTTAGCATATTGTAAACTTCTACATCTAAATTTGTTATTTCATATCCTATACTATTCTCTATGAACCCATATATTTTGTAGTCCTGATTTTGATTATTGAAGTAGTCTATTATTAAGTCAACTCCGAATAAAGAGAATAAATTCTTTCTTACTTCATCATCTTTGAGTTTACTGTAAGCTTCCAAAAATGCTTTAAATATGTTTCCTCTCAGGCTAGTAATAAAGAAGGTTTTCGGGTTATATACCGCAGAGAAATTAAGCGCTGACTGAAATAGATTTCTAAGCGCATTAATCACACCTTCAGGATCACTTAAATTAACCTTATCATAGCTTATATCAGGTAAATTGAAACGAGACTTGAGGGTATCAATGATCTTTTTAGTACGCATATTTATACTCTTTACATATGAATAGAAAGGTAAACTTATTATTTCCTTGTTAAATTTTACAAATGTTTCAACCTTTAAGTTTGCCAATTTTTTTGTTATGTATTCATCATAGTCTATTGATAAGCCGAAAACGTCTCTGTAAAACCTAGCACTTGAATTCTTTGTAAACACAATTTGCTTTGTAGCTGCATCAAGACTTGCTCCTCCTAACAGAATTCTTTTTGTACCTTCATCTAATTTTTCAAAATCTTTTCCTTGTAGTTGTCCAGCTTGTTCAAATAAATCTAAAACTGTAGATGATTTCTTGTATAAGTCAACTATTTCATTTTTAACATATTCTTCCCAAGTTTTAAGATCGCTATAAGGAATATCTAATAAATCAGTTTCTGCCATATGTTATTATAGAAATGTAAATATAAAAAGTTCTTGAAATAATTTCTTCAGCAGTAATTTATTTACAAGTTGCGATATTATTATAGAAGTATGATGTATGCTCTTTTCAAAACAGAAGAAGAATTGCTAAAGGAAGTTTATCGTTCGTTAAAAGGTAAGTGGGTATATCCAAGAGTTACAGATATTGATGGAAACAAAATATGGCCTGATATCGATATATTGCAAATGAATGACGATCGAACCCAAATAATAGGCTATGAAATAAAACTAATGAAGCCAAGTAATAAAAGCGCAAGCTTAAACTATGAGGACTTCTATACTGGAATAGGTCAAGCACTTTTATATTTGAAAAACGGTGTTCATCGTGCATATCTTGTTTTAGGTTTCCATGAAAGTACAAATAATTATCAAATTAATGAATTTTTAAATTGGCTTTCAAAGAAAAAAGAACTATTAAAAAGCATTGTTGGGAATCACATTTCCATTGGTACTTATCTAGAATATCGAGGTAGCATCTCTCCCATAATCGAAGCAGAATCTGATTTTTTTACATCTGATGAAGAAGTCAAACTGCTTTCAAATAAGCTATTGAACGGAAAACTTAGCTTCAATCAGAAGCTGTTTTGGTATAGATATTAAAGCATTTGCGGATTGCTTACCTTGCACCAAATTTTGTATAGCTAATGGAAATGTAAAATCTTGAAAGAGATAGTCTCAATATAGATTTATTACAAATGGGAGCCTTCCCAAATTTAGTTTCGAATAAGATATAAAATATAACTAGTAAAATTTGACAAAAGTAGCTAAGAATTGAATGAAACAATTCGTATTATTCTTAATTAGACGAATAAGTAGATAATTGATATGAATTCATAACTATTTGTACTTAACATATACACTCTTATTTTTAACACAAGACAATCTTAATGAATATATAGAAATTTTATATTAAATAAAGCAAAATAAAAAAGGCAAACTTATATACATAAATATAGCAAATAAATTTTTATAAATCTTCTATCTAATATTTTGTGAAGTAGCATGTGTGAACTTTTTGGAATGTCTTGTAACAAGCATGTTACCATAAGTTTTAGCTGGCGTGGCTTTATAAAAAGAGGAAGAGAAAATAGACATGGTTGAGGCGTAGCATTTTATCCAGATGGCTTTTCTGCATGTGTAATTAAAGAGCCTAGGCCCTCAACTGAGAGTCCCATGGCTAAATTCTTAATGTCTACGAATTTCATTAAAAGCAAGATTGTTATTAGCCATGTTAGATTAGCAAGCATAGGCGAGCCTGCTTATTTCAATACACATCCATTCGTTAGAGAACTCTTTGGCAGAGAATGGGTATTTGCCCATAATGGCACAATTAGAGGAAAGATGCCGAATCCAAGATTCTATGAGCCAATTGGAGAAACAGATTCTGAAAGAGCATTCTGTCTAATACTTGATAGGTTAAGAGAGCTTGGTAGAAATGCAAGTCTTAATGAAAAAGCTAGAGTTATTGAAGAGGAAGCGAGAAAATTTAGTAGCACGTCACATGTATTCAACTTTCTTATGAGTGATGGTGAATATCTTTTTGCCTTTAGATCTGAAGACGGAAGTCTCAATTATACTATTAGAATTCCACCACATACTGCTATCGTCCAGCTGGCTGATGAAGATTTTGAAGTTGATCTAAGCAGCATAAAAGGCAAGGATGAAGTTGCTACAATAATAGCTACAAAAGAAATAACAAGTGGAGAAAACTGGATAGAACTTCCTTCAAATAAGCTAATGATCTTTAAGGATGGCTTGCCGTACTTAAGTAAAGAACAATGGAACATTTTAAAATACGTTAGGAGAAGTCCGCATAGGCTATCTATAAGGGAGATTTCAAAGAGTGTTGGCATAGGCATTGATGAGGCTGTGGAGGGGGTTGCCTATCTAAGAGAAATAGGAATGTTGGTTCAGGATAGCAGAGACGCAGTTCCACCAACACATCCTGATGCAACCTTTTACACGGATCCAAACATTAGGAATATAATAGACTTGATCCTGGATTGGCTAGCTGATAATAGATAAATTGAGCTAAAAATTACTTTATTATTAAATTAATTTGCCCGTCTCAGTAATACCAGCAAAATATTATAAAACCAGAATAAAAATACATAAGTGTAGAAAGTAGATATATAGCGAAGGTGAGATTATGGACGTTCTGTCGATTCTGCAAGACTACATCTCTAGCTTGATGGCTACGTTTTCAGGCTATGCTTATAGTATAGAGGTATATGAAGATGAGCTCTACGGAAGAGTGGCCAGAATTACAGTAAACCTTCCAGCTAAGGAGGCTTTAGAACTATGGTTAAAACTCATTGATTATTTTCCATATGAAAAGTATAAAATTG
>Ga0326762_1000230_pt1 | contig 29628 bp, 27 predicted proteins | sample NORPS_S_FD_207669 | JGI IMG/M metagenome (GOLD analysis project Ga0326762, IMG submission 207669) | Hot spring sediment microbial communities from Norris Geyser Basin, Yellowstone National Park, WY, United States - NOR.PS_S | ecosystem: Environmental > Aquatic > Thermal springs > Near-boiling...
TGATCCTTGTGTTGCCGTCGGGTAGCTCCGCGACGCTTCTCCGTACTCTGTTACGCTGTTCATAGAGATTGACGGGTGATTCCAAATGTCCGATAGGCCGATTTAAAATGCCGATTTTATTGTTAAGGCTGGTAGACACATGTGTAGCGACGCTTGGAGGCGTGATGCCAGTCTTAAAGGATTTATATAGATACGAGGTGTCCACAAGCCTGAAGACCTATAGCTACTACTCTTCGATATACAGCAGAGCCAAGAGACTTGGCAGGTACGTCGTGCTTAATCCCGGTACCAACATAGACCCGAGGTTCTTCAACATTGCAGATAAGATCGTGGTGTTTGAGTCGCCCCTGGAGGAGTACATAAACTTCAGCTACCTGGACTACTCCTCTGTGGCGCCCGACAGAGTGTGCACAATTGTTCTAAACACGCCGCCGGACAAGGTGGACTACGTCGTGCAGAAGGCCGTTGCAAACGGTAGCAAGTGCGTCTACGTACACAACAGACCCGACAACTGGCAAACCGGCGACTCGGCCTACTTCTACCTGAGCCCCTATTTAAATTGATTCTCACTTTTTCCAACGTTATAGATACGCGCCGACGAATAAGTCGGCCGAAGCCGTCGCGTAACATAGGACGCGGGCCTAACGGCGCGCATTAGGCGCATGGCCGTGCCGAACACGGCGCCGAGCCTTAGTCCGAAGGGCCGCTACCGCGCTGACGAAATTTTACAGCGGGAGAAAGCCTCGCCCTTCAGGTGGGGGATGGGGGGTAGATAGACGTTTCTACGGTTAGGCTACCCGCGGGGGATGGATGACCCGCGGTGCTGGTCCGGGTACCACCAACGGAATTGACGCAATCAGCAAATCCCCTTAGGGCGGCTCACCGGCGCCCTCGCCCGGCCTTCAACGGCCCCTCGGGCCGGGGTCTTGAAGCTAGACAGATTGCTGTCCCGCCGGTGGTAGGCTGTTGCTCTCCGTTGCTAGAGGCGGCGAAGTTATTTCTGCTGACGCTGAACTTCCCAACGCCGTTGTTCATACTCGCCGCCGTGAAGAGGCGGAAAATCGCGGCTGGCTATCTGTCTTAGCCTATGTTTATACCGTTGCGGATGCGCTACGGTGTATAGAGCTCCTCGCAGATGTGTCGAGCGGTTTGGACTAATTCGTCGGAATAGAACACTGTAGATACACTATGTGATGTAAAAGGACGTAAAGCGGAAAGATGGATGGCGTGTGCTGGTGGATTTATACGCCGCATCTTCTCGCAGAATCATGCCCTTCTGTGCACGGCGATAGGCGTTTCAGAGCGGACACGTAATCAGACAGGTCCTGGACGTATGCCGCCGCGTGTCGAGTTGAGAAATTGCCTATCAAGCCGCGTCATCAGGGCCTGGCGGTGCTCGTTATGTGGCGTAAAGTACTTGCTTGAACTGCAAGGCGTCTTGGTGCATGTAGACGTTGTTAAACATGACGTAGACGGCCTCTGCCTTGAGGCTTCGCACAACGGAGGCGAGTTTGCGTAGGTCGTCTTCGGTGTACTTGTAGCGGTAGTTGACCTCGCCCTTGCCCACCCCGTGGAGTCTAAAGTACTGTAGCGCAGAGGGTGGTGGATCTCTCTTGAGGGGGTCCAGCGCTATTACCACGCCTAGTTCTGCCACCTTCTGTATGAGCCTTGGGTCTTTGTAGGTTTCGCCGCGGAGCTCCCAGGCCAGCCTCCACCTGCCTGTTATGGAGGCGAAGAAGTCGTAGATGTGGGGCTCGGGTTTTAGGCTTGGCGGTGTCTGGAAGACCAGCACCTCCGGCTTCAGGGGGCTTGCCGCCTCCGCGAACTGTTGCCACAGTTCTAGGTTTTCCTTCGTGGGCTTGAGGAGGCCGTGTCTCTCCGTGGGTTTGAAGCCTCTTGTCCTTCTAAACGTGGGGCTGGTAGGCGGGTGCGTCAGGCCTTGGAAGACCTTTGCCGTGAAGTGGAAGTCGGGCGCCTCCCTGCGTAGTTGCGCCATCTTGTCGGGGTTCGGCATGTTGTAAAAGGTCTCCTGCAATTCTACGGCGTCGAGGGCGCTGTATAAGGTCTTTCTGGAGGTGGGGAAGCCGCAGGTCCCCACTAACACCTGCACGTGTCTATTGATTTTTTATCTTTATAAGGGTGGGGTGGCTGTGGAGGGGAGGTCGATCTACTCGGGGGTTCAGAGTTGCTACGCCATAATGGAGGGGATGTATGTGGAGGGCGGTAGGATGGATCTGGCCAAGGCCGCGGCTCATCTGCACCTCCACATGAGGGATCTCGAGAGGGGCTTCACCTACGACCACGGTTGCAGACGTGTGAAGATGACGCCGGAGCTCTTCGAGGCTAGGTCTAAGTTCCTCGTGAAGCTCTGCAGAGAGCAGGGCGGGTTCGACTGCGATGAAGTTGAGAGGCTTGTGGATTATGTGCTGAAAAGGTTCGAGCTACCTTCCTGGGCTCTTGAGCTGGCGAGGCGGAGGATTGTGAAAATATCTCGGCTTTTCTAAAACATTTTTATACTCCCTCCAAACTGGGTGTAATGGACGAGAAGAAGAAGCAGAACATTGAGGAGAATCTTCAAAAGTTGCCTGTGGATTATACGGAGGAGGAGGGGGAGATCGTGGTGAGGGTGGGCAAAGGGAGGAGGCTTCCCGAGTCCCAGTTCAGGGCCACTATCAACGAGCTTAAGAAGATGGGTTTTAAGTTCGACCCTGACACGAAGACGTGGCGGAAGCGGAGTTAAAGATCAACGTAAATCTCGCCTTGTTTTCCCCAGCCCCTTGCCATGGCTTTTGTGTTGTAGGCATAGGCGGGGTTGCCCCTGGCGTCTAGCCCGATTAGGCCCGCCGTATCGGGCCCGTGGACCGCCGTGACCTGCTGCACTGCGTTTTTCACGGCTTGTGCAACGTCGCCGGTTTTTAGAAGCTCGTTCCGCGCCCTGTAGGAGAGGAGGGATAGTATTATCACCTCGCCTATCCCCGTCGCGCTGAAGGCGCCGACTCCGTTTTCCGCGTAGTATCCAGCGCAGGGGATGGGGCTGTCCCCCACCCTGCCGGGCCACTTAAGCCAGACCCCGCCCGTGGAGGTTGCGGCGGCCAGGTTGCCGTCTCTGTCCAACGCAACCGCGCCGACGGTGTCGCCGGCGAGCTCCACCACCTTCTTGTAGCGCCAGTTGCCGCGCCGCGCCTCCTCCAGAACCTCTCGGAACCTCCTGTTTTTCTCCTCGCTGAAGAATTTGTGGTACGTGTCGAGCAGACCAGCCTTGGCGGCGAGGAGCCTCGCGCCTTCTCCCGCCACAATTACATGATCCGTATGCTCCATCACGAACCTAGCCAGCCTCACGGCGCTCTTCACGGCCTCCACCGCGGCCACGGCGCCGGCCCTCCCAGACCTGCCGTCCATGACCCCTGCATCGAGGTACGCCCTCCCGTCTACGGCGTAGACAGCGCCGTAGCCGGCGTTGAACACGCCGCTTTTCTCCATGTGCTCCACGGCGGCCACCACGGCGTCTACGGCGTCGCCCCTCTCTGCGGCGGTCAGCCCGGCCTCAACGGCCTCTCTCAAGGCCTTGAGAGCGGCCCTCCTCCTCTCCTCGTCTACTTCCCAGCGGCCTGCGCCCCCGTGTACCGCGACTACGGGCCTCACTGGGCGAGGGAAATCTTGTCTTCAAGCTCCCTGGGTACCAGGAAGCCGGGTGACGACATCCTCCTCCCGGCGACGAGCACGTGGCCGTGTACTATCAGTTGCCTCGCGTGGTGTATCGACTTGGCGAGGCCCATCCTGTATACCATGGTCTGTAGCCTCCTCTCAAGAACAGCCCTGACGTCTAGCGACAGTATCCTATCCAGGGGGACGTTGGGGTCTTCTATGAAACCCATCTTGTAGAGCCTTTCTTTGAAGGGCATCTCGAGGGGGGCCCGCTCCTCGGCCGTCATAGACAGCAACGAGCGGGCGCGCCTCGTTATCCGCTTCAGATGTGCCCTGGCTAGCCACAGCTCTTTCTTGTTCCTCAGACCGTATTCGCCCACCAGCTGGAGCTCCTCCAGCAACAGCTGCTTGTTCCAGATCTTCTTAGGCTTCCCGGCGAGGTACTTCTTCTTTGGCTTTTTTAAACCGCCCATACCACCGCCCCGTACAGGCCGATTTTTAAATTTTTACTTGCCTCCAGGCGCCGCCTTTTTCTTAGTAACGCCGGCAGTCGCGCCGAATCTGCCGGTGGTGACGGTCCTCTGGCCTCTGACCTTAAGGCCGAGGGAGTGCCTAACGCCCTTCCAGCTCTTGAGCTTCTTCATAAGGTCGACGTCTCTCCTGGCGGCCAAGACGAGCTCTGAGCCTATTAGGTGCATCTCCCTCCCCGTCTCTGGGTCCTTCCGCCTGTTGAGGAACCAGGACGGCGCCAGCTCGTGGAGGTTCCTGACGGCCCAGTCGAGCTTGTTTATCTGGTCCTCCGGCAACGCGCCGAGGATTGCATGTGGGTCTATGCCCAGCTTCCAACAGATGGCGTAGGCAGACGCTGTCCCGATCCCCCTTATCTTGGCGAGGGCGTAGACCACCTGCTTATTCCCGTCTAAGTCTGTATCTCCTATGCGGACTATGGCGCGTATCTCCTGAGACACAAAAGCCAAGAAGAGGCACTTTTTAAATTTACTGCCTCCTAAGCCTCGGGTTAACCAGGGGCTCCAGCGCGAAGAAGACAAGCACGAACCCCACCGCTGTCAACACAATCAAGAAGCCGGGCGGCAGAATCCACCACCACGCGAAGTTCTGCAAAGCGCCGTTGTCGAAGGCCTGTTGAAGAACTTGGCCCCAAGTCGGTATGGAGGGGTCGCCGAGCCCGAGGAAGCTAAGGCTGGCCTCCGAGAGTATTGCGTCGGGTATTCTTAATATTATCAGCGCGAAGGAGTAGGGGAGCACGGGGGGCAGGATGTGTCTCCTCATGATCCACCAACTGCTGGCCCCGGCGAGCTTCGCCGCCTCCACGAATTGACTGCTTTTTATGCTCAACACCATCGACCTCACGATAATTGTAATACCCGCCCAGCCAAACAACACCAGCACCAGAATTATGTTGAAGAGGCTCCGGCCCAGGACAAACACGAAGAGTATGAGGAGGGGCAACGTCGGCAGGTTGTTCATGACGTCTGCGAATCTCTGAATCGCCTCGTCGGTCTTGCCGCCTATATACCCGCTGATTATTCCCAGAGCCATGCCTACCAGCGTCGCCAGCAGAGCCACCACGCCGCCTATAAAGAGGGCCACGGGGAACCCGAAGAGGAGTCCCTGCGCCAGGTCCCGGCCGAGGTAGTCCGTCCCCATGGCGCCGTATACGGCCCCCTGCACCACAAGCCTCACCAGCCCTATCTGGCCTCTTGGGTCGCCCACCACCTCCGCCTCAAAGACGTACCTCCCCTTGAGCGGCTTGAAGGACTCGGCGGCGCACCTGTTGGAGACGGGCTCGCCGAAGATTATGTAGGTGACTAGGCCTGTCTGTAGCACCTCGGTGGTTGTGCAGGCCACTCCCAGCTCGTCGGCAAACGCTACGGCCTTCCTAACGGCCTGCGGCTCCGCGGCGAGTATTAAGGTCCTCGGGCTCTCTACGAAGCGCACATAGGGCGGGCTTTCGCCGAGCCTAGGCGGGGGGATGCCTCCGTCGAAGTCTATAAGGGTTATCTCCCTGCCGTCGGGCCTCTTGACTTTAAGAGAAATAACTGGGAAATCTCCGTAGAAGGTCAGATTCATGTACTTAAATATTACACCTGTTGGGAATTTATCGGCGTCTAGGTTATATGTGAATACGTACCTCTTTATGTTTTCTGCCTCCTCCGTGGGTCTGGTCAAGTCGCTTACATAGTGTTGCGGTAGTTTGTAAGGCATGAAGTAGTTGAACCAAACGGGGGGGACCAGCTTGGGGTAGTCCTCCCAGTATTTGGGGTTCGACCAGTACCTCGTCCCGTAGTCCAGCGGAAAAGTAACCAGAACGTATAGCGATATCAGCGAGAAGAGGACTAGGATCACAAAGCCTGCGAGGCCGGCTGGGCTTCTTAGGAGGTCTTTGATTATCATGCTAACCTAATTCTGGGATCTACTGCCACGTAGAGTATTTCGAGTATAAACCTAGCAACTATGTAGACAAGGGTGAATATATACGTGAGGGCGAAGATGACCGGCTCATCCAGCGCGGTTATTGCATGGTAGTACAGCGAACCCATGCCGGGCCAGTTAAACACCCTCTCGGTGATGATGTAGCCGGAGACGGAGCCGGCAAGGCTCAAGATGAAGTTTGTCAAGATTGGCGGCAACGAGGGGCGTAGGATGTACCGGCGTCTGACTGCATCCTCCGGCAAGCCCTTAGCCCGGGCGAAGCTGACGAAATCCTCCTGCGAGACGTTGAAAACTATGTTTCTGGTTGAGTAGGCCCAGCCCCCGAAAAACACGATAAACGACGCCAACAGCGGCAACGACAGATGCCACAACACGTCAAGGAAGTAGGCCACTGGGTCTTTCGGCGGCGGTATAGACACCATGCCGCCAGGTGGAAATATCTGGATCCCCCACAGTATCTTCGGCGCATATGCCAACACGAGTATCAAGACAAGCCCCATGAACCACAGCGGCAGGGCGTAGGACACCGCCGACAGTATGGAAATCACTCTGTCGGCTCTGCTCCCTATGTTAGAACCTATGAAGAGGCCAATCCATATGCCTACAAGCGCTGTGAAGGTTATCCCCGTCGTCGTTAATATTATGGTGTTTGGCAACCTATCCAGTATAAGGTCCGAGATTTTGTTCGAGCCCCACGACGACTGGAGGGTCCGGGAGTTGCCCAGGTCGAGGACCAAGAGCCTGTATATCAGCTGCGGAAGTCTCACATACCACGGCTTGTCTATCCCAAGCGCCTCCGCTCTGGTCTTGTTGTATTCTTGGACCGCCTTCTCCACAGCCGCGGGGTCTATGCCCTGCCGGATGAGCATCTGCTTATACTCCTGGACTTCCGCCGTTAACAACGACTTCAACATCTTGTCTGACAGACCTGTGGCGCCCATCACCACAGCCAGCAGAACCAGCACCCCGATTAAAACGATCACGAGAGAAGCCGCCTTGATTATGAGCGTCTTTGTTAAAGAAGCCATAGGATTGAAGAATTAAGAAGCTTAAAAAAACTTTCGGCGAGTTTATATAGATCTATCTAGTCTTAGTCTCTTGACCTCCTCCGCCTCTTCTCCTCAGGGCGAAAGCCAGCGCTACCAACACGGCCAGTATACCGACGACGCCGGCGACCAACGCCTCAGTGGTGCCGGTGGCGGGCGCCACGGTCGTAGTGGTTATCGCAGTAGGCGACGGCGCTGGAGTTGGCGTAGCCGGCGCTGGAGAAGGCGTTGTCAGTGTTGGAGTTGGCGTAGTTGGCGTTAGCGTAGTTGGCGTGGTAGGCGTCGGGGTGGTGGGCGCGGCGGTCCTCGGCACGAACACCTGCGTGGCTTCGGCCACTATTGGCACATTCTCTGCGTACGTAAATATCCACAACCTATACGGCCTGTTAGCCGTAAGCTTAGAGGTTACGTCAGCCGGCACGGTTATTGTAATCGGCGCCGCGGCAACCGTGGCCTCGGTTGATGTATATACGAATTTGCCAGTAGTCGCGTCTATGATACCCCACTTGTAGTAGAGCCTGCCAGCGCCCTGCGGCACCTCCAGAGACACAGACACGGAAACAGGCTGACCCACAACCGCCGTGGGCACGTTAATGGCCTTTATGGACACCGGCGTCGCCGCGCCGAAGTAGAAGGCGCCGGGCCTATACGGATACGCGGGGTCTCTATACGCCCTCAGCTCTATGTACTGCTTGGCTGTGTCGATGGCATATAGGTAGAAGGGCCCCTGCGAAATGATCAAGTGGCTGTATTTGTTATGCCAGTCGAGCGCCGCCCTATACCTGGCAAGAGCCTCGTCTCTGGTCATCATGACCCTATTGCCTATTTTGAACCAGTTCTCTGGGAAGAAGCCCTTGTCTAGCGCCCCCTGCAGGACGTCTGCGGCGGCTTTAGCGTGGTCTTTGAGAATTAGCGATAGCCACGGCACGTTGTACTTGGTGGCTCCCGACCTCGACGCGGCGTGCGTCTGCTTCACATAAACCAGCTGCTCAACGGCGTAGTACACCTCCCATGGCATATCGGGCGTGACTACCGCTTGAGCAGCTATGTAGTTGGGGTCGAAGTGCCAGTAGTCGATGTAGACCTCTATTGCCGTGTTGTTGAGCACGCGGATGCCCTTAATCTGCGACATAGTTGCATTGACGTACGACGCAACGCTGGACTCCCTCGCCACCTTCTGCGGGTCGTTGGAGATGTCCCACGAGAAGGCGTAGATGTAGAGGACGTCAGCTAGCTTAATGGGCTGGCCGTGGTGCCAGTTGGCGCCTACGTACTTGGCGTAGTTAAACACGACCTTAGACTTAGCCTTGGCGCCGCCGGCGCTCACCCAAGCCTTCTGCTTGGCATCCCACCTATATGCGTCGGCTGGTACGTCGAACTGCCCGTCTGGGCCTCTGGTCTCGACGGTGTAGGTGGCTCTAAACGGAGACGGTAGACCTGTGAACGGGTGTGGCCACATGGCGGGGTCGTACATCATTCTGAACCAATCCACCGAGTACACGTCGGTGAAGCCGCCTTGCGGCACGGGGTTCCAGGCGCTGGAGGCGGTCCATACCCATAGGTGACCCACGTTGACTACGTCTCTGCCCGGCACGTACCAGTTCCTGGCGTTGTAGACCGAGGCCCTCAGACCGGCGCCTAGGTCAACGGTGACGCCTTGTAGCTTGGGCGAGGCAACGTAGGCGAATAGGTTCGTGTTCACAAAGACCCTGACAGACTCCTGGATGCACATCAAGGTAGCTTTTCTATACAGGTCGACGTATTCCTGGAATGATTTGAAGTTGCCTTTGTATATTTTGTCCGTCAGCTCGTCTATTGTGGCGTTGGCGAAGTTGTACCAGCCTGTGGTGCCCCAGCCGGGCATGTAGCCGAACCAAGAGGCGCAGTACTGCGCAACTGAGCCAGTGTCCCATCTGTCGAGAGCGCCTTTGCCCCAGCCCTCCGTGTAGAAGTGCCACTGGAACTGGGCGGGGTCTGTGCCGTATATCGTCTGTATCGCCACGTCGAAGGTTACGTATCTCCTGTCTACGGTGAAGCCCAGCTGTTCTAGAGCCGAGGCAAAGGCGTCGCCGATGTCTTTACGCTCGTCTTCGATACGGATTAAGCCGATGATTGTCACGGGTTTGCCTTGGCAGTACCACTTGCCGTCGGCGCCTTTGGTGGCGCCTAGTTTAGGCATTTCCTGTTCTACGACGGAGCGGGCGTAGTCTAGGTCGTATTTTATGCCGAGTTGCGAAATGAGATCAGCCACGACGGAATAGGTGGGGTCGTACTGGCTGAGCCAGATGTACATAGGCACGGCGAGGCCTTTGAAGATTTCGTTAGCCACGTAGTCTCTGTCTATGACGAACTGCATGGCGTATCTAATAGCGCGGCTGGAGAACGGGTTGGCGCAAGCAGGAGTCGTTGGGGCTGGGTTTAGGATTATGTCGTTGAAGCCTGCAGCAGCCGTGTAGAGCACGACGGAGGGGTCGCCTTTAAGCGGGACGGCGAGCGAGGCCCTCATGCCGAAGATGTACACATCGATGTCGCCTGCCTTAACGGCTGAGCCCGCCTGGGCTATTGGGATCGATTTACCTACTATCCTCTCCGTAGCTGGGCCGGGGTTTGTGTGTGGTGGGGTGTATTGGGCTAGCAACACCACTCCCAACAGTACCGTGGCCAACAGGATTGTTTTCAATTTCATGGGTTAAATGATTCAGCTCCTTTTTAAATTTTCCTCTATTTTTATGTTTATAAAGAGAGTTACTGAGTAGAACAAGATGGTACCCCCCGCAATTAGTAAAAGAAGCGCTAGCAACACAAGCGCGGGTTCTAGGCACCTCTCCTCGGCGCAGTGGGCTTGGGCGTAGGACTGCTGGAGGGCTATAGAAAAGGAGAGGAATAGGAGGAAAAAACCCAAGGCTATTAACTTCTTTGCCCTACTTGCGTCTTGCCGCGACAAGCGCCCCCGCTATGCCGGCGATCACGCCGAGGCCAAGCACGGCGTAGCTTATTGGATCAACGTAGGGCTTTTCAATATGCACCTCCTTGGTCTGTGTCACGTATTGTGTGGCGGTCTGCGTCACGTAGGACACGGCGGTCTGTGTTACGTATTGTGTGGCGGTTACCACCGCGGTCTCAGTCAAGGTCAGCGTGTCTGTCTTCGTGGCGGTGACAGGCACTATCCTGGTGACTGTGGAGGTGGTGTAGGCGATGGGGAAGTTGCCCCAGGTCAACGTCTGGGGCTCGAGAACCGCCGAGGCGTTCCTGGTGAAGGTTGCTAATGGGGTGTTGGGACCCAGCATATCAAGCACCCTGGGTATCGTGCCTGATAACACCGCCGAGGCGTTGGCTGTCCCCACGCCAACTGTCCACTCCTGGGCCATCGGCCCGAATGGTCTGATCCTGCCTGGGCCGAAGCCGTCGTAGGAGGTCACGAGGACGTAGTACCTCCAGGTGGGTTGCGGGAAGTCTGTCATCAATCTAGTAGTGGGTGGGATAAGTTTCCTCGGCACCACCGCAACCACTGTGTTGCCCTCTGCGTAGACCTTGGGCAGGGGAGATACGGAGATTGTGCCCTCTGCCACGTTGGCTACCGCCACGAAGTTGACAGTTTCGTTGCCCCATTTAGGCCCTATGAATATGGCCACGTCCCACGGCGCCTGGCCGGAGAACTTGACCCCCGGCGTATACTTGAACTGGGTTAAGTTGGCCGGGTCTGGGCAGAAGAAGCGGGTGGCTTCGTCAAAGAAGGCGTTGTCGGAGGCGATGTTTCCGTCGTCTGTCCTCAGAATTGTACAGCTAACAGTGCCCCAGGGGTTGCCTGGGAAGCCGCGGCTTATGTATATCTGGATGTACTGCATGGAGAAGCCAGTCTCGGAACCCCAGGGGTTGCCTCCGAGATCGGCGAAGGTTATTCTAAACACCAACGCGTCGGCAGTTGCGTTGTACCTAATCTCAAACCTAGTCATGTCAAAAATAGTGCCGTTTTTAAACACGGGGTTCTGAGGCGGGGTAAACCACCCAGGGCCTTTGATATCCCCTGTCGGGTCCGTGGCCGACTGAACAGTAAACAAGCCTTGTGCATATATCAACGCGGCTAATACAACTACTAGGATTGCTTGTTTGGAATTCATAGATAAAATAGAAAACTGTTGTATTTATATATTGCTCTCTCTGAACAGCGTGAAACAAGCGGCTTAAGTGGCGCAACGGCGCGTCATCGGCTTTTCTGGCCCAACCACCGGCGTGGTTTGACGTGTTGAATTCGCGGCTACGCCGGCTGTGCCCGCATCTATTGCCCCCGCGGTGTTGGTTGCTCCACTCCTCTATCGCTTCTCTAAGCTCTTCGTATTGGGCCAGGGCGTCTATGTGTCTGCCTGTGCCTCTGATCCTAATCCTCCCGTCGGACATCGGCGTGACCCGGGGCTCTTAGCCAGTTATAACCTTCACCAGCTTCACAGCCCACGCCTTAGCCTCCACGCCCCGACCGTAAAGACGTGTTTTTATGGGCCCGCCGGGACGGGGGCCACCCGCGCATCATGCGGGCTTGCGGTCCTCGTCCTCGGCCGCTCGTCCTAGAGCCGGCGGGGAGGCGGCCCCCCAGCGCCTGCCGAGTTGGTGAGATGAAAAAAATTTAAACACAGGACAACAAAACGGCGGGGCCGGTAGTCTAGCGGAAGGATGCCCGCTTGGCGCGCGGGAGATCCCGGGTTCGGGGGAGAACCCGCCTAAAAATCCCGGCCGGTCCACCATTTTTCTTCTATGGCGTTTTTGACGCAGATCTCCGGTGGCGTGGGGTGGTTTTATGCGGCGGGTTTGGCGCTATTATTGGTTTTGTAGGAGCGGCAAGCCTGGGTTTAAAAAAAAGGGTGTCTTTGTAGGATTTTTTCTGCTATTTCTCTCTGCCTCGGCGTGCCGTTTTTGGCCTTTTCGGCGAGATGCAACGCTACGGTTCTTCTGACGGCGTCGTCTTCTTCTGCAAGCTTTAGGAGGTCCGTGGTGGAGATGTACACCACGTAGTTTGGGCCGGACCTCACAATGTTGGGTCTCAGCCCAGCCGCCTTGAGCTTGTCGGCGGCGGCATGCGCCTTTTCTGGGTCGCGGGTGTAGTACTCAGCCAGAAGCGAGCCGCCTCTGCCGCTGACGAGACGCAGATGCATTATCAGCCCCGCCACGGCTACGGCGCCCGGTTTGTCCGACCTGGAACGCGGCTTGGTAGAGGTTCTGCTTGGCCTCTCAGTATGTGGCTTCGTATGGATTTTGCAGTTCTCTGCCTTTAGTTTGTGGTCTACTCTGAGGATGTCGTCTGTGGCCAGCTTTATGTAGAGCCACTTATGGGCCTTCAGCAGATCCAGCAGTTCGCCATATACGCCAGCCGCCTTCCTAAGCCTCTCAAACGCCTCCCTGCCCGTGGCGACTACGGCCTCGTATGTACTTACGCCTAAGCCCAGCCTCCAAGGCTCCTTAGCAACAATCGACAGCGCGTACCTGCCGCGCAGGATGCCTCGCCACCTCGCCTTTCCGTCTCCTAACCACATGGCGAGCATAGGTGCCCACTCCCCACGTCGGAAGTTCTCTGCAACCAGACTTATCGCCTCGTCCTTGCTCCATTTTTGCTTCCAGCTTACCGCGACGGTGCGCACGACTACGCTCGTCCCTTCGCGCGCCAAGTTGACCGAGGCGACATATGCGTAGAGCTCACCAAATCTCACCGCCACCCATGCAAACACTTGCCAAGGCTGTGTAGTCTTCATTGCAGCGTAGTTGCTGTTGGACTTACGGCTGTTGGTAAACTCGTCGCTTGCCCTCCAGCCCAGCTGAAACAGCTCAAGCCTCTCGCGCGGTAGCTTCAACACGTCGGGAAAACGCACCGAGGCGCCTATGCCGTGGATTGGAATACGCGGGACAAGACTCGTTTTTTCCATCCACGTCCCGTCCGGTGCGTACAGCCTCTTCCCCTCCGCCTTGTACGTGCCCTCGGCTACGGCCTTGTACAGCGCTGTCAGCTTGGCCTTTGCCTGCCTCTTCGCCTCCAGTAGCAACTGGTTCGTTGTATCCCGGAAGTGAAGTAGCTGTCTCTTCTCCTCCTCCGAGAGCTGAAACGTCTCGGCAATCTTCTGCGTTACGTATTCGACGTAAAGCCTCCACGCCGGGAATATCCAGTCCACAGGCCCCCGAAGGACGCCGCGGATGGAGACTTGTTTAAGCACCTCCTCCAGCGTCGGCGGCTCGGCGGGCCTTAGCGCGAGGTCTAGACGTTGTTTAATTTCGTTCAACTCCATGATATGTTAGACGCCGCGGCGCATGTTGAACTGCGAGCTTCTCCATGACACCTCTTACAGTTCATTATATAAGCCTTCTCTCTACAGGTAAAGACTGACAGGTGCAGGCTTACAGGTGTGAATACACTTGTGAAGAAGTACCTGCAGGCGCACACCTGCAAGCAGTTTATCGTTTTTGCGACACCATCAACGCTCGCCTAATGATGGTGGAGCCCAACAAGACGAAACCAGAAGACTACATGCGGCCTCTAGACGTCCCAAGTAGCTGAGGACAATTCCCCCATGCCTGCAAAGCTCAAACAACCCGTGGCCCGGGTTCGAATCCCACTGGTCCACGTTTTCTCAACTTTTAAACAACGCGTAGCTCAGCCCTTCTGCTAGGGCACCAGCCCCGTAGCTAGAGGGTTGTGATGAATTCTGCGAAGAGGTAGAGAATTATGGCGCCTATTATCATGCCGCGGCCTCCGTATTTATTTATGCCGGAGAAGTACAGCAATGCCCCGACGAGTCCGAGGATAATGGAGAGGGTTTTCGAGATGGAGGTTATGTGTGTTTTCAGTACTTCTTTTAGGTTTTGCAGGAAGTTGTCTAGCGACGTGAGGATTTGGTCGATGGTTTGGCTTATTTTTGCGAATGGGTCGGTGGAGTTCGTGGCGGCGAGGACGAGGGGGGTTAGGAGTATGATTATTAATAGCGGCTTCACGTATTTTATGGGTCTTTAAACGCAACTAAACGATTTCTAGGGTTTTTTGTCCTGTGGTGAGTTTGACGCGTATCTCCCTGGCGCGTGGGCTTCTTGGGTGGTTCCCCTCCTCGTCGTAGGCTACTGTGCCGTCGTCTTGAACATATTCATTTGGCCTTGCGGTTGCCATGGCGTGTCTGAAGAGGCGGGTCCCTATCTGCACGAGGTCTTTAGTCTTCCCCGTGCATATGTGGACCGGCGCAGTGACGAGCTCGGCGATTTTTCTCGCCGCTTCTAGGCTTCCCTGTATGTTCAGCCCCTCTGCTTTGTAGCCCAGAGCCTTCAGCCGGTGGTGGTTTGTCTCCGACACGTCCAGCTCGTTGATGTTGACGAAGCTTATGTGGGGCGCTAAATGGTTTATCGCCTCTGCCATCTGACGCTCGAAGCCGGGCAACGCGGGCACCTCAACGCCCACGGCCTTGCCCGAGGCGGCTAAGGCCTTTACGTACTTCTCCTTCCCCCTCGCTTGCTCCTTTGACGTCACGTGTATCCGCACCTCATCAACTCTGCTCGCGGCGATTATGCCCGTCCTCCTGCCGTTGAGGTTTAGGATGTGTGTGTACATATGTATATGGAAGCCGTCTCCGAACTCCCGCTTCAAGATGTCTGCGACCGCCTTTACGCGCTCCGGCACCACGGAGGGGTCGCCCCCGGTTATTGCGGCTCCGTCTGAGGCGTACTCGGCAACCACACCGGGGATTTCATCAATGCGTTGCACCGGGACGTCGTTGACGTAGATGATGTCTCTGCCGAACCTCTCGGCGCTGACGGGGCAGTAGGGACAGCTCAATGGGCAGAGCCCCGTTATGAATATCACGCTTTTGGCGCCCAGCAGACACAGCTCGCACCCACGGGCTATGCGCCCACGGAGCGTCACGTTGTAATACACCTGCGGCCAATGGATTTTTATTTAAATATGTTGAAGTAGACACATGGCAGAGGATGAGAGGACTGTAGAGAGGGCGCACGTCGAGGAGCGGGAGGGCCGGCAGATCCTAGTCCTCCGCTGGAACACCGGAAAAACCTCAGCCGGGAGGCTCTTCGGCAGATACGGCGCCGGGGGCAGGCCCGACTTCTTCAGGCTACTGTTCGGCGCCGTGGCGGGCTCGCTGAGGGAGAAGTTCGGGCCCCAGGGCGAGGAGATCTTCAACAGGATAAGGGACTCAGACGCCTTTAGGAGAAGTAGCCGGGAGATCTTCGAGTCTGCAAAGGAGTGGTTCTTCAACGAGCTGGCCCCCAAACACAGTCTTGACAAAGGCGACATCTTCATGTTCGTCACAGAGATAGAACTTGACGTAACCACGGGCGAGCTGAAGTGGCGCAAAGACAAGACTGAATTCTACTTCTGGGTCAGAAGCGACAGATGTCAACAGGTAGCGGCTCCGAAAGACTGCAAGGATCTCGCGGAGGAAAACGCAAGGCTTAGACAGGAAAACGAACAGCTACGCAGAGAGCTGGCCCAGATTAAGGAAAAGCTGGCGAGCTTAATCAAGTAGTCTGTAGACCGTCCACTTGACAGCGGTTAGCTTAAAGGTGTCTGCACAGTTCAACGCGCATGGCTTTTTCAACTGCCCTCCTCCTCGCCGCCTCGTCGCTCAGCACCAGGGCCCAGCCCTTGAGCCGTTCCACGGCCTTTTCACATAGGCGACGACAGAATCCGCGTTCACCGAAGACGGCGTTGGGGACTGGAAGGGGAAGCGTATCGAGGTGCTGGTTGAGGTGAGGAGAATAAGCGCGTGGATAGAGGGCAAAAAGCCACACATCGCCGTGAGGGCTGTTGTGGATGGCGAGTGGACAATGACGTTCTACCGCGAAGGCGGAACCAACTCCGTGAGAGGCTACACATACGCTTGTGTCAAGGCCTCCGGTGGAAGAGGGGAAGACGCCAAGAGGATTGTGGCGCTGGTGAAGGCGCTGACAGGCGAGGTGCCGAACATAAATCACCTGACCTCCTCCCCGCCCTAAAGGGCGAGGCTTTCCACTATCTGTAAACAACAGAATTGACGTCAAATACGCGAGACAGCACCTAGAGACCTTGGCGAAATACGCCGAGATGTCAGACATCATATAGAGGCTAGCTTAATCGGCCCCGCTTCTTTTGAATAAGCAACACTTAGTCGCCCTTAGCCATCACGTAGATTAAGTATTCACTTCGCCCCTACCGCCTCCCCTATCCGTCTGATGCCCTCCTCAAGCCGTTGCGGCGTCTCCGTCACGAAGGAGATGCGTATCGCCGCCTTGTAGACCTCGCTGAAGTAGGCGCCGGGCACCGCCGCCACCCCGTACCTCTCCAGGAGCTCCTTGGCGAAGGTCTCGCCGTCTTGGATGTAGCGCGCCAGGTCCACAAACACAAACATGGAGCCTGACGGCACCGCGAATCTCGCCTCGGGCACGTACTTCCTCAGCGCAGACACCGCCACGTCTCTCCTCTGGCGGTACATCTCGACCACCTCCCTGATGTATCGCATCCTTGCCTCGGACCGTAGATATATCGCCACGAGTCTCTGGGCGAAGGAGGGTGGGCAGTAAACCATTTCTTCGTTCATCAGCTTGATCTTGGGGATCACCTCGGAAGGCCCGTAGACGTATCCAAGTCTCCACCCGGGGATGGCGGGGTCTTTCGAGAAGGTGTTTATCGAGATGGTGCGCTCCGGCGCCAGCTTGTATATGTAGACGTGTGAACCTTCATATATCAACGTCTTGTACGCCTCGTCTGTGATTATCCAGAAGTCGTAGTCCTCGGCCAAGTCGGCGACGGCCTTCGCCGCGTCTAGGCTCAACGTCCTGCCGGTGGGGTTGTCGGGGGACACCAGAATCACGGCCTTCGTCTTTCTGCCCACGGCGGTTTTCAGCGCCTCGGGGTCAGGCTGGAAGCCGTCTTCCAGCCTGGTCACGACGCGCTTTATGGATGCGCCGAAGTACTCAAGAAGGGGGCGGTAGCCAAAATAGGTGGGGTCCATAACCACCACTTCGTCGCCTGGCTCTATCAACGTGGCGAGCGTTGAGAACATGGCGGCTTGTCCCCCCGCGGTTAGGACTATCTGCTCGGGGGGTACGTCGAGCCCGCCCAGTCTTTTCAAGTCCTCGGAAACGGCCTGCCTAGCCTCGGCAACGCCCTGTGAGGGGGTGTAGCCGTATAGCTCCATGGAGTCGACTTTTAGGAGCTCGGCGAGCGCCTCTCTCACCTCCTTCGGAGGTGGGATGCTGGGCTGACCGGTGGAGAGGAGTATGACGTCTCTGTTCTCCCTCTTCAGCCTCTCCCGCAGTTCGTCGATTTTCCGGGTTGGCGATTCTCTCAACGCGGAGATGCGAGGCGAAAAACCTCTCATTAAGGGGGTCGAGTGGGGCTTGTATATATATGTTTACGTGTACGTTTTTTGTAAAGGGGGTATAAATCTCCCGCCGTGTCTCAATACATGGAACAAGTCATCATACCTGTTTCTGAGGAAGAGCTGGAGCAGTTACGTAGAGTATGTAAGAAGTATAACTTTGACTCTCTTGACGACTGTATAAACATGGCGCTTACACAGCTCCTATACGTCTATAAGGGGCTATAACAAGTCCCTAGGCCGGGGGGGCGGGCGCAACACCCCCGAGAGGACGGACCTAACCGTTTTCAGATACTCTCTGTTTACCTTGGCCAAGTGATGTGCAAGCCTCAGCCTTACTGGGTACTGCCTAAATAAGGCACATAAGCGGCTGGGGTCTATATGTTTTGGATACTCAACATAAACCACCCAGTTGGATTTGAAAAAAGTCCCGTAGAGACCCCCTAAATCCGCCGGGATTAAATAGGAGCCTGGCGTCGATGCAGACAGCAATAGAGCCGCCACCTCCCTCTCGCCTAAAGCCTTCGCAAGCTTCACGAAGGCCTCTCTTTTGTCCTTCTCAGGGATCCTCGGCCCATATCTGGCCAGATGAGGGTCTTTAGACACCCCTATGACCCTCGCCGTGTTTACATACGGCGTCAGCGGCCCGTCGATTAGCACTATGTCGGCGCTTATCGATTCGGCAAACAGAAGCTCGTTTCTCCTCGCCTCCCGGTGCGGGTCCTCTGCCACCCTCTGCATCACGAACCTCCTCTTGATATCCCTCCCCACTGCCACCACAGTTTGAATCAAAACGTCGGCAGCGCCTATGCGCCTCACGACGTAGCCCGAGTCCACCGCGTAGTAGTCCAAGCTCCCCCCGCCGCTGCAGGGAACTACAAGTTCTTTCAGTTGCAGCGGCACCTCAGCCACGCCTTGGACGTGTTCCAGCTCCACGTATCTCAGAATCTCCGCCAGCAGTTCCCGCATCAATAAACCTCCTCTATAAGTTTGTCAAAGAGCTTCCGTAGGGTCTCCCGGTCTATATTCCCTATCAAGTCCACTAGGTGGAGCGGCAAAGAATCCAGTTGCCCTGACAAGTACTGATTGATTAGCGCCAGGGTTTGGGACCTCTTGTATTTGTGTCTCTCCGAGATAATCACTTCCTTGAGCTTCCTGAGGAGTGCGTCTGTATCCATCCCCGTCTTGTTGAGTATCTCGGAGAGCTCCTTTTCGAGAAGACCCGCTTCTTCATACAAAGATAGAGGCCTTCCCTTTATGTATATCTTGCCTCCCGCCACAGCCGCGACTGTGCGTTTGGTGTATTTCCCAATGCCTATTGGGACGCCTCCAGACACAGACCCGGTGGCGACCACCGACCTAAGCTCTTTCCCGCTCAATATGATTACGTCGAAGAACTGCGGGGTGCCTCTGGCATCTATGATGACGTCAAACCCCTCTCTTTCCTCCTCGCCATCTCTAAGCACGAGAACTCTAGGCGACATATCTCTTCTCCACCGCGCCGGCCTTGTGCAACTTCTCCAGCCCCTCCTCCACCTTAGCTCTGTCTAGACCTGTTTCTTTCGCTAATTCGTCTACGTCAAGGACGGCCCCCCTGCCGCGACGGGCCACCGCCTCCAGCAGTTTCTTATCGACGCCTAGCCTCGACGCCACCTCGACGAGGGCTTTGTCCAAGTCACCGACCACTCCGAATTTTGTCCTCAGCCACTCGGCGGCGGCTTTTCTGGCCTTTTCCTGCTCTAGATACTTCTCGTATCTCCGGGAAAGCTCGGCCGCGTAGAGCTTCAGGTTCGCCACGTAGTCATCCAGCCAGGGCTCCGGGAGCCCCAGCAACGTCGCCAAGTCGCTCTCTACGTCCAGCCTAGAGTTAAGGGTCTTCACCACGTGTTTGATTTCGTTCCATATCTTCAGCGCCTCTTCGGCCTTTTGGGCTATTGCCTCCTCTCTTTTTACGTCCCGTTCCTCAAGCCTTCCCAGCTCTATGAACTTAGACCTCTGCGGATACTTCTCCAGAACTGCAGATATCCTCTTCAGGAGCTTCGCCTTATCCTCCGCCTCCTTCTCCAGCTCCTCCCTCGCCTCTTTAAACCTCTCCTCGGCCTCTAGTAGCCTCTGCAACGCCTCTCTCAGAGCCTTGGCGTATGTCCTCCTGTCTCTAAACGAGGTGTCAATCGGCGCTGTTCCTAATGTCCTCGTGAGCTTCACCACGCCGAGCGGCGTCTGCTTCTCCACAGAGACCTCGCTGAGGGTCTCTATCTGCCTGAGGATGTCCGCCAGGTATCGCCTTGCGAGGTCCTCCCTGTATTTATACAGCCTGTCGCCTGCGGGAACGACGACGCCTCTGAGCTTCATCAACTCCACCACGTCGTCCTCCTTCATCTCGCGCCAGAGGTTTGTTGGGAATAGGAGGTTGACCAGCGACTTCAGCTCCTTCTCATGTATAGACTCCTCGAAGGCGTTGAGTAGGATTTCCTCTATTTGGCGATACGTCCTTAAGCCCTCCACCTCCTGCCCCTCGTCTAGCGCCTCCGCGGCTTTTATCAGCGCCACCTGCTTCTTCTCCTTCCCCCTCCTCAGGGCGAGCGTGTAGCGCAACAGGTTCTCCCTAGCCCTCTCCCTGCCTAAGCGTAGCGCGTCCACAAACTCCGGCGGCTTCGCCTCTCTCTTCAGCAACTTGTCCACCGCGTGGCGGACCAGCTCATGTTTCAACTTCTCGAATTTGTCCGCGCCGTATATCTGCAGAGTGACGTAGTTCGAAGCCGGCTCAGGGTAGAGCCTTTTCCAGTAGGCAGACATGAGCGGGGCCAGCGCCGAGTGCACCGTCTCTGTTAGCAACACCTTGCTGGTTATGAACACGTTGATGTAGTCCACGACGTAGCCGTTTACCACTCCTTGCGATACTACGTTCTCAACGCCTTCTACCGCTTTTTTCAGCTCGTCTTCTCTATCTACATGGATATAGACATATGCTTCCCGTATGCCCATGTTGTTATGCCAATTCACGTGGCCGCAACAGAAGCGCAGACGTATGCCGTCTACGCCGATTAAGTGCTCCACCTCCTCGAGGATGGTCAGCGGGTTCTCAAGTCTTTGGCTCATCTCCCTCGCCACGGCCGCCACGGTCTGGACCTCGTCCCACCCAACCAGCCTGGCCACGTCGTCTGACACCAGATACCTCCTGCCCACCAGGTACTGGTCGAGCCGCAGTTCCTCCTCAGCCGCCATGTAGACAAACAGCCTGCCTTGCTCCAGCAACGTGAAGTATAGATACGGCTCGTACGACAGGTTCTTCACGTCTTTCAGATCTAGGTCTTTGCCTCTCATAACGGCGTACTCCCTAAGGACGTTGAGCGCCTCCTTGTCCTCGTAAGGAACTCTGTAGAGATACACCTCCTTAGAGTACGGGGTCTTCTCGGCGTACGGCACCCCGGCAAATGCCTGCTCTAGTACCTCATCGTCGAGGTCTGGGTCTACGCCTTCCTCCCTGAGCAGATGGGCGAGCCGCCTCCCCTCCTTCTTCAGCTGGAAAAGTCTCGCGACCAGCTTCATCAGAGGCCTTGGCGCAACTTCGCCTTTCCTCCTGGCGAGGTGGTAGACTGCTGCCAGTTCGTGAAGCGTAAAGGGGCTCAGGGGGTCTACCTCGCCGTTTTCGATATTCTTAAGCCTCTCCTGCGAGGAGTAGGCCAATAGCCTCTGTTTTACCGTTTCTACAAACTGCCAGAAGGGGAACCGGGTGTCTAGGACGATCTCGCGGTATACCCTGCCGCTGGTTATGTCGAAGACGTCCGGCACCACGTTTTTCAAGATGGTGTAGTACAGCTGTGGAGTAACCGCAGCTACTATTACAATTTTGTTGAACCTCTCGGGGTCGCCCAACAGGTGCCTGTATGAGCGGGGCTCCAGCAACGCCCTTATATACGTCGCGACCTTTTGTACAAGCTTTACGAACCTCTCGTCGCTGAGCGCCCCAAGCTTGTGCGCGGCCGCGATCCGCGAGATCTCGTCAGCCTCGTCGATCAGCACGAGCATCGGCTTATCCCGCTTCTTTGCGGCCACCTCTATGGTGAACTCGCCCTCGAGCGACAGCGCTGTTCTAACCACGTCGAATCCCTCCCCGGCGGCATATGTCTCTATTTCGTCCAGCAACTCGCTCTTGCCCCAGCCGTAGGGCGCCACCACAACCGCCAGCACGTTGTTGTTGCCCTCCTTAGCCACCTTCAGGACCTCCGCCACCTCCTGCAACTCCCGCTCAAAACCCACAGATCTGTGCAGTCTGACTAGGTGAGTCACGCCCGAGGGGCTGAAAGGCAAGTCAACGAAGGCGTACACATACAACTCCGCGACGCTGTTTATATGTGCTGTAGCTAAAATCCAAACGCCTACAGCTTTAAAACCGCGGCGCTTCTTCCCCCAGTGCTTAGGAGATGCCAAGCGTCGGATATACCAAGCATCTACGAAGTCGAGGTAAGGTCCTTCAAGCCGGACGACATCTACAGCGTGGAGCTTTTGAAGTTTCTATGTGCGTACTGCCGCGACAACTCCTACGTATACACAACCGACGGCAAGGTGGCGGGGTACATAATCACCTGCATAGAGGGCGACGCCGCCCACGTCATATCTATCGCCACGGACCCCGAACACAGGAGGCGGGGCGTAGGTAAGTCGTTGCTGTGCACAGCTCTTAAGTTGCTGGCCGAGGGAAGGGTGGGCGAGGTCTTCCTAGAGGTTCGGGTTAGCAACGAGGTGGCGCTTAGGCTCTACAAAGCCGCCGGGTTCGAGGTAGTCGAAACTCTGAAGAACTACTACAGCGATGGCGAAGACGGGTACAGGCTAAGCCTTAGAGACAGAAAAAAAGCGAGGGAATTCTGTCACAGCAAGTGATAGATCCTAACTAGGAGATACAGGAGGGGGTTCCTCCGCCTTAGATAATACAGCCTGAGGTATTCCTCGAGCGTGATCTCGCCGCGTAGATACGCCTTCTCCACATCTTAAGATGCGATTAATAGCACCTAAAGGAGGCTATAAAGCGAGAATAGAAATGTGGATATCTGCGTAACGAGCGGAGCCAAGGGCGGCACAGGCAAGACGACCTTTGCCGAGATCCTCGCCTACGTCTGGCGAGCTGTGTTCGGCCTCTCCGCGGGCGTTGTCAGACCTCTTGACGGCGGAAGTAGTTTCGAATTTAGGGTGGTTGATTTTCCAGCGTTTCAGCTCACGGATAGGCCCCACCTGAAGGCCCTGCTTAGGTGCGGCGGAGTGATCTACGTGGTGGACGAGGATTACGAGACTCTCCACGCCGTGGAGGTCCTGCACGCGGCCCTCAGAGACAAGGCGCTAGGCGTCGTGCTTAACAAAGTCGTGGGGAAGCCGGGCCGGGAGTTTCTGAGAATGTACGGCCGGTTGGGCAGAGTCTATGTGGCGCATTTCGACGAGCGCATGGCTGTGCACAAAAGCGTCGGCGTTCCGCCGTACCGCGTCCGTTCGATTGCTACGCTTGAAATGGCGAAGGCCGCGGTGGGCTTAAAAAGACGTGTCTACTAGTTTCCACTTGCGTATTCTTCAAGCGTGATATCTCCGGGGAGATAAGCCTCCTCTACATTAACCCTTGCTTAATAACTATTAGGGGAAGAGATGTGGACTTATGCATAACCAGCACAACCTAGGAAAGACGACTTTTGTAGAAATCTTAGCGTATGTCTGGCGGAAAGATAGATTTACCGGCTTGTCTCCTCCAGCCACTTCATAATGGCGTCTACGAGTTCTGTATAGCTCTTGAAGTCATCTAGGTGCTCTCTGCCGCATTCTATCATTATCTTGCCGTCTTTCATGCGGTACACCCTTGGCTCCTTGCCGGTGAGGGCTTTGATCAGCGCTGAGTACCTCTCGGCGTCTGCCTCCCTACCCCCAGGCGCCTCAGCGCTGGCGTATGCGCGTCCCACGGCCGCGTTGTCTTTTCCATGTCTGCCGTAGGTGATTGTGTACTCACGCTCCACGCGGTCCACAATGTGTTCGCCCTCCACGCGGCTCACCTCCGCCGTGATCCTCATCCTCAACAACTTCCTGCCGCCTCTGCTCTCATCGAACTCGGCCCCTCCGTCTATCACCTTCACCACGTATTTCTTACCGTCCACTTCGACCTCCTTCACAAAGCCCTTCAGCTCTAGAGAGCCCCACGCCTTGCCCTTCTCTATGATCTCCTCGGCTTTCTTGCGCACCTCCTCGCCCGCCTCCTCCGCCCTCTGGAGTATGATCTTGACGAAGTCCGCCGCCAGCTTCCTCTGGTCTTCATCCTTGCCGTATACGGAGAGCCACGCGGCGTATGCCAAGCCCTCTTTTAAGACCGAGACGTAGCCCGCCTTTCCGCCCTCCGGCATCTTCACCGAGAAGTGGACGCCCCTCTTAAGGCCCATCTTCTCAAGCCGCTGTGCCTCCTGCTTTATGCTGTCGGGGCTGGTGGAGCCGAATATGACCACAAGCGCGCCCTCCACCAGCCTCACTTTGTACCTCGGCCAACCCTTCTTCAGGTTGAGGCCCCTCTTCAGCTTTTTCAGCCAGCGCTCCGCCTTGTCGGCGTCCACCCCGCCGTTGTCGCGTGCCGTCTTGACGAACTCGGCGAGGACGTCTCTGAGCTCTTTGCGGCCAGCTGCAAGCATATCAGTGGTTGCTATGACATGCCACTCGTCTCTATCGCCCAACTTACTCACTCCTGCGCTGACTCCGGCAAGCCTTAGTAGACAGGCCGCGAGCTCCGCGCGGCTCCGGTCCGTTGAGGCGAAACGGAGTTCGATTTCGTTACGCAGATATATGTTGTACTTCACTGCGACGCCGCCTACCGATATGGTCAAGTCGGCGGCGACGAGACCGCCCTCAGTCTGCCCTATGTTGTCGACTCTTCTCTCGGTCTGCCTTATGTTGTCGACCCGCACCTCCACCTTGGCCTCCTCCACGAATTCATCGAACTTGTCGCTTAAATACCCTCCGCCGGCGGAGGGCGCAGATACGGCGAGGAGGCGCATAAACCTCGCCGCGTTCTCGCCGGTTGCGGTTATGTTGTAGTATCTGCCCCTCTCCATGTATATCCGTGCGTAGAACTTCAACTCGTCTGGCAGGAGCTGGTTGAGCAGATGCAACGTAGCTAGGCGCAGAAGCGCCGCCCCTCCGCCAAGCTCCCCACCGACTGTCAGCTTAACATTACCCGGCCCCACAGAGCCGTCTCCCGCTATCGCAGTTGCGTACATCTCGCCGAAGAGGAGCAACGCCTCCTCTCTGCTGAACTTTCCATTAAACGCCTTTTCAAGCATCATCAGCTCTAGGGCGGGGGCTACAAACTTCCTCACCACCTCATCCCTCGCGCAGTCCCTAGCCAGGCAGTACATATAGCTTAGGACGAAATCAACGATGTCCCTCACCTCCGTATTAGAAACGCTGACTTCTCTAGCTAGGCTTTCGATGAGCCCCTCTGCTTTTTTCTTATACCCCTCTGCGTAGTAGATAATCGCCCGGGCCAGCCTCTCGGCGTATTCGCCGGCTATCTTCCCGCCGCTCAACGCCTCCACAGCCCTAGCCAGCCTCCTGGCTCTCTCTTCACGCCACTTGCTGTCGTCCATGCTTCTCTTGGCCTCGGCGAAGTGGACTAGGAGAGCCAGCTCGCTAAACATCTTCCTCATGAGGCCCTCCCTCTCAGCATCGCTTGCTCCCTCGGGGCCAATCCAAGGCTTCAACTCGTCTACCAGCTCTTCTACCCTCTTCAAAACCCAGCTCCAGTCTATGGCGTCTACAAGCTCCCGCCAGCTCTCCACGCGCCGACCCAGCAGAGACTCAAGCCACCAGCTTTCCCTCAAGATCTGGTCTTCACTCTCGCGTGGCCAATACGCAATGATGTTGGGCTTGATGCCCTCCTTCGTGACGTCAGCCCCGCCGCTGAACGATTTTGGCTCGCCGAGGAGGGCGATGTACCACCTCAACTGCCAAGGACGGGCGGTGCTGGCTACTATCTGCCCCCTGGAGGTCGACACGTCTGTGGCGCGCCACTCCACGTACTGCGGCGCCTTGTCAACCCCCGATAGGTCCGGCGTCGTTCTCTTCGCCTCCTCTACACGACGCCTCAGCTCCTCCTCGCTGACCTTGAAGTAAGCCGTCTTCCCTATCCACAGCTCGCCGACAGGAGCCTCGACACTGCCGTAGGCCCTAAACACTTGGAATCCCTTCTCGACGCGTCTAAACTTGAGATCCGCCTCGCCGTATCCGACCAAAAACCGCAGAAGCACAGAGGCGGCCCTATCTCCCCAGCCCGCCGTTCCCCTGCGCGAGCGGGACGGATCCACGGCCTCGCCACGCCCCCTGGCTATCTCCCCAGCCTTCTCGTAGGCGCTCCTCGGCGTCAGTAACACTATATCAGCCAAAGCGCCCTCCCCCATAAGCAACATCGCCGCGTGGCCGTACATCCCGCCTCTGGCGATTGAGAGGAGGGCGGCGTAGGCCTTAGTCCCCATATTGACGTCCGAGTACTTGCTCAATTCGCCATGCCTTGCCTCAGCCAGCTCCTCAGCCTTCTCTACGTCCACCTCCAGGAGGGGTCTGAGCCTCTCGTATAGGTCGCGGCTGTGCGATTTGTACAGCGTCAACACGGCGTTCAGCTCCCTCCTCACATCCTCAGCCACCTCCTCCAGCCTCCTATGCGCCTCTTGGAGCCTCTCGATATCGCCAGCCGCCACAGTGAACTCCTGCCTCTCAACCAGCCCCCTCGCCCAGTGGTACACCTCAGCCCACTCCCCATAAACCCACGCATCTTTCACAAGCGTCTTGTACAAAACAAGCGCCGCGACCGTTGCGGCGTCTTGCACCACCTCGTCTTTAACGCGCGCCAGCGCCTTCCTCAGCTTTACAAGGGGCTCGGTCAGCGCCTCCCCCAGCTCCTCGTGGAGCTTGGGCAGATTCGCCGGCTCCGCCAGCTTCAGAAGCGCCTCATACGGCCTCCTGCCACTCTGAGAGGTTTCGCCCCTCAGGGGGGCGTTGGTAATCTCCTTGATGATGCCTTCTATCTTCTGCTTCTTCTCATCCTCACTCACCTTCCACCTCTTGGCCACCGCCCCAAACCTCTCAGCCGCCTTTCCGCCAGTCTCCGCCAGCCCAGCCACAAACGGCGCCGCAGAGGCGGCGTAGGCCAGCTTCTCCAACTCCACCAAACCCCACAGATTCAACGCGGCGGACAGCGCCATTACCACAGCCGAGACGACCGCCATCAAGAAGAGGTAAGCCTTATGCTCATCCACCCAGGCCAGCACCCTCGTGACGGCTTCAACAAACAGCTCCACGAGGCGCTGTACAGTTATCTTGACATGTTCAAATACATCCCTCGCCGCCTCGTACAGCGCCTTCGCCGCCCTATGGACGTACTGCACCGCCTCTTTGAACTGTCCAACCTCCGCCAACGCCACGGCGGAGGCCACCGACGAAACCACAGCCTCAGAATAGAGGCCGTGATACACCGAATACAGCGCCGCCGCCGAGAAGCCGGCGAAGGCGGTGGCCCTCAGCGCCTTCTCCACCGTGGAGATGCCCTTCAGCGCGTCTCTCCTATACCTCTCCCCGGCCTTCGCCAGTACGTCGATTACCTCAAGCACAAACTGCTTGATGCGGTATTCCGCGTCTGGGATGCCGGCCTCCTCCGCCTTCTTTACGGCTTCTCTCACTGTGTGTTCAATCATCTTAAAGAGCACCTCGCCGTCCCTCGTCTGATACCCCTCGAAGAAGTAAAACAGCGCGTTGTACACATGCCTAGCGGCGTCGGGCGACGCCATAAGCCGCCCAAAGGAGCTCAACACGTCGCCGGCCACCTCAGCCAGCACATGGGCAAACTCGGGCTCCTTCGCCGCCACCTTCTCCAGCCTTCACCTTAGCCGTCGCTAGGCTCTTCGCCTTAAACGCCGCCTCTCTGTTTTTCTCCAAGTCATGGCTGGGTGTCCGGTCTGTGGGGGTCCACTAGTAACCGACCTACAGAGGGGAGAGGTGGTGTGTGCGCAGTGTGGACTAGTGGTGTCTGAATTCGCTGTAGACGTGGGGCCGGAGTGGAGGACTTTCGAAAAGGAGAAGCGGGTTAGGACGGCCCCGCTTAAGCTGGTGGTGAAGACGGACATGGCCGTGAAGCCGGAGCATGGCGTGCAGTGGCGTAGGCTGGCGAAGTTCCACAGAGAGACTCTGCATGGTTACGAGAGGAGGCTGGCTAAAATCGGAGGCGAGATTAGGCGCATAAGGGAATGCGCCGGACTGCCGCAACACGTTATGGAGGAGGCTGAGGCGCTGGTGAAGCGGTATTTCGACGCTGTGGCCGGATTCCCGCCGGAGGTGGTGGCGGTGGCTGTGTTGTGGACTGCGGCTAAGGCGGCCGGCGCGCCGAGGCCGCTGGAGGACTTCCTCAAATGCAGTAAGGCTGAGGAGCGTCGGGTGAGGAGGGTGGCGTGGAGGCTGAAGGAGGCGATGAAGCAGAGCAGAAGGCCGAGCATTGAGGATTACGTGAAGACTCTGGCGGCTAGAGTCAACCTGCCGGCGCCTGTAGTCAAGGCCGCGGTGGATATTCTGGAGAGGAATAGGAGGGTTTTGTTTGGTAAGAATCCGTGGGTTTCTGCGGCCGCCGCCTTATGGCTGGCGTCGCTTAAGAGGCTGGGCCTCTTGAAGGCGCTGGCTGAGGCGGCTGGCACGACGACGGTTAGCATTAGGAAAGCCGCCGATAGGATGAGGATATGAAGATCTGGAAGATAAGGCAGTATCTGCCGGCTCTGCTTTTGCACATACAGAGGCGTTTGGAGGGTGGGAGGGGCTTTCTAGTCGTGGTGCGGACGCGGGATATATGCGGCATGGATAGGCGGTGTGGAAGGGCTGTGCACAGCCTCATGATGAGCCTAGTGGAGAAGGGGCTCGCGAGGCGGTACAAGAAAGGTACCTACTTAATCGAGAGGGCGGCGATGAGGGAGTGGATATGACGGAGACGGCTAAAAAGATCAAAACCACAGCCGCCGTTTTTGAACTGCCTCAGAGGCTGGGTATTCTTCAGTATGTGGAGTATGAGCCTCCGCCCAGAGAATGGTGCACCTCCGAGGGGTGCCTATACGAAGGGCTTTTGACGGCAGAGGGGTGCCGCAGAGGGGTGTGCGTGCGGTATCGTGTGTGGGTTCACTCAAGGGATAGGAGGACATGGAGAACGAAGGAGAGGTGGAGGAGAAGGAGGGATGAGGAGGCTGGTGGCTGTATTAGGCAACAGGTGGCTGACGCGTTGTGGGAGTTGAGTGGGCGGTACGACGTCGGGGTGTGGTATGAGTACAGGAGGGTGGGCGTGTGGGTTAATCAATACGACGTCTTCTGCGGCGTCGTTGTGGGCGGGGTGCGGCTGGATCAGCCGTATTGCCGCTCTGCGGAGGAGTGTGTTGAGGAAATACTGAGAGACTACAGGCGGGAGCTGGAGAGGTTGAGGGAGCCGCCCCAGCCGGTTTTAGTTGTCAAGATCGACCCCGTGGAGGAGCTTCTGCGGGAGTGGCCAGAGCTGGGGGCGTTTGGCACGGAGTGGGTTAGGAAGTGGCTGGATCTTAGGGATAGGCTGGTGGAAATCGCAAAAGTTATGCGCAGATTCCCGTGGATGGTTGATGTGGTGAGACAGAGGCCGATAAGCATCCTCCACCCCTATGCGGTGGAGGTGTATGTTACAAGGGACGGCTCTGAGGTCTGCCTCTCGCTAAACCCGCCGAAGGCCTTCTGCGCCCAAAACGGAGCTGTGAGGGAGACAAAGCTAGAACTGGAGTTCAGCCGGTACGAGACATACGAGGAGAAGATAAGAGAGGTGTACCGCCCCAAGGGGCTATTAGCATTCGCCGCAACAGCCAGGGAATACGTGAAGATCCTCTAGGCGAGACAGACAAAACACCGCCGTCTTTAAACCAACCCTTTCGCCAGCCCCTCCCCCGCCGTCTTAAACCACAATTTTATATCTTATTGCAGGTGAATATGACAACAGCCGCCAAAAACGGTCTGGCGAAGGCCGCGATGGATCTGAAAAAGCATTTATTTAGACCGGGGAGGTGACGTGTGCGCGGCCTTGTGCTGAGTCTGCGCCGGGAGCGGCTTCTGCTTCTAGCCGACACCCACGTCGGTTACGA
>Ga0326762_1000232_pt1 | contig 29598 bp, 27 predicted proteins | sample NORPS_S_FD_207669 | JGI IMG/M metagenome (GOLD analysis project Ga0326762, IMG submission 207669) | Hot spring sediment microbial communities from Norris Geyser Basin, Yellowstone National Park, WY, United States - NOR.PS_S | ecosystem: Environmental > Aquatic > Thermal springs > Near-boiling...
ACGAAGGTTTCGCCGCGGCCATGGCCAAGGTGCTGGCGCGCCTCGCCGGATTCAAAGTAGTCCTCATCGTGGAAAGCCATGGGGACTTTGAGGGCTCGCTTTTCCTTCAGCGACGGGTGCGTTGCCAGAACCTCTACCGCTGGCTCATGCGGAGAACGGCTCGCTTTGCCCTTCGGCATGCGGACTTGTTGCGGGCTGTCTCGAATTCGACCGGGGAACAGTTGACAGACTGGTCGCCCGGTAAACCGGTTGTCCGGTTTCCTGCATGGACCGACATTGAGGTCTTCTTGAAGGCTGGCGAGGGCGATGGAGCCAGAGAGCCTGTGATCCTTTATGCAGGGGCGTTAACTCCTCTGAAGGGTGTTCATCATTTGCTTCGCGCCTTCGCCAAAGTCGCCCAAGAACTTCCTGAAGCCCGGTTGGAAATAATAGGGCGAGACGAAAACCCAGAGTATGCAGAGGAACTGCGTCAAGAGGTATTCCGACTCAGGCTAAATGGGCGGGTATCCTTCGTGGGGGAAGTCCCTCAGGTAGAACTGGCAAACCGGATGCGCCGCTCTCGGGTCTTTGTTCTGCCTTCTCTATCGGAGGGGCTGGGTCGAGTGGTTGTGGAAGCGATGGCGACGGGGACGCCGGTCATCGGAAGCCGCGTGGGGGGGATCCCGGAGATGGTGCAGGAGGGCTGGACGGGCTTCCTGGTGCCTCCGGGGGATGAGGAGACGTTGGCCGAGCGGCTGCGGTGGATGCTGGAGCGCCCCCCGGAGGCGGAGGCGATGGGTCGCCGCGCGCGGGAGTTCGCACGTGCCTTTTTCTCTCCCGAAGCCTACCTAACAGGCTACCGACGCCTGTTGGAGATGGCGCAGGAGGTTTTGAAGTCCCGATGAGGCTGCTCCTGTTCAACCTGGCGACGGACGCTGATGATCCCATCCTGGGCTTCACCACCCGCTGGATCCGGGCGCTGGCGAAGCGGGCGGAGTTCGTCCATGTCATCACCATGCGGGCGGGACGGGTGGAAGTCCCCGGAAACGTCCGGGTCTATTCCGTGGGCAAGGAAAAGGGCTACAGCGAGCCGCGCCGAGCGGTGGAGTTCTATCGGCACTTGTTCCGCGTCCTGCGCGAAGATCGTATCGATGCATGCTTCTCGCATATGATCCCTATTTTCACCGTCCTGGCCGCCCCCGTCTTGAAAGCGAAGAAAATTCCGATCGTGACATGGTATCTGCATCCCAGCTTAACCTTCATTCTAAAGCTTGCTCATCATTTGTCTGACAAAATGATTACTGCCCTGGAGACGAGCTATCCCTATCGTAAGGACAAGTTGATCGTGGTGGGCCATGGCATTGACACCGACTTCTTTTGTCCGGACGGCTCTTCTCCCGAGGAGCCGCCCATGATCTTGTGTGTGGGGCGGCTTTCGCCGGTGAAGGATCACCCGACGCTGATTCGGGCAGCCGCCCTGTTGCGGGAACGATGGGGGAAGCCCTTTCGGGTGGTGATTCTGGGCGGACCGGCCGGGCCGAAAGATGAGCCTTATGTTCGTTCCCTGCATCAGCTGGTGGAGGAACTTAATTTGCAGGACATCATTTCCTTCCATCCACCTGTCCCTCAGAGCGCCTTACCGAACTGGTATCGGCGTTGCACTGTCCATGTGAATTTGACTCCTACCGGATCCGGGGATAAGGTGGTTTGGGAGGCTATGGCTTGCGGGCGGCCCTGTTTGGCGGCCAACGAGGGCTTTCGGGAGACGATGGGGGAGTATGCCGGGACGTTGCTCTTCCGGCATGGGGATGCGGAGTCGCTGGCCGAGCGTCTCTTGGGGCTTCTGCGCCTGCCTCCGGACGAAGGGCAGCGCATCGGGGCATACCTGCGGGAGCGGGTCGTCGCTCGGCACAGCCTGGAGACCACCGCTACACGCATCGTGGAGGTGCTGAAAGGCCGAGTCATACCCGCCACCTCCGGGAGCAGGGTATTGCCTCCGTGAGGCGGATCCTACAGGGCTTAGACCGGCTCCTTGTCCGACGAGCGGCGCGTGTGCTGTTGCCCGCCCATTGGAGGGCCTCGCTTCGTGGGCTCTGGGGATGGGTGCTGGCTCCCCGGTGGGTGGACCTGGGCGGGGTCCGTCTCTATCGCCTCCCCGGCATCGAGGACGGGCGTTGGCTGACCCTCGCCCGCGGAGAGTATGAGCCGGAGACCACCCGACTCCTGCGCCGCCTTCTGTGGCCCGGCGCGCATTTTGTAGACGTCGGCGCCCACATCGGCTACTACACGCTCCTGGCTGCGGCCCTCGTCGGGCCCAGGGGGTGGGTGTGGGCCTTCGAGCCCGCACCGGACACCCATGGTCTGCTCTTGGAGCAGATCCGCCGGAACGGTCTCGCCAACGTCCGGGTGGAGCGCCTGGCCGTCGGCTCCGCCTCGGGGGAAGCGCCTTTCTTTCTTCACCCCGCGCGGGGCAAGAGCAGCCTTTACCGGGGGGCCGGGACCCGAGGGCCCATCATCGTGCCTGTGACGAGCCTGGATGCCTACTTCGGGGAACGGGGCTGGCCCCGGGTGGATGTGGTGAAAATGGACATCGAAGGGGGGGAGGTGGAGGCCTTGATAGGGATGCGCGAGATGGCGGCGCGGAACCCCCATCTGCGCCTTGTGGTAGAGTTCAACCCGCGGGCCCTGCGCGCCGCGGGCTGCTCACCGGTTGATCTCCTGGATGCCCTTCACGGTGCGAACCTCAGGCGCATCCGCACCATCGAGGCATCGCCGCGTGTCCTCCACACCTCGCAGCAGATGAGCGCCCTCGCCGAGGAGCTCCTGCGGTCACGAGAGAAGAAAATCGTGAACCTCCTTTGCGAGGGACCGGAGGCCAGCGCTTGATGAGAAAGGCCCGTGAATACAAGGCCGATCGGCCCGGCTTCTCTGCGGGCTTCCTTGCGATCCGCGCCGGGCCAGGGCAACGCCCAGAAAGGGAGTGAGAAATGGATCCGTCTGGACCTCGCTCTTTCCCATATAATCCCTCGATGGGTTATGGGATTAGCGGACACAAGGAGCGATCATGTGCGGTATAGCCGGCATATATACACAAACATCCGAGCTTATATTGCGATATCAATCGGTTTTTTCGGAGATCAAGCGTCTATTGAAACATCGGGGGCCTGACGACGAAGGGGTTGAGATCCTTCCGGATAAGGGTTTGGGGCTGGTGCATACGAGGCTCAGTGTGATCGACCTGAGTCCGGCGGGACGTCAGCCGATGTGGGATGAAGAGAGAACAGTGGCGATCGTGTTTAATGGAGAAATTTATAACTTTATCGAACTTCGTCGGGAATTGATCGAATATGGATATCGATTCCGTTCTCGTTCGGATACTGAAGTCCTCGTGCTGGGATATAAGGCGTGGGGGATCGAGGGGTTGCTTCGGAAAATCAATGGGATGTTCGCTTTTGCGCTTTGGGACAATGTGAGGAACCAGTTATTTCTCGCTCGTGATCGCCTGGGGGAGAAGCCGCTGTATTACTTCTGGGATCCGGGAACTCGGACGCTTTTGTTTGCTTCAGAAATCAAAGCCATCCTGGTTTGGCCCTTTGTGCGGCGGACGGTTTCCCCGGAAGGATTGCATCTATACCTGGCTTTTGGATATATACCTTCACCATATACAATATTTCAGAACATATTTAAACTTTCGCCAGGACACTTGCTTCGTTATGATGGTGACTCGCCACGCATCGAGCGTTATTGGGGAATTGAGAACCTGGGAAGGTGGCGGGCGTCGCAAAGGGAGTATCAGGAGGCGGTTCGGGAAGGGCTCATACGGGCGGTGGCCCGCCGGCTGGTCAGCGATGTGCCCCTGGGCGCCTTCCTGAGTGGTGGGGTCGACTCGAGCGTGGTGGTCGGGCTGATGTCGCGTTTGCGAAGCGAGCCCGTGCGGACGTTCACCTCTGCCTTCGATGTCGGTCCCAGGAGTCCCAAATACAACGTAGATGCGGAAGCGGCCGAGGTAGTAGCCCGGGCGTTCTCTACTCAACATACGCGCTTTGTTGTCAAGATGGAGAACATCATGGACCTTCTCTATCGAGTTATCTGGAATATGGATGAGCCTCATGCAAATCCAACCCTCATTGCTACCTATCTATTGGCTCATTTTATTAAATCTCGAGGCATTTCGGTTATTCTGAGCGGGGATGGTGGGGATGAGTTGTTTGGAGGCTATTCTCGCTATCTGGCTGATTTCCAGGTGGGTCTGCTTCGGCGTGCTCCTCGATGGATGCGTTCGGCATTGCGGAGCTTTTTGCAGAGGGCTCGAGGAAAAAGCATCCAGAAGTTTCTCAAAGCTCTTGAGAAAGCAGAAATGATCCCCGGGACTGGGGAATGGTATTTATCGTGGTGGGAGATTTTTCCTTCGGACGAGCGATTGCGCTTGATCGATCGGTCGTGGTGTGAGGCTTGGGAAACGCCTTATCTTTTAGTCGATCAGGTGATCTCTCAAGTGGATGCGCCCACTTCTCAGGATCTTTTAGCTTATCTGGATTTGACTCTGTGGGTCGCAGATGAGTCAAATATGCGAGTAGATAAGATGTGTATGGCCCACGCTTTGGAGGTTCGAGCGCCTTTCCTGGATCACGAAATCGTTGAACGGGCCATGGCTATTCCTTTCAGGGAGAAAGTGCGACTGTGGAAGGAGAAACGCCTACTCAAAGAAGCGTTTTCAGACCTGTTACCTGAAATCGTCCTTCATCGCCCCAAATGGGGTTGGTTCTCTCCAGTGTACTATTGGGTCAAAGATGCGATATGGGAGGAAGCTTCGCAGCTCATCCGTCATCTGTCTGAAACAGGGATCTTTTCTAAAGAAGCAGTCCGATACACAGAGAAAGAAATCGCAATTCATTATCCCCACAGAATCTGGTCAATGGTTGTATTGGCGATTTGGCACGAGATATTTATAGAAAACAACAAAATAAAGATAGAAAAACGGTGAAGGAGGGAATTGATGCATATGTTTGAAGAAAGGGGCGATTTGTCAGTTATCCATAACATTTCTATCAGTTTTACTTTTGCCACGACTTGTTTTGTTATAAGTGCTTTTTTGAATCAAATTCAACAAAAAGAAACCATAATAATCGATAAAATCTCTCTAATTCCCGACTCTTTCTCGAGTGTTCTTGGATTTGTCTCTTTTGCGATAGGGTTATATCTCATCGGTATTGGGATCGCAGGACGATTTCCTCTAAAGGGATCAGTCAGGTGGTTCTCTATGTTTTTCTTGATTCGTATTTTAACAGCCATTATTTTGTCTCATATTTTCACATATGATGATGAGCGTGGGTTTCATTTCGCGGCAATATCTCTGTCGTGGGGGTCTGAGTTTCTCCTCCCGAATCGCGCATATTACGGACTTGTCGTATTGCTTTACTCTTTATTTGGTCCGAATATTTTGATTCCTAAATCTATAAATGCATTTCTTGGGTCTTTGTTGCCTTTCGTTGGATTTTTAATTGCCACAGAATTATATGGCGAAAGGAAATATGCGTGGCGAGTCTTCTGGATCATCGGCTTGATGCCACCTTTTGTGATCTTTTCTGCGGTTAATTTAAAGGAAACATTAACATCTTTTGTTTTGTTTTGGATATTTTTAGGGCTTATAATATCTCGTAAAAAATTTGTTATGGGCTTAATCTTATCCTTAATTGGGACAGGAGTTTTGTATTGGGTGCGCGGGGGCCTGGTTACAACTATAGGAACATTAGGGTTATCTTTTGGATATTTATGGCCTAATTTTGTCTATTTTCGTGAAATAAAGCGCACTTTAATTCAAATATTGGCTTTGGTGAACATTTTTATTTTGATATTGATGTTGCTTGATCCGATTGGCTCCTATGTTGACGAGAAAAGGGATTACTCGCTGATCTTTAAAGAGTCCAAAGCTTTAGTGGTTAGGTTTTTGGATATAGACAACCTATTCTCTCTAAAGAATCTTATAATCTTGTTTGTAAGAGGACTTTACTCTCCCAGTCCGTTGGGATGGCTGTTTAGCAAAAGTGTCGATAAATTGATAGAAGGATTTGGAATGGTTTTGTGGTATGTATTGTTTCCGTTATCAATAATAGGTGTTTGTCGATTATGGTATAAATCAGAGATAGTTGCACTGGCAACAATGAGCTTTGGAATTTTGGCCATCGCCACAATGGGTGTGCTTGTTGGAAGCAGTGAGCCCTTTCGTCATCGAGTCATGGCCTTGCCGCTGTTCGTAGTGCTCGCTTCAGGCGCGATGAGCCGTGAGGTGATCGAGCGTTATAAATGGGTGTTGTGGCTCTGGGCTTTAAGCGTTTTAGGTTTCACCGGACTATGGGTTTGTTTGAAAGTTATGGGGTGAGTTGAAAGCCCTTTTTCGTTTGATGAGTCCAAGTCTTTTTCCTCGGATGTTCGGAGAGAGATCTAGATGTAGGTCAATTAGATAAAAGGAATCTTTAAGAGGAATTTGCAACATAATATGAGCAATTATTCGCGATATGCTTTTGCAATAATCATCTTTATTACTTTTATCTTGACTGGATTTATCTATTTCTTTGTGACTTCAAGGGATAATATTCAAGACGACAATGCTATTTATATAAAGATGGCGGAGAGTCCAAATGTATATTATCTCCAGCCTTATCCATTTCGCAACAGAATTCTTACACCAGTTATTGTTTACCTTTTGCCTATGGAAATAAATCTCGTTTTTCAAATAGTGACTTTTATCTCATTAAATTTGACGGCATTAATATTATTTTTCTTGATGAAAAATATGGGATTGTCAAGTGTTTCGTCTTTTCTTATGGTGAACTCATCTCAAAACTCCGGTGTCCGGTTGTAGTATACTCGGTCTCTGGACAACCTGCCTGGGAGGGGAAGGCCGATGGGATTTCAGGAGTTGACGGATGAGCAGTGGGCTTTCATTGCGCCCTTGCTGCCACCCAGGGCCAAAACCGGAAGACCTCGGGTGGATGACCGCAAGGTCCTCAACGGGATCCTGTATGTGCTGGTTACAGGTTGCCGGTGGTGCGATATGCCCCGCCAATATGGCGCCTATCAGACGGCCTGGCGGCGGTTTCATGAACTCCAGGAGAAGGGGATCTGGCAAAAGATCCTGCAAGCCCTTCTGGATTGGGGGTATACGCTGGGGAAGGTGAAGGTGGAGGCGGTGGCGATCGATTCCACGCTGGTGGAGGCGAAAAAAGGGGGGAAGGTGTAGGAATCGATGGGCATAAGAAGCGAAAGGGGACCAAAGTGCACGTTTTGGTGAATGAAGATGGGCTTCCTTTGAGTGTGGTGGTGGGACCTGGGAATGAGCACGATCGTCGTCGGTTTGAGGAGGTGCTGGGGGGCTTGCGGGTGAAGAAGAGCGGGAGGGGGCGGGCACGGACGCGGCCGAAGGTCGTGTATGCGGATGCGGCCTATGATGCGAAGGCGATTCGGGAGGGGTTGCGACGGCGGGGGATTCGGGCGGGCATTCCGAAGAATCCGCGGCGGGGGAAGGGAACCCGAGAGGGAAAGCGGGCGTTCCGGCGTCGGAAGGCCTATCGGAAGGCTCGAAGCCGCGTGGAGCGGTTCTTCGGGTGGCTGAAAGGGGGGTTCCGAAGGTTGACGGTTCGGCACGAAAGGCGGCTCTCCACCTTCCTGGCCTTCGTCCTCCTCGCCGGCTTCCTCATCGCTTGGAGAATTTTGAGATGAGTTCTAATGAATGATTAAGAGATTTAAAAACTTTGCTCCGATTTGTGTCTTATTTATCGATGAGCTTCTAGATATGATCGTATTAATCGGGGTAGATAATAAAAATGAACACGAAAAAGATTATTTCTAAATTCAAAATCGACAGAACAATATTAATAGACTTTCTTGTTTACCTTACACATCCCGCGTTATTTTCGTCTTTAATGATTTGTTTTGTCTTTCTTAATCCGGTTTTGCCTCCTATAATAGATGTGGGAGAATTTACATTTCGATATGTTGATGCAGTAACGCTTCTTGTTATAATAGTTGTATTACTGAGAAATTTTAGGGGATTAAATGATTTATTTAAATCAGAATGGTGGGAAATTTGGGGCAACTTGTTTCCATTTTTGGCCTATATGGGACTATCCCTTGGATTAGTATGGATCTATGTGCCGAGCGTTTTATGGGCCTCTGTGGCTTCGTATGTTCGGGTTCTAATTACTATTTTAATGGGTTTGTTAATCTATATGAGTATTGAAAAAGAGAAGGATATAAATTTCATCTCAAAATCGATTTTGTTAATTTGGCTGGCTTCTATAATAGTTGGGATTTGGTATACGATTCCTTTTAAAAGTAAAGAAGAGATCTTTGCTGGTCGATATGGTGGGATCTTGTCTATTAATACCTTTGGTTTAGTGGGAGGATTGCTTGTCGTGTGGTCAATTGTTGCCCGCACGCACGGAAATCCATTCTTATTCTGGAGTATCCCCTTGTTAAGTGGAATACTTGCGTTGTTTTTGAGTAAATCAGCGACCTCAATAATGGCAGTCTTCGGATCAGTTTTGTTTTTGAGGGTCTATTTTTTGATTACGAAATCAAATAAATATACTCAAGTTTTAAGATTAATATTAGAATCAATGGTTGGAATAATTTTTGTGATAATCGTTTTGTGGATTTTGAGACCTTCGCATTTTATAGGTCTTGTTAATTTATCGCATGGCAGCTGGTCCGGTCGACTGATGCTTGGGTATGCTGCGCTTCGAATCTTCTGGACTCATCCCCTTGGTGTAGGTTGGCAAGCCTCGAAAACTGAGGCGATATTCGGTGATCCCGAATTCCAGAAAGACCTTGCTCGATTCTTCGCGCAATTGCCAGAGTATCATATGGTTATAAATGAACCAACATCCCTTCATAATATGTATTTCCAGATTTTGGCGGAGCTGGGAATTGTTGGGTCTTTGCTCTTTGTTTATGGTATTGTGCGAATTGCTAAAATAATCTCGAATATTTTGAAAGAGCTCCCTCAAGGATCCTCGTTCCGGGAATCGGCTCTGTTCTGGACCGTGGGTTTGGTCTACCTGCTCCTTTGGTGGAATACAAACCCGCTTTATGGGGGTCATATAGAAACTGTGTTGGCTGTTAGTTTCCTTTCGCTCTTTTCAGGATTATGGAGATTACAAAAAGAGGAGTTATTGCAAAAATCAGAAGGTATTAGAGATCAAACAAGATGAAGATCTTGCACGTAATTAACACGTTGTCCGCAGGCGGGGCGGAGCTGCAGTTGCTCACCCTGTGCCGGCGCCTGAAGGCCTTGGGGGTGGCGATGGGGGTGGCTTATCTCAAGCGAGGGCGGGGGGCGCGTCCCCTCCCAGCCGATTTCGAGGAGGCAGGGATCCCGGTGTTCAACCTGGGCGGGGAGGGGTTCCGGCTCCCCGGGGCTTGGCTTCGATTGCATCGTCTGGTCCGGCGGGAGAAGCCCGATATCCTCCACACCCATCTCCCCCGGGCGGATCTCCTGGGATTCCTATTGCGCCGGAGCGGATTCCCGGGGCCGTGGATCTGCTCCGTGCACGGCATCTACGCTAACCATTGGCGAGGACGCAAAACACTTCCTCTCTTTAAACTTATTTGGCGTCAGGCTGATCGAGTTATTGCGATCTCCAGGGCTGTTAAAGAATGGTTGGTGAAGGACTGTGGGCTTGCACCCGAGAAGGTTCAAGTGGTCTACTACGGGATTGAACTCGAGCCATGGGGATCGCCTTCGCAAGATCTGCGATCGAAATGGGAGCTGAACGGCAATCTTCTCGTCGGAACGATCGGGCGCCTGGAGCCGGTAAAAGGGCACGATGTCCTGATCCGGGCGATGTCCTCGGTCGTCCGGCAACTCCCCCGGACGACGCTGCTCATCGCGGGGCACGGCCCATGGGGTTATGGACGGGTTTTGAAGGGGTTGACCGCGCAGCTCGGCCTGGGCGAGCACGTCCGCTTCTTAGGCTTCCAGGACGATGTGCCCTCGTTCCTTCATGCCCTGGACGTTTTCGCCTTCGCCTCCCGCTCCGAGGGCTTCGGACAGGTGGTCATCGAGGCGATGGCCGCCGGCAAGCCGGTGGTGGTGTCCCGCATCGCCCCGCTGACCGAGATCGTCGTCGATGGGGAGACCGGCCTCTGGGCCGAGCCGGGGATCCCGGAGTCCTTCGCCGAAAAAATCCGCTGGCTCCTCACTCACCCGGAGGACGCCCGGGCGATGGGACGGCGTGGCCAAGAACGCGTCTCCACCTTCTTCTCCGCCGCCCGCATGGCCCAGGAGATGCGGAACGTATATGCGACCGTCCTGAACTCCCGGTAAATCTTAGCAGCCAATTGTCCCAAGATATTATGCAAACAGCGCCAGATTACAAAGAAATTTTTGCAAGAAAAAAGTTTGTCTTTTTCTCGCACTATGATCTTAACCTCTATCGTTTTCGCATGCCTGTGATGCGGGCGTTGCGGGAATGGGGGGCGCAGGTGTGGGCGATCTCCCCGCCGGGAGCCTACAGCCCGCGCTTTCCGGAGCATGGGATCGAATTCGTGCCCCTCTCGCTGGACCGCAAAACCTTTCATCCGCTGAAGGCATGGGCCACGGTTCATCGACTGCGGTCCATCCTGCGGGCGTTGCGGCCCGACGTGCTGCACACCTTCACGCTGCGGCCCAACGTGTATGGAGCGCTGGCCGGGTGGCTGGCGGGAGTGCCCGCCATCGTGAGCACGGTGACCGGGCTCGGAACCCTCTACACCCGCCACGATGTCCGGACGCGACTGCTCCGCTGGGGGGTCGAACAGGTCACCCGCCTGGCCCTGCGGGCGGCCGACGCGGTGATCTTCCAGAACCCCGAGGATCAGCATTATTATTTGAGCCGGAAGCTCTGCCGCCCGGAGCAGGCCCGGCGGATCGCGGGCACGGGCATCGATGTCCGGGCCTTCTCCCCGGACCGTTTCTCCCCGGATGAGCGCCGGAGGCTGCGCCGGGAGCGGGGCCTCCCGCCCGAGACGGTCGTGGTGACGATGATCGCGCGGCTGATCGCCCCCAAAGGGGTTCGGGAGTTTCTGCAGGCGGCCGAGCGTCTGAACGGGAAGGCCCGCTTCGTGCTGATCGGCGAGCCCGATCCCGGGAACTTCGACTCGCTGACCTGGGAGGAAATCCAGGCCTACGTCCGGCGAGGCCTCGTCCTGGCCCCGGGGTGGCAGAACGACGTCCTCCCCTGGCTGGCCATCACGGACGTTTTCGTGCTTCCCTCTTATAGGGAAGGAACACCCGTGACGGTCCTGGAGGCGATGGCCATGGGGCTGCCGGTGGTGGCGACGGATGTGCCGGGGTGCCGGGAAGCCGTCGTCGCCGGAGAGACCGGGTTCCTGGTGCCGCCCCGGAACGTGGATGAACTGGTTCAAGCAATCCGGAAACTGGTCGAGGACCCCGCCTTGCGCCGGCGGATGGGGCAGGCCGGCCGGGCGCGGGCCGTCCAGCGGTTTGCGATCGAGCGCATCACGGCGCAATATCTGGATCTGTATGCGGAGCTGCTCCGCGGGCATGCGGGCTGAGCATCCCGTGGCCGTCGACGAGGGCCGACGGATGGGGAGCCGGAGGGTCCAGCTGGTCATCAAGCGGGCGCTGGATGTGGTCGCCTCTCTGTTGCTCATCCTGCTGTTCTCGCCGCTCATGCTGGCCATCGCCCTGGCCATCTGGATCACGATGGGGCGGCCCATCCTCTTCCGCCAGCCCCGCATCGGCTACCGGGGCCGGGTGTTCACCATCTACAAGTTCCGCACGATGACCGAGGAGCGGGATGAGAACGGGAACCTCCTTCCCGATGAACAACGATTGACGCCCGTGGGCCGCTTCCTGCGCAGCCTGACCCTGGATGAGCTGCCGGAGCTCTTCAACGTCCTCAAGGGGGAGATGAGCCTGGTGGGCCCCCGGCCCCTGCTGGTGGAATACCGCGACCTCTACACCCCAGAGCAATGGCGACGCCACGAGATGCCGCCGGGGATGGCCGGGCCGGTTCTGGCCAGCGGCCGGAACCTGCTGGACTGGGAGGAGAAGTTCCGGCTCGATGTCTGGTATGTAGACCACTGGTCCCTGTGGCTGGATTTCAAGATCCTGCTCCGGACGGCGTGGAAGGTGCTGAAGCGGGAAGGGGTGAGCGCGCGGGGGCACGCGACGATGCCCAGGTTTGAGGGCGTTGGGGTGAAAGCCCATGAGGGGCGGCGAGACGGTTAAAACGATCCATGTGCTTTTCACCAGCGTCGGCCGCCGGGTCGAGCTGCTTCGGGCGTTCCGGCGAGCTTACGCCGAGCTGGGGCTTCGGGGGAACATCATCGCCGTGGACGTGGATCCCCTGGCGCCGGCCCTGCAGGAGGCCGATCGCCCTTACATCGTCCCACCCCTGTCGGAGCCCTCCTATATCCCTACGCTGGTCGAGATCTGCCGTCGAGAGCGAGTTCATCTGATCTTCCCGCTGATCGACCCGGACATCCCGGTGCTCGCCCGCCATCGCCGGCAGCTGGAGGCCACCGGCGCCCGGGTCGTGGTCGTATCCGAGGAAGCCGCGGCCGTGGCCGCCGACAAGTGGCGGACCTATGAATTCTTTCGTCGATGGAACATCCCCACCCCGCGCTGCTGGCTCCCCGAGCACATTCATCCCGCCGACCTGGAATACCCGATCTTCATCAAACCGCGTTTCGGGAGCGCGGGCCGACAGGCTTTCAAGGTTCGCAACCGGCGCGAGCTGGAGTTCTTCATCGATTACGTCCCCGAACCCATCCTTCAGGAATACCTGCCCGGCCCGGAGATCACCAGCGACGTCATCTGCGACTTCGAAGGCAACGTGTTGGCGGTTGTCTCCCGCCAGCGGATCGAAGTGCGCTGGGGCGAGGTGGCGAAGGGCAAGACCGTATATGATCCGGAGATCCTCCGGCACTGCGTGGCCGTGGCGAAGGCGCTGAACGCCATCGGTCCGATCACGGTGCAGTGCATGTTGCGGGATGGCCGGCCCTGCTTCACCGAGATCAACGCCCGTTTCGGGGGAGGCGTGCCCTTGGGGATCGCCGCTGGCGTGCCGGCGCCCCACTGGTTCCTGGCCCTGGCCGCCGGGCTGCCCATCGAGGTCCCGCCCCTGGGCGCTTATCGGGTCGGGCTCTACCTCACCCGCTTCGACGATTCCTTCTTCCTGACCGAGGAGGACTATGCCCGCGTTGCGAGCTGTCGTGTTTGATCTCGATGATACGCTCTACCCGGAACGGGACTTTGTGCTCAGCGGTTTCCGGGCGGTGGCCCTATGGGCCGAGGAGCGGCTGGGCATCCCGGCCGATCGCGGGTGGACGGAGCTCCGTCGGCTTTTCGAGGCGGGCTTTCGGGGAGACGTCTTCAACCGCTGGCTGGAAGGCCATGGGTTCCAGCCGGACCCCCTGGTCCCGCAAATGGTGCAGGTCTATCGGGGCCATCGTCCCCACATCGCGCCCTACCCGGAGGTGCCGGGGGTGCTCCGGCGGCTTCGCGGGCGCTATCGCCTCGGCCTGATCAGCGACGGCTACGTCGAGGTTCAAAAAAGAAAGCTGGCCGCGCTGGGGCTCGCCTCTTGCTTTGATGATCTGATCTTCTCGGACGAGTGGGGGCGAGAGGCATGGAAACCCGACCCCCGGCCCTTTGTGGCCCTTCTGGAGAGATGGGGCCTTGCGGGGGACCAGGCGGTCTATGTGGCGGACAACCCCCTGAAGGACTTCCTGGGCGCTCGGCGGGTCGGCATGCGGACGGTGCGCGTCCGTCGGGCCGACGGCCTCTATCGTCACCTGGAGCCGCCGTCCCCCGACCATGCGCCGGACCTGGAGATGGAAAACCTGGAGGGCCTGGAGGCCGTGCTGCAGGAGTGGGCGGAAAGGGGAGGCGATGAAGATCCCGATGTCTTCGCCCGACATCACCGCGGCTGAGATAGAGGCGGTGAGCCGGGTGCTTTGCACCCCTCATCTCAGCCTCGGGCCGCGCCTCGCGGAATTCGAGCGGCGTTTCGCCGCGTATATCGGGGCGCCTTTCGCCGTCGGCGTCTCCAGCGGCACGGCCGGCCTTCACCTCTGCGTCATCGCCGCCGGCATCGGCGAAGGCGATCTCGTCATCACCACCCCTTTCTCCTTCGTCGCCTCCGCCAACGTCATCCTCTACGAACGCGCGATCCCGGTGTTTGTGGATATCGACCCGCTCACCCTGAACATCAGCCCGGAGCAGGCGGCCGAGGCCGTCCATGACCTGAGCCAAGGCGGCCGCGCCGCCCGACGCTGGCTCCCCCCTGCGCTTCGGGAGAGCCGGTTCAGGCTCCGCCCTCCCAAAGCCCTCCTGCCGGTTCACGTCTTCGGCCAGCCCGCCGACATGGACCCGCTGCTGGAAATCGCTCGGGCCTACGGTTTGGCGGTGATCGAGGACGCCTGCGAGGCCATCGGGGCCGAATACAAAGGCCGCAAGGCGGGCACCTTCGGGGACGCCGCGGTCTTCGCCTTCTACCCCAATAAGCAGATGACCACCGGCGAGGGGGGGATGATCGTCACCGGCCGGGCGGGCTGGGAGGCCCTTTTCCGGTCCCTGCGCAATCAGGGGCGGGATGCCGAGGATGGGTGGCTGAGCCACCCCCGCCTGGGCTACAACTACCGGATGGATGAGATGAGCGCCGCCCTGGGCCTGGCCCAGCTGGCCCGCATCGAGGAGTTGCTGGCCAAACGGGAGCAAGTGGCCCGATGGTATAACGAGCGGCTGAAGGAGCTGGAAGGGATCCGGATCCCCTTCATCGCTCCCACCACCACGCGGATGTCCTGGTTCGTTTACGTCATCCGCCTGGCCCCGGGGATCTCGCGGGACCGCGTGATGGCGGGCCTGGCCGCCCGGGGCATCCCCTCCCGTCCATACTTCCCGCCCATCCACCTTCAGCCTTTCTACCGGGAGAGGTTCGGCTACCGGGAGGGCTGCTTCCCTGTCGCCGAGGCGGTCGCTCGCTCCACCCTCGCCCTGCCCTTCTCCGGACGGATGAACGAGGACCAGGTGGAGGAAGTGTGCCGGTGTCTCCGGGAGGCCTTGCAGCACGGCTGAGGGATCAGGTGGGAATGCCGGGGGAAACGATGGCCGGCGAGAAGATCCGCAGCAGGCTTCATCGATGGGGGAGCTCCCTTCGGGCGATCCGGCGCCGGATTGCCCTGCTGTGGCTCGATGCGCTCGTGGTGGTCCTGGCGTTTTACATGGCCCTGTTGATGCGCTTCGATGGCAGCCCGCCGGCCTTCTATCAGCGATCCCTGGGGCGCGTGCTGCCCCTCCTCCTCGGCGTCTACCTCGCTTTCAACGCCGCCTTCGGGCTTTACCTGCAGCTGTGGCGCTATGCCGGCGCCCGGCAGGTCCTTCCCATCGCCCTCGCGGGCGCCGGGGCGACGCTCACGGTCCTGGGGATGGACTTCGTCCTCAGACGGCCGCTGCCGGTCACCGTGGTCCTGATGGGGGGCTTCTTCAGCACGGCCGGCTTCACCGTCCTCCGCTACCACCGGCAGCTGCTCGCCGGCCTCCACGCCCTCCGCCTCCGGGAGGAGCCGCTCACCGCCTCCGGGCGCCCCCGGATGCGGGTGCTGATCGTGGGGGCCGGGGAGGCGGGGCAGCTCCTGGCCTGGCGGCTCCAGAACCAGCGGGAGGGGAGGGATTACCAGCTGATCGGCTTCGTCGACGACGACCCCCACAAGCACGGCCTGCGCGTCCACGGCCTTCCCGTCCTGGGGGACCGCCACGCCATCCCGGCTCTGGTGGCGCGCCATCGGGTGGATCTCATCGTCCTGGCCATCTACAACATCTCCGAGGCCGATTTCCAGGCCATCCTCCGGATCTGTGAGGAGACGCCGGCCGCCGTGCGGGTCCTCCCCAACCTCTTGGATTTCCTGCGCGGAGGCAACGGGGCTTCCCTCCGGCCGGTCAGCGCGGAGGACCTGTTGCGCCGCCGGCCGGTGGAGATCGATGGGGAGGCTTGCCGGGCGATGCTGGAGGGGAAGACCGTGCTGGTCACCGGTGCCGCCGGCTCCATCGGCTCTGAGCTCTGCCGCCAGATCCTCCTCTTTCAACCCCGGCAGCTTCTGATGCTGGATCACAATGAGTCCGGATTATACGATCTGCTCAACGAGCTGGCCCCCGCGCCGGATCCTTTCCCGGCGGCCGGGGCGGAGCCGCCCCTGCGGCCTATCGTGGCGGACATCACCCATGAGGCCCGGATGCGCGCCGTCTTCGCCGCCTATCAGCCGCAGATCGTGTTCCACGCCGCTGCTTATAAGCATGTTCCTCTTATGGAGGAACATCCGGAGGAGGCTGTTCGGGTCAACGTGATGGGCACCCGCCTCCTGATCCGTTTGGCGGAACGCTACGGCGTTGAGCGATTCGTCCTCATTTCCACGGATAAGGCGGTCAACCCCTGCAACGTGATGGGGGCGACGAAGCGCATCGGCGAGCTGATGATCCGGATGTCGCCTTCCGGCCAGGGGCCCGGCCGAGATCCGGGCCCGCGGACGCGCTTCACCGCCGTCCGGTTCGGCAACGTGCTGGGAAGCCGGGGGAGCGTGGTCCCCACCTTTGAGGCGCAGATCGAACGGGGAGGTCCGGTCACCGTCACCCATCCCGAGATGACCCGTTATTTCATGAGCCTCACGGAGGCGGTCCGCCTCACCCTCCAGGCGGCGGTCTTCACCCAGGGCGGGGATATTTTTCTCCTGGATATGGGGGAGCCGCTGCGCATTGATGAGCTGGCCCGTCGGCTGATCCGCCTGCGGGGCCTCCGGCCGGAGGTGGATATCCCGATCCGCTACATCGGCCCCCGTCCCGGGGAGAAGTTTCATGAGGAGCTGGTGGGAGCGGATGAGCGTCTGGAGCCCACCTCCCATCCCCGGATCTTCCGCGTCCACGGCCCGCTGAACCTGGATCCTTCCGCCTTCTGGGAGGGGGTGGAGGAGCTGATCGCCCTGGCGGAGGCCTCCCGTCGGGAGGCGCTGACGGCCCGGTTATGGGCGCTCCTCCGCCAGTGGTCCTCCGTCCTCCCGGGATGAGGCGCTCCCATGCGGGTTCTGATCACCGGCGGCGCGGGGTTCATCGGATCCCATCTGGTGGAGGCCGGGCGGCAGGCCGGATGGGAGATACGGGTGGTGGATGACCTCTCCCGAGGCTCCCCGGCCCATCTACCGGAGGACGTCCCCTTGATCCGGATGGACATCCGGGATCCGGCCCTGGAGGACCTGGTGGCCGACTTCCGCCCGACGGTCATCCACCATCTGGCCGCCCAGGTGGATGTGGCGGCGGCCGTGGCGGATCCGTGGCATGACGCCTCGGTCAACGTGCTGGGGACGATCCGGGTGCTCCAGGCCGCCTGTCGCGGGGGCGTGCGGCGGGTGATCCTGGCCTCTTCGGTGGCGGTGTATGGGGAGCCGGAGCGGCTGCCGGTGTCGGAAGACCACCCGCTTCGCCCCCTTTCCCCCTATGGGCTGAGCAAGGCGGCGGCGGAGGCCTATGCCCGCTGGTTCGGGGCTCACCACGGGCTGGAGGTGGTCATCCTGCGCTACGGGAACGTCTACGGGCCCCGCCAGCCGGCGGTGGGAGAGGCAGGGGTGATCGCCCGTTTTCTGACGGCCCTGGCCGATGGCGGACGGCCGGTCATCCATGGGGACGGGCGGCAGATCCGGGATTTCGTTTACGTCGCGGATGTGGTGGCGGCGCATCAGCAGGCCATGGCGCGGGGGGAAGGCGGGATCTACAACATCGGCACGGGGCGGGCGATCTCTATCCGAGGGCTGTATCGGCTGGCTCGAGCGGTGGCCGGGGTGGAGAGGGAGCCGGACTATGGGCCGCCGCGCCCCGGAGACATCCGGCGGATGGTCCTGGACGTCCGGCGGGCCCAGGCGGAGCTGGGGTGGAGGCCCCAAGTGGCGCTGCCGGAGGGCCTGGCCCGGACGTGGGCGTGGATGCGGGAGAGGGGGAAAGGCCGGACATCATAAGGCGTTCCGGAGCCCTCCCACGGATCTCTGCGGAGAGGAGAGAGACGGGATGAGGCCGAGGATCGGGTCGGTCGGGTGGGTGGCGCTGGGGCTGCTGGCCGGAGCGGGTCCGGCCCTCGGGGCCCCGCCCGGCCGCTTCACGGCGGATTACAGCATCCAGAATTTGGGATCCAGGCCTGCGATCGTGATGATCCGCTTCGTGAACCCGGACGGGAGCGAGGCGGGGACGAAGACGTTTTACAACGTCCCGGCAGGCGGGTCGGCGTATTTTCACCCCGCCTGGCATGCCCTGGATGGCGGCATCCCGCTCCCGGTGGGGTGGTGGGGGACGGCGATCGTCAGCGCCGATCAGCCCGTGGCCGCTGTCACCACGGTCGCCAACGATCTGTCAGGCCCCCTCTACGCCTCGGATGCGTATGGGGGAGCGGTGGAGCCCTCCACGATCCTCTTCGCACCCCTCGTGCGCATCCAGCGAGGGTCCTGGAACACCCGAATCGTGGTCCAGAACGCCGGGGACGCGCCGGCGAACGTGCGGATCCGGTTCGTGAGCGGGAGGACGGTGGTGGCGGCCCAGACCATCTCCGACCTCCCTGCGGGCGCCTCCGCGATCGTGGACCGGTATGAGCACCCTGCTCTGAGCCATTTCAACGGCTCCGCCGTCATCACGGGGACGGCGCCTCTGGTGGTCACGGTGGATGAGTATCGGACGCGCGGGGGTCTGCTGATCTCCTACACGGGGCTGCCCTTGAGCAAGGCCGGCACCACCCTCTACATGCCGGGCTATCTCAACGCCTACGGCCCGTGGACCACGGATTTCACCCTCGTGAACACGTCGAACATCCCCGCCTTCGTGCGGATCCGATTCACCAACAACCAGATCCTCTATTGCACCGTCCCGGCGAACGGAAACCTCTACCTGAACCCGGCGGCCGGCGTCTATGGGGGGTGCGCCGGGGGCCCGCTGGCCTCCAACTTCCATGGGGCGGCGACGGTGAGCGCCAGTCAGCCCATCGTGATCGCCTACCGCATCACGAACGCGCTGGGTCCCGGGGACCAGGCCCTCGCCTACACCGCCGTCCACCCCGCCGATACGGGCACGAAGATGGCTGTCCCCCTGATCCAGAACCAATACGGCGAGGGGAAGTGGACGACCGCCTTCGCCGTCCAGGTGATCGGCGGGGGGACGGCCCGCCTGAGCCTGACGTACAAGGGCAACCTGGGCACCTTCACCTGGCGCGGCCTGATCACGGATTTCCGCGCTTTTAATCCGGCGAGCGACGGGCACGTCCCCGCCGGCTTTCTGGGAAGCGCGCTGATCCTCTCCGACAAGCCCCTGGCGGTGGTTGGCAGCCGGAGCAGCCCGATCCAGCCGGGGGACGCCGCCGCCGGGTTCCCTGGGGTGAAGGTCCCGTGAGTGGAAGCTGTCCTGACGGCCGCCGGAGGAAAGCGTTTTCCTCCTCGCTCTTCTTCTAACCCCATCCGCTCGCCTCTTGCGTTCGATTTCCCCAGACCGACCCTCCGCCTGAGCCGGATGGTCTTTCGCATCGGCTCCCGCCAGGGACCGGTGGCGAGCTCCCGCTGTTCCCGCTACACTCCCCTTGATCCGAGTCCATCCATATGGAGAGGCAATGGGGAGGGAACGCGGCCTGGGGACTCTGGGGGCTTCGGTGGGGCTGCTGCTCCTGGCCGCCGTCCTTTACACGGACCGCCTGGGCGGTCCTTCCTTCTGGTTCGACGAGGGGTGGTCCTGGCATCTGGCCCGGATGCCGATCCCCGCGATGTTACAGGCCACGGCGGCCGACCGCAGCCCCTTTCTCTATTACTTGCTTCTCCACTTCTGGATCCGGGCGGCGGGGGAGAGCGAGTTCGCCCTGCGCGGGCCGTCCGTGGCCTTCGGCCTTCTCGCGGCCGCCCTGGTCGCGCGCCTGACGGCTCGAGGCTGGGGACGCCCGGCCGCGGCCTTCGCGATCCTTACAATGGCCCTTTCCCCTTTCTGGCTCTATTACGTCCAGGAAGCCCGGATGTATACGATGCTGGCCGCCGGCGTCCTGGCCCTCTGGGCGGCGACGGAGGCGGCGCGCCGTCGACCCTCCTCCCGCCGCTTCGCCGTCTGGACCCTCGTCGCGGCCGGGACAGCCCTCACGCATTACTACGGGTTGTTCCCCGTGGCGACGATGGCCGCGGCCCTGGGCCTGGGAAGCCGGCGGCGCCCGGAGGCCCTCCGGCGATGGGGAGGGAGCATGCTGGCCCTTCTGGCCCTGGTGGGGCCCTGGCTCGTCTTCGCTCGCAGAAGCCTCCTTCAGCCGGAGGCCTTCATCCGGCCGCCGATGACGGCGGAGGGCCTGCTGCAGCAGCTGGTCCGGGGCTTCTGGGCCGGAGACGGCGTCGCCCTCCTCGCCGGGCTCCTCGCCGCGGCCGCCCTGCTCCGCCCGGATCCCTTCGTCCGCCGATGGGCGATCGGGACGCTGGGGACCTTCGGGCTGATGATGGCGGTGCTGCTGACCCTGTTCGCCCGCTTCGCCGTCTTCCACCCGCGCTACGCGATCTTCCTCTGGGCGCTGTGGATCCCCGGGGTCGGCGGCGGGGCCGCCCGGTTGGGCGAGCTCTTTGCCGCCCGCATCCGGGGGATCCCTCTTTCCGCCCGGGGATGGCTCGGCGCGCTGGCCCTGCTTCCCCTGTGGGGGATGATGGCCGCTCCCGGGCGGACGGGGTGGGCGGATCCGGGCCGCGGCCGCGATCCGTATCGGGAGGCGGTAGCCCACGTGGCCCGGCAGATCCGGCCTGGGGAGGCCGCCCTCGCCCTGCGGGCCAACTGGGCCGTTCTCTACTACTGGGAGCGCATGAAAGTCCCTGCCCCCCTGTGGATGGGTCCGGAGTCTCCGGTGTGGGATGAGGAGGCCGTCCGCGCTATGCTGGAGGACGCCCGCCGCCGCTATGGCCCTGCGGATGGCCCCTGGCGCCTGTGGCTCTTCGGCTGGCAGCAGGAGGTGGTGGACCCCCTGGGGCTGTTCGACGGGCTGTTGCTGGAGAACGGCTTCGAGGTGGGGGGGCAGCCCTTCGGATCCCTGTGGGTGGCCTATTATGAGACGTGGCCGCCCTTTCATGGGTTCGCCTTCACGCCCTTGCGGGCGGATTTCGCGGGGAGGATCGAGCTGCGGGGCGTTCACCTGCGCCCGCCGCGGTGGCCGGGGGATGTGCTGGGGGTGACCCTGATGTGGGCCCGGGTGGGACCGGTGCCCCAGGCCCCCCGGGTCTTCATCCATGTTCTGGATGCTTCCGGCCGCCTGGCCGCCCAGCGGGATGGGCCGCTGCCCAACGATCTGGTTCCCATCTCTACCTGGCCGCCGGATCACGCCTTCCCGGTCTTCACCCGGGTGATCCTGCCCCGGGGGCTCCACGGGGCCTACACCCTCCGGGTCGGGCTGTATGACCCGGCCTCCGGAGCTCGCTGGCCCGTCCGCCTCAGCGGCGCCGTCGGAGATGGCGTGGAGGTGGGAAAGCTGGAGCTCCCCTAAGCCCGACGGATCTCCGCGGGGGAGGTTCTGCGGAGGAAAGACGGCTCATGCGACGGATCCCAGGCCTCGATCGGGGACGTTCGGATCCGAGTTAAAGAGCGTGCAAGCTGAAACACATATGCCGAGATCCCGGGGAACGGATGGGCACGGATGGCGGAGCGGCTTTACCTGATCCGGCACGGACGCACGGCGTGGAACGCCGAGGGGCGGATCCAGGGGTGGGCGGATGTGCCGCTGGATGACGTGGGCCGGGAGCAGGCCCGGCGTCTGGCGGAGCGCCTCCGGGCGCGCCCGGCGGACCTTATCCTCTGCAGCCCGCTGTGGCGGGCCTATGAAACCGCCCGCATCCTCGCCGCCGTCTGGGAGGTCCCCATCGAGGTCGATGAGCGCTTGAAGGAGCGGGGCCAGGGGCCCTTCGAGGGACGCACCGGGGTGGAGGTCGCCGCGCTGCAACAGGCCTGGCGGGAGATGGAGCGGGATCCGACGGCGGAGATCGCGGGGGTGGAGCCCCGGGCGGCGTTCGCCGAACGGGTGTGGGCGGCGATGCAGGGGGCGATGGCGCGGCCGGAACGGACGCTGGCCGTGGTGGCCCATGGAGGGACCTTCAGCATGTTCTTCCGCCAGTGGCTGGGCCTCCCCCTGGATCGGCCCTCCCCCTTCCGGTTCGACAACGCCTCGCTCACGGAGCTGGCCCTCCACGACGGCCGCTGGATCGTGGTGACGCTGAACGATACGTGCCATCTGACCGATCTGTAGGCGCACGGCCCCTCTGTGTCCCGTGGCGGAGGGCCGTCCACGAACATGGGTGCGCCGGGGGCTTCGGAAGCCCAGCTGGTGCGTTCGGGCTGGAATTCGCAGTCGCCCCTTCCGACGTGGCCTCGTCACGCGTCCACCGGTTCTTCTTTCGGAATCGTTGCGGATGCCTCCCTTTTCACGCCCCTTCTTTCGGATTCCGGGGATCCCGGCTATGATGAATAAGCTGCGTCATCCTGAGAGGGAGGTCGTTCGCGAATGCCCGGGCCGTCATGGCGCTATGGGGACCTGATCCTGGTGGCGGGCTCCGGCCATCCGCAACTGGCCGAGGAGATCGCGGACTGTCTGGGGATCCCCCTTCTCCCCCGCGAGATCATCGTCTTCCCGAACGAGAACATCTTCGTCCGCCTGCTGGCCAGCGTCCGCGGGCAGGACGTGTTCGTGATCCAGAGCACGGCCTCGCCGGTGAACTATAACCTGATGGAGCTGTTCATCCTGCTGGACACCATCAAGCGGGCCAACGCGGGCCGCATCACAGCGGTGATCCCTTACCTGGCTTACGCCCGCAGCGACAAGAAAGATCAGCCCCGGGTGCCCATCACCGCGCGCCTGGTGGCGGATTTCATCGCCGTGGCCGGGGCCGATCGCTGGGTGACCATCGACCTCCACGCCAGCCAGATCCAGGGCTTCTTCAGCATCCCCGGCGACGAGCTCACGGCCTTCCACCTGCTGAGCGATTACCTGCTGGAGAAGAACTTCTCCCCTGACGAGGCGGTGGTGGTGGCTGCCGACCTGGGGTTCGCCAAGAAGGCCCGCAACTACGCGGCCAAGCTCAATCTGCCCATCGCCTTTGTGGAGAAACGCCGCACCGGCACCCAGACGGAGGCCCTGACGGTGATCGGCGAGGTGGCCGGCCGGAAGGTGATCCTGGTGGACGACGAGGTGGACACGGCGGGCTCGGTCAGCGGCGCGGTGCGGGTCTTGAAGGAGCAGGGGGCGGCGGAGATCTACCTCTGCTTCACCCACGCCGTCCTCTCTGGCCCCGCCGTGGACCGCCTGCGGGCCTTGCCCATCCGGGAGATCATCTGCACGAACACCATCCCCATCCCACCCCATAAGCGACTCCCGAACATGACCGTCCTCTCCGTGGGGCCCATGCTGGCCGAGGTGATCCGTCGGATCCACGAGGGCCGCTCGGTCGGCCAGCTGTTCAACGAGTGAGGAGGGACGGGGATGGGGCCGGCCGGAGGGGCCTGCCGGAGCAGGGCCCTGGGATGGGTCGGGCTCATGGCGTTGCTGCTGGGGATGGGGCTCCGGTTCTACCGGCTGGACGCCCAGAGCCTGTGGTATGACGAGGGAACGTCGGCCGGTCTCAGCGCCAGCCCCGTCCGGCGGATCGTGGAGGCGGCGGCCCAGGATATCCATCCGCCGCTTTATTATCTGCTCCTTCACGCCTGGGGCGCGGTCGCCGGACGTTCGGTCTTCGCCCTGCGGGCTTTCTCCGCCCTCGCCGGGGTGCTGCTGATCGCGGCGACGGGGGCCATGGCCGCGCGGCTGTTCGGCCGACGCGCCGCCGGCCTCGCCATGCTGCTGATGGCCGCGCATCCCCTGGCCGTCTACTACGCCCAGGAGGTCCGGATGTATGCCCTCCTGGGCCTGTGGGCGGCGCTGCACTCCCTTTTCTTTCTGGCCTGGCGGGCGCGGCCCCGGCCCGGGCGGGCCCTGGGCCTTCTCCTCACCGGGGCCGCCGGCCTCTACACCCACTACGTGTTCCCGGCCATCCCGGCCGCCCACGGCCTGATCATGCTCGGGGAGGCGATGGCGCGGGGCCGATGGCATCGTCTCATCCGCTGGCTGGGGTTGCAGGCATGGATCGGGCTGGCCTTCCTGCCCTGGGCTCCCGCCGCCTTCGCTCAGCTCCGACAGTGGCCGGCACCGGCCCCGGTTCCCCTCCCCGAGGCCTTCCGGGCCATCCTGCGGGCCTTGGGCTGGGGGATCACCCTGCCGCCGGAGGTCCCTCCGCTGGTCCTCGTCATCCCCCTGGGGGGGATCGCCTTCGCCCTCGCCGGATCCGAACGTCGGGGCGGGGGCATCGGGCTGGCCCTAACGCTGGCCCCGGTGGCGCTGGTGCTGGGGCGGGGGGCCTATCGGGAGGCCAATCTCAAGTTTTTCATGGCCGCCCTCCCGGCCTTCGTGGCCCTCTGGGCCGCCGGCCTGGCGGCGATGGGGAAGCTGCGGGGGCCGGCCGGGAAGGCCGCCTTCGTCTTCGCCCTGGGGCTTGTGGCGCTCCCGATGGGCCTCAGCCTGCGGGCCCTGTATTTCGATCCCCGTTTCGCCCGGGACGATTACCGGGGCCTGGCCCGGGCCCTGGCGGCATGGGTCCGGCCCGGGGATGGGATCCTCCTCTACGCGCCCGGCCAGGTGGATGTCTTCACCTATTACTGGCCGGACGCCCCGCTGGTGTCAGCGCCCCGGGGGCGGCCACCTGCGCCGGAGGAGATCGAGAGGACGCTGGGCCCCGCGCTGCGAGGGCGAGGCCGGCTGTTCGTGCTCTGGTATGGGGAACGGGAGGCGGATCCGACCGGGCAGGTGGAGGCCTGGCTGGACACCCACGCCTTCCGGGCGGAGGAACGGTGGGTGGGACGGATCCGCTTCGCCGTCTATGGGCTGGGGACGCCGGAGGAATCGCCCGCCCCTGAGGTTCGGTTCGGGGAGGCCATTGAGGTGGCGCGGTATGGGCTGACAGCCCGCCGGGCGCATCCGGGCGATGTCATCGGCCTGGCGGTGCAATGGCGGGCCCTCAGGCCCATCCCGGTTCCCTACAAGGTGTTCGTGCACGTGCGCGGCCCCGACGGCCGACCGGTGGCGCAAACCGATCGGGAGCCGGTGGGCTGGCGGCGTCCGACCCCCACCTGGCGCCCGGGGGAGGTGATCTCGGACCGCTACGGCGTGTGGCTGCCGCTGGATCTCCCTCCCGGACGCTACGCTCTGGTCCTGGGCTTCTACGGCCCGGACGGCCGCCGCCTTCCGGCCTTCCTCCGGGGGCAGCGGATCGGAGAAGAGTGGCAGATCACGATCCTGGAAGTGGGACCATAGTGGTCCCTGGTGTGAACCCGCCGTCGCATCTCCGGGCCCGGGGCTTCCCGCAGATGGAGGATCACTTGGGGATTTCATGGGGTGCGTAGGGGCGGCCGTCGGTGAGCCACCAGACCCCCTGGTCCCGGGCGGCCCGGGCCGCCAGTGGGTGGATCTCGGGGCCTGCCGCCACGGGGATCACCTCCGCCTCGGGCCGGGCCTTGCGCAGGATCTCCGCCCGCTCGACCGCCCGCTCCACATCGTCGGTGTTCACCTTCGCGGAGACCTCCACCACCAGGAAGGCCTCGCCGCCGGTGGCCCGGGAGCGGCCCTGGACCAGGACGTCGGCGTCCTCCAGCTCGGCGGCCTCCTCCGGGGTGAGGCGGCCGGCGGCCTCCGCTTGGCGGAGGAGCGCCTCGCGCGCTTCGGTGGAGAGGATGTGGGGGTCGAGGAGCAGGCGGCGGTAGCGGCGCGGGCGGGTGCGGTAGCGGTCCTCATGGACCCAGCCCCGGACCTGGCCGCTCAGGTTGTCCACCCGCTGGGCGAGAGCCTGGATGGCCGTGGCCAGCTCGGCGAAGCGGCGGTCGGTTTCCGCGCGGTGGGCGGCGAATTCTTCATAGTGACGGCGCTGGGCCTCGGCCAGCTCGGCGAAGCGACGATCCACCTCCGCCCGGAAGGCGGCGAAGGCCTCGTCGCGTTGCTGCTGGGCCTGGATGAGGGCCGCCACCGATTCGGTCAGGGCCTGCACGGACTGAGCCAGGTCCTGCACCGTGGCCTTCAAGTCCTCGACCGCCCGCTCCACCCGGCCGACCCGCAGGGAGAGCCGGCGCAGGGTCTTGGGGGAATCCAGCAGCTCCCGGGTGAGCAGGCGCTGGCGCAGGGCCTCCACCCACTCCGGGTGCCGGTCCAGCAGGCGCATCAGGTCGTTGAAATCCCGCACCGTGAACCCCATCGCCGCCTCCTCGAGCAATTGTATCATAACAATGATAGGCAGACCGTCTGGTCGGAGCGCGCCGTCTTTCTTCCGGGCAGCGCTGTGGCTCACATCCTCCTCCCGGAGGCCGTCATGACGTTTTTCCGAACGGATCGACCGCTCATCCTCGCTCATCGGGGAGCCTCCCGGATCGCCCCGGAGAACACACTGGTGGCTTTCCGCCTGGCCCTGGAGCAGGGCGCCGACGGGCTGGAGCTGGATGTCCAGCTCTCTCGGGACGGCGTCCCGGTGGTGTTCCACGATCCGGAATTAAGCCGCACCACGGATGGCCGCGGCCGGATCTCGGAGAAGACGCTGGCGGAGCTTCGGACGCTGGACGCGGGAAAATGGTTCGATCCTCGCTTCGCCGGGGAGCGGATCCCCACGCTGGAGGAAGTTTTCGAGGCCTTCGGGGATCGGGCCCTTTACAACATCGAGCTGAAGGCCTTCGGGGTGCAGGACGATGGGCTGGTGCAGGCGGTGGTGGCATGCATTCGGCGCTATGGGCTGACCCATCGGACGCTGCTTTCATCCTTCAATCCGCTGACCCTGCGCCGGGCCTGGCGCTTGGCGCCGGAGATCCCCCGTGGGCTTCTGGTGGATCTCGATCTCCCCCTCCCGTTGCGCCGGGCTTGGCTGGCCTTCCTCGCCCCTCATCAGGCTCGCCATCTCTCGTTCCGCATGATCGATGAGCGAACGGTCTCCTGGTGTCGGCGGCGCGGCCTGGCGGTGGTGGCCTGGACCGTGAACGACCTCCAGGAGGCGGAGCGTCTGATCCGCCTAAGGGTGGACGCCCTGATCACCGATGATCCGGCCCTCCTGGTCCGTTTTCTTGGGGTTCAATGAACCTCTTCAACGGCGGGAGACCGTGCTACAATGCGGGATTGTGATGAACGAACGGAGGAAGGCGCGATGATCCATCTGGACGACCCGGCGCGTTTACGGGCGCTGGATGCGAGCCGGATGCTGGACCTGGTGGCGGATCTGCCCCGCCAGCTCCGGGCGGGCTGGGAGCTGGCGATGGCGGTGCCGTTGCCTGCCGGGTGGACGGCCTCGGCCTTCGATGGGGTGGTGATCGCCGGGATGGGCGGCTCGGCCATCGGGGCGTCCCTGGTTGCCGCCCTGACGGCCGGGGAATGCCCGATCCCGGTCACCGTGGTGCGAGATTACGCCCTGCCGGCCTTCGCCCGCGGCCCGCGGGTTCTGGTGATCGCCTCCAGCTATTCCGGGGAGACCGAGGAGACCCTGGAGGCCTTTGAGACCGCCCGGCAGCGGGGATGCGCCTTGGCGGCCGTGGCGACCGGCGGGCGCCTGGCCGAGTGGGCGCAAGCGTGGGAGGTCCCGCTCTTCCGGTTCGAGCCGGTCGGGCAGCCTCGGGCGGCCTTGGGCTATTCTTTTTCCATCCTCCTCGGCCTGTTCCACCGGCTGGGCTTGATCCCGGATCAACAGCCCGCCATCGATGAGGCCATCGCCCTCATGGAGGAGGATCTCCAGCGGATGGCCCCTGAGATCCCGGTTGTCCAGAACCCGGCCAAGCGGATGGCCGGGCAGCTGATCGGCCGCCTCCCCGTGATCTTCGGGGCCGGGCCCCTGGCAGAGGTCGCCCGCCGCTGGAAAACTCAGATCAACGAGAACGCGAAGGCGGCGGCGGTCTTCGAAGCCCTGCCTGAGGCGGATCACAACACCATCGTGGGGACCGAGTTCCCCGCCGAGCTGCTATCCCACGTGATGGCCCTGTTCCTGACTGCGCCTGCGGATCACCCGCGCAACGCCCTGCGGGCTCGCATCACCCGGGAGATTTTCATGAAGAAGGGGGTGAACACGGATCTCTTCGTGGGGCGAGGCTCCAGCCTCATCGCCCAGGCCTTCTCCCTGATCCTGCTGGGGGATTTCATCAGCGTGTATCTGGCCCTGGCCTACGAGATCGATCCGTCGCCGGTGCAGGTGATCGCCGAGCTGAAGGCTCGCCTGGCGGGAGGCTGAGCGCATGCCGCGAGGGTGGCAGGAGGTCGTCCCCGGCATACGGATCCATATGGGCCGGCTGCGCCGGGCAGCGCGCGCCCTGGGGCTCCAGGTGATCTTCCTGTTCGGCTCCCGGGCCCGAGGCCGGCCTCACGGGGCCAGCGACGTGGATCTGGCGGTGCGCGCAGCGTCCCCGCGCTGGCGGGACTGGCGGTGGCAGCTCCGGTGCATCCGGGAGCTGGCGGAGGCGGTGGAGGGCGCGGAGGTGGACGTCGCCTTCCTGAACCAGGCTTCCCCGGAGCTGCTCTGGGAGGCGTGTCAGGGCATCCTCCTCTATGAGGACCAGCCCCTGCGGGGGGCTTCCCTTCGCTCCTATGCGTTGCGCCTCTATGAAGACCACGAGAAGCTGCGCCGCGCAGCCCTCCGCGCGCTGAGGCGAAGCCATGGCCGCCCGAAAGCCTCACGGCGTTCTGCTCGCTAAACTTCAGAATCTCGAGGCTTATCTCCAGGAGCTGGAATCCCTGGTGAGGATTCCGCTTGCCGAGTTCATGGGGCGCCCCTACTACCGACGGGCTGCGGAGCGTTTGATCCAGATCATCGTGGAAGATGCCATCGATTGCGGAACGCTTGTGCTGGACCTGCTGGGAAAGCCCATCCCCGCCGCTTCCCGGGAGGTGTTTGTTCGTCTGCATCAGGCCGGCGTTCTGGGGCGCTCGCTGGCCAATCGCTTCCAGGAATATGTGGGATTACGCAATCGGATCGTCCACGACTATGACCGGATAGAGGCTCCGCTCGCTTATCGGGTCGGGCAGTGGTTGGTGCGGGATGGCCGTTCCTAATCTAGAGGCTTTATCGCGTTGGATTCAGGGGCGGATCCGCTGATCCCTGTCATCGGCGTGAGGCAATCCACAGAGTGGATCGCCAAGATGCTTTCTCGGGAGGATCCCATGCCGCAGTATGACGTGGTGATCATCGGAGGCGGGCCGGGGGGGTATGTGGCGGCCATCCGGGCGGCCCAGCTGGGCCTGAAGGCGGCCCTGGTCGAGCGAGAGCACCTGGGTGGCATCTGCCTGAACTGGGGCTGCATCCCCACCAAGGCCTTGCTGCGCAACGCCGAGGTCATCGAACTCCTGCGCCGGGGAGAGGAGTTCGGGTTCTCTTTTGAGAACCTGAAGGTCGACTACGAGGCGGCTTACCGCCGCAGCCGCCAGGTGGCGGACCGCCTGGTGCGGGGCGTCCAGTTCCTGATGCGCAAGAACCGCATTGATGTTTACGAAGGGGAAGGCCGCCTGCGCTCGGCCAGCCAGGTGGAGGTCCGCCCCACCCAGGGGACAG
>Ga0326762_1000235_pt1 | contig 29129 bp, 29 predicted proteins | sample NORPS_S_FD_207669 | JGI IMG/M metagenome (GOLD analysis project Ga0326762, IMG submission 207669) | Hot spring sediment microbial communities from Norris Geyser Basin, Yellowstone National Park, WY, United States - NOR.PS_S | ecosystem: Environmental > Aquatic > Thermal springs > Near-boiling...
ATTTAACAAGTTCAGGCAAAGGAGCTATTGTTCCATCCATGCTAAAAACTCCATCAGTAACTATTAATATTTTCTTGAATTTTTTACTCTCTGTTTCTAATATTCTTTCTAATGTTGCTATATCTCTGTGTGGATAGATCCTTTTTTCAGCTCTACTTAATCTTATACCGTCTATTATACTTCCATGATTTAATTCATCGCTTATAATTAAATCATCTTTATCTACAAGTTGAGGAATGGTACCAAAGTTAGCAGCAAAACCTGATTGAAAAACTACACTTGCTTCTCTTCTCTTAAATTTAGCTAGCTCTTTTTCTAGTTCTTCATGAATTTTCATAGTTCCTGCTATAACTCTTACTGCACCTGTTCCTACACCGTATTTTTCTGTAGCTTCTATCATAGCTTTTTTTAATCTAGGATGGTTTGCAAGACCCAAATAATTGTTTGAACAAATCATTAAAACTTTCTTACCATCTACAATTGTCCATGGTTCACAAGGAGCTTCTAAAATCCTTGTATGCCATATTAAATAATTATTTTCCATATCATCTAATATTTCCTTCATAAATTGAAACTTTGTAGGTATAGATAATGTTGTCATAAAAATGATTACTCTTTTTACTATTTAACATTTTATAATCATAAAAAGATTTAAAAGTATGAAAGCCGTTGCAAAAATTAAAGAAGAAAAAGGACTAAGTTTAATAAATGTAGAAGAGCCTAAAATTTCAAATGAAGATGAAGTTTTAATTGAGGTTATTTCTGCTTCAATTTGTGGTACCGATATTCATATTTATGATTGGAATGAATGGGCAAGTAAAAGGATTAGAGTACCTAGAATTATAGGGCATGAAATTGTGGGAAAAGTAATTAAAGTTGGCAAAAATGTAAAAAATATAGTTGAAGGAGATATAGTTGCTACAGAATCCCATATTCCTTGCTTAAAATGTTATTATTGTAGAACAGGAAGAATGCATATTTGTAGCAATCTTATCATATTAGGAGTAGATGTTGATGGTGGATTTGCTGAATATTTTAAAAGCAAAGAAATTTCTTTATGGAAAATCAATTTTAACGTAAATTATGAGTATTGTTCTGCTTTGGAGCCTTTAGGAAATGCTGTTCATTGTTTATCTGAGATAAATGTTGAGTTAAAAAATATTCTTGTAATTGGCTGTGGACCAATAGGATTAGCAACTATTTATTTTGCTAAAAAATTAGGTGCATTAAATGTTATAGGTGTAGATATTTCAGATTATAGATTAAGTTTAGCTAAAAAAATGAACGCTGATCATGTAATTAATGCAAGATATGAAGATGTTGAGAAAAAAGTTCTTGAAATAACAAATAATGAAGGAGTTGATGTATTTTTAGAAATGAGTGGAGCAGAAAGTTCATTTGAAAAAGGATTAAAATTATTAAAAAATGATTCTTCAGCAATATTCTTTGGAATTCCTTCTAAACCTGTTCAAATTGATGTTACAAACATAATATTTAAGGAAATTAACATAAAAGGAATTTTTGGAAGAAAAATGTTTGATACTTGGTTTAAGTTAGAAACGCTTATAAAAAAATACGGTTTTCCTTTCGAGGAATACATCACACATAAGTTTAAACTAGAAGAATTTGAAAAAGCCTTTAATACTTTAAAAGAAGGTAAATGTGGGAAGGTTTTAATTAAAGTATCCTAATGTAAAAATTTTATTTGAATTTTAATAAAAGGAAAGTCTCACCGTTTATGGTAAATGTAAATATTCAAATATTTTAAAAAGGTTTTTCTTAAACATGGTAGTAATACTTCTTCCATCTTAAACGAGAACTTTATGGGTCTAGCGAAGAAGTATCTAGTATGCAACATACTTTTCTCAATGATGCATACCATTTAATAATAAAATCAGGATCCGAGAATATTATGAAGTGATTCTTTGACAATTTTACTACTCACCAAATAAGATAGTAATTCAGAATCAATGTTGGTAACAATGAAATGCTTTAAAAAGGGATTCCTGATCTTTTCAAGGTAGGAGGAAATCAGGTAAAGCCATATTCTAAAGAAACCTTAATAATATCCCTTGCAGATATCATTCCTACAAGATTTCCTTCTTTATTTATAACAGGTAAATGTCTTATGTTTTTTTCCTTCATTACTTGTATAGCTTTTTCCAAACTTTCATCGAAGTAAATTGTTACTGGATTCTTTGTCATATATAGTTCAAGTTTTTCATTTAAATCTTTTTTTGAAGCTACCAAATTGATTATATCCCTCTCTGTAATTATTCCAAGAACTTTTCCATCATCTATGATTACAACACTACCAACTTTATATTTTGCCATTTTTTCCACAGCATCAATAACTTTTTCATCAGGTTTTGCTGTTACTAAAATATCATGTCTCATAATTTCTTTTACCAAAATTTTCTTCATGTTATTTAAAAATAATTTATGAATTATAAAAATATGAAAAAAGCTTTATTTTATTTTAAAAATTTAATTCCGTGTAAAATATTAGAAAGAGTAAACAGATTCGTTGTAAAAGTGATTATAAATGATAAAGAAGAGTTAGCATATTTAACTAATACTGGAAGATTAAGGGATATTATTTATAAAGGTGCAGAAGGCTTTTGCTTAAGTAAAGAAGGAAAATTAAAGTTTATACTAATTGCTACAAAAGTTAATGAAAAAGAATATACACTTATAGATACCAAATATCAAATGGTTTGTTTTGAGGAAGCTGTTAAAAACAATTATTTAAATTGGTTAAAAAATGTTAAATTGATTAAAAGGAATATAAAAGTAAACAATTCATTAATAGATTATCTGTATAAAAATAAAGAAGAAATATTCATTGAAATAAAATCTGCAGTATTATTTGATGGATATTTCTCAATGTATCCAGATTGTCCAAGCATAAGAGGAAGAAGGCATGTTGATGAAATTTTAAGATTGAGAAAAGAAGGTAAAAGATCTATGATCGTTTTTATTGCAGCACATCCTTATGCAAAAGCCTTTAAGCCTTATTATGAAGGGGATAAAATATTGGCAGAAAAAATTAAAGAAGCGTATTACAATGGAGTAGAAATGCATGCCATAAGAATGCACTTGGAAAACAGTGGTTATGTATATTTAACAGATGATGATTTGCCTATTAAATTTTAGCAAATTTTTTCTTATTTCTAATTGATGTAATTATGAAAATAAGAGATATTGTTCAATTGTGAACTTAAATGGAGAGGTTCTCCGAGCTAAATTACTCCTTAAGCAAAATATGAATTTCTGAATTAATAGGGGAAACTTTTGCCTTTTATAGCATATGGAAGAAAGTCAGCTTTGTTCTTAAAATATATTAAGAAATATGTTTTATAAAATAAAAATATAATAAAATAAATATTTATTTATACTTTTTAAAATATTTAAAATGGTTAATATCAATTGAACATATGATATTTAAGGATATCTTTAAACAATTTTTAAATAATAAAGAATTGTAATAATTAATATGAGTAAGTTAATAAAGTTAGCAGTGTTAAAAGGGGACGGTATAGGACCAGAAGTTGTTGATGCAGCATTAAAAGTATTAGATGCGGTTCAAGATTCTGTAAAAGGGTTACAAATAAAATATGAATTTGCAGATGCAGGCTATTATTGCATTGAAAAATATGGTACAAATTTGCCTAAAGAGACCATTGAAGTTTTAAAAAATACGGATTGTGTATTAAAAGGCCCTATGACTACTCCGGAAAAAGAAGGAATGCCACCAAGTGTAGCCGTTCAAATTAGAAAAATTTTTGATCTTTATGCAAACGTAAGACCAGCTAAAGTTTATCCTAGAACTAATCCCTTGCATCCAAATGTTGATTTAGTAATAGTAAGGGAGAACACTGAAGGATTATATACAGGTATTGAATTTAAATTGGGAGACGTTGCTGTAGCATTAAGAACAATTTCAAAAAAAGGAAGCGAAAGAATAGGTCGCTTTGCTTTAAATTTAGCTAATAAACGTAAAAAGCATTTAACCATTGTTCACAAAGCTAACATTTTAAGAGTTACCGATGGATTATTTAGAGATACGATATTAGAAGTTGCTTCAAAGGAATTTCCTGATGTTAAAGTAGATGAAGCACATATTGATATTATGACTGTTAACTTGATCAAAAGACCCCATGAATATGATGTTATTGTTTGCGAAAATATGTTTGGTGATATATTATCAGATGAAGCTGCACATGTAGCTGGTGGAATAGGTTTAGCTGCAGGAGCGAATATAGGTGAAAAGTATGCTATGTTTGAGCCTGTTCATGGCTCAGCTCCTAAATATGCAGGTAAAAATGTTGTTAATCCAATAGCTACAATTTTGGCTACAAAAATGATGTTTGAATGGCTAAATTTGCCAAAACCTGCTGAATTAATAGAAAAAGCAGTAATTAAGGTTCTAGAAGAAGGAAAAACTTTAACTTATGATTTAGGAGGAAACTCAAAAACATTTGAAGTAGCTGAAAATATAGCTAATAAGGTAAGAGAACTGGCTTAATATTTTTCAATTAAAAATATATTTTTTTATTAACAATTTTTTTATTATGAAAGGTGATCACTTCTGTTTCAGGTAGCAAATTAAAAGTATATAATACTTTAACTAAAACTTTAGAAGAATTTGAACCTTTAGAAGATAAGAAAGTAAGAATGTATGCATGCGGTTTAACTGTAAACGACTACATGCACATAGGACATGCAAGAACATATTTGGTTTGGGATGTGGTTGTAAGATATTTAAGATTTTTAGGATATGATGTTTTCTACGTATCAAATATTACAGATATAACAATAGATGAAAAAATACTTAAAAGATTAGAAGAGGAAAAGATAAGCTTTCAACAATTAATAGAAAAATATACTAAGGCTTATTTTGAAGATAGAGAAGCTTTAGGAATACTTAGAGCAGATGTTCATCCTTTAGCTACTCAGCATATTCAAGAGATGATAGAACTGATCCAAAAGCTTATAGATAAAGGCTATGCATATGTAGCTGAAGATGGTGTTTACTTTAGCATTAAAAAATTTCCTGATTATGGTAAGCTTTCAGGCATAAAGGCTTCTGAGCTTTTAGCAGGAGCAAGTGGAAGAATAACAAAGGATGAATATGATAAAGAAAATGTAGGTGATTTTGCTTTATGGAAAAAAACTAAAGAAAATGAGCCTTATTGGTACTCTCCTTGGGGTAAGGGAAGACCCGGTTGGCACATTGAATGTTCAGCTATGTCTATGAAATATTTAGGGGAAAGCTTTGATATACATGCAGGAGGAGAAGATAACATATTCCCACATCATGAAAATGAAATAGCTCAAAGCGAAGCTGCTACAGGAAAGCCTTTTGTTAAATATTGGTTGCATACAAGACATGTTTTATTAAAAGGAGAAAAAATGTCAAAATCTTATAAAAGATTAATATATTTAAGGGATGCAATAAAGAAGCATGGTGCATCAAACTTAAGACTTTTCTTATTATCAACTCATTATAGAAAACAATTAATGTATGATGATGAATTAGTTGAAGAATCAAAAATACATGTAGATAGGATAAAGAAAACTGTACAATTGCTTGATAGATTTTCAAGAGAAGGAAAAGAAGACATTACCGATAAAGAAAAGCAACTTGTTGAAAATTCAAAAAAAGCAATGGAAAAATTTATAGAAAGCATGAACGATGATTTCAATACTCCTTTGGCTATTAAAGTTATAATAGATTTTTCAAAACAAGTTTTAAGTCATATTGAGCAGGAAGGTATTCTAAGTAAAGAAGCATCTAAGAATTTGCTTGAATTCTTTGATTCTACTTGTAAAATAATCTTTGGAGATCTATATGAAAGAGAAATAAAGGTTAGATTAAATGATGTTCTTGTAAATTGGATAGAAAGATTAATTAAAGAAAGGAATGAATTAAGAAAGCAAGGAAGATTTGAGGAAAGCGATAAAATAAGAGAAGAAATTAGAAAAATGGGAATAGAAGTAGAAGATTCTAAGAATTTTACATTTTGGTATGTGAAAAACTTAAATATTGTTAAGTAAAGGTTTCTTATAAAAAACAATAGATAAAATAGAGAAAATTATTCAAATTACTAAGGATGTTTTAGAAAGAAAAATGGATCCTTTCGATGTTAATGTAAAATCTCTTATTAAAAAATCTGCTTGTATAATTTATATTATTTCAAAATCAAATAATGCAAATTTACAAGAATTAATTAATTTCCTATCTTCTAAAATACCTAAAATTAAAGCTAAAGGTTATGTGGAGAAGTTTAAAAGGAAAGGATATCTTAAAATTAAATATAGTATCGTTAGCTTAGGTTGGAGAACAAAAGCTGAAATAGATTTAGATGCATTAATTAAACTTTTAGCCATATATGTTTCTAAATAAATTGATGGAAGAAGAGGAAGAAATCAAACTTACAGGCAAGGCTTTAATGGTTTATTTATATGCATTAAGGAAAAATAGGGTTACTTCTAAAGAAGTAAAAGAAGAGTTGGGTTTTTCAAGTCAAAGTCTTGCTATATATTATTTAGAAAGATTATGTCAAATGGACCTTTTAAACAAAGAACCTGGAGGATATTATTCTGTTAAAAAAAGATTAAACATTGGTATTTATTCCTTTTATTTAAATGTTTATGGTTATTTGTTTCCAAAATTTTTGCCTTATTCTGTATTTTTTACTTTATTTTTTGTATTATATTTATTGTTTAAATTTCCAAATTATGATATATTTGTTATAACAATTTTATCAATTGTAAATGTAATTTTTTGGTATGAAACTATAAAATTATATCTTAGATTAAAAAGAATGTTAAAGAGAAAATAATTAAAAAGAAGCTTCTCTAATTTTTCTTATGTAAAGATAGACTGCTGATGCAATCAAAGTACTTAAAATTAAAATTATGATTAAGTTTATTATTTCGTTGAATTGAATTCCTCCAGCAGAAGTTTTTTCTAAAGCATAAGGAATAGGTTCTGGCGCTGTATAAGTAGGTGAAGTTGCCCCGGCGTAAATAAATGGTGGAGTAGGAACAGGTGTGTATATTGTGTGCGTTTCACCCGGACTTGTTTTTTCATAAGGCAAAGTTGGAATAGAAGTATAAGTCAAAGGGAAATATAAATACATTAATGCATATAATTCAGGAGGAAGATAACTTAAAGAAAATGCTGTATTAACTTTTTTAATAACAACAATTATTTCATCATTTTCAGGTAAAACAAAGGACATTCCTATATATGTTTCTGTGAAATTTGATTTTGTTTCAAAAATAATAGAGGATGTTTTATAAACTATAACAAAAAATGGATACTTCTTAGTTAATATTCTATTGTCTAAATATTTTCCATTCATATCTATTGGGTTTAAAATTAATACGAAAAAGTTTTTGGCTAATGTACCGTTTTCATAAATAACCTTAAGATTATAAACTTTGTTTTCATATTCACTAACTTTTTTTAATGGAATTTGTAATTCCAAATCTTTATTTAGTTTTACATAAGAATATCCTGCCAAACTTTCATCTGTTACTTTTCCTCTCTCAATATTTGTTATCGCTAATACTACATATTCTCCTTCTTTTATTTTTATAGTTATAGAATTTAATTGGTTATTTGAAATAACGAAATTAATTGAACCGCTGAGATCACCTCTAAAAATATCAATTAGCAATTTCTCCAAAGATATTTCTTTATTTATAATTAGATATGCAGTTTCTTTTAATGTCTCCTGAATGTTTATTTTTAAAGAATATTTTTCCTTTTTACCTTCAACTTGCATTACGATAAAATAATTAGAAATGGAAGCATCGTATGTTGGTATTGTTACAGTTACAAAGTAAATATTTTGTTTTAAGTTTGCTACCTCAAATGTAATAGTTAGTTGCGAATATGGTTCAATGAGATAAATTCTTTGTTTGGTTTCAAGCTTTAACTTAAAATCACCAAATAAGCTTATTAAATAAACATTGATTTCTTCTGACTTTATTTCTATTCTTTTTTGAAACAGATTTTTTATATTAACATTAATTTTTACTATCTCTCCTTCATAATAATAGGTCTTATCGGTATTAACTTGAATAATAAGCTGAGAAATTATATGACTAGGAGGAGTATATATTTGAGACGAGACTGTACTACTTAGCAATGTAAATGTTATTAGAATTATTAGGATGATACCCTCTGTTTTTCTCATATGCTATTAAGCATATATTATCCTTTTATTTCTAAAATTTTTAATAGCGTTAAAACTTTTTTAAAAGAAAATTTTTTAATAATAGTGTTTTTCTTTTTAATTGTATGGCTCTTTATGATTTACTTTTTTGGCTTTTTATAATCGTCATATCAAGCTATATGTTAGCTGAGGGTGCTGATCGATTAGGTGTAAGAATAGGTAGAAGATTTATAGGTAGAACAGTTCTTGGTGTCATTACAACTTTTCCTGAATTTGTAATTGTATATTTTGCTGCATTAAAAGGATTTTATGATGTAGGCATAGGAGCTGTATTTGGAAGCAATATATTGATGATAAGTCTAGGATTAGCTGTAGCTGTTTTAATAGCTACAACTCGTTTATCTTTAAGGCCAACTAAGGAAATCAATACAAACGTATTTAAACTAGATTTTTATTTTATGCTTTTAACTGCTGTATTTTCTGTAATTCTTTTCATAGATGGCTATGATATTATAGATGGAATAATTTTTGCGTTATTTTATTTTGCATATGTTTATTTAGCATTTAAGGAATCTAAAATTGAGAGGGAAGAAACTTTAAAACAAGAATCAATTTCTAGAACTACTCTCATAATTTCTACTTTATTGGTAATTTTTGGAGGTCTAGGAATAATGGTTGGCGGCGGGCCTTTTATTGATAGTGTAAAGAATTTTTCAGCTGAAGTAGGTATACCTGCGGTAATATTAGCTTTATTAATAGCTCCGATAGCTGGAGAAATGCCTGAAAAACTTTCATTGTATATATTAGCTAGAAAAGGAGGTAAAAGTTTAGAAATAACTATAGGCAACATATTTGGTTCTAAGATTTTAAATAACACACTATTAATAACAACTTTCATAGTTGGTGTAATAATTAATACAGGAAAACCAACTTCCATTCCTTCTCATGAAATAACCTTTATATTAGTAGCATGGACTGCAATATTAACTATCGTAGCAATGATTACTTTTGCAGATGATAAACTGAGCAGAAAGGATGGGTTATTATTATTAGCGTTATATATTATTACGTTGATTTTGCAATACTTTTTAATACCGATAGGTCATTAATTCATTCTCCTGCTATATTTGCTTCTTCTATTAAAATATAGGGTAAAGCAATTCCACCATACCATTTTATTTCTTTACTTAATTCAATTATTTTTTGAAAGGTTTCCCTTAAATTTAAACCTATTCCTGCTTGTAATAACGCATGCTTTATTTCTCCATCTTCTATCAAAAATCCTTCGTTTATCATTCCAGAGAATTCTCCTGTAACAACATTCGGATAATCATACGTACTTCTAATATAAACACCTTTTTTAATTTCTGAAATAAAATCTTTATAACTTTTGCTTCCTTCCTTAATTATTAAGTTTCTTGAATCTATTCTTGGCAAAGACCTAAAATTCCAAATACCTTCACCTCTAACAGCATTTCCTGTACTTGACTTTCCTTCCTTATTGGCAGTATATGTATCATAGAAATAATTCTTCAATGTTCCGTTTTCTATAATAATGTTTCTTGCTGAAGGAAATCCTTCAGCATCAAATTTAAAACTTCCTATACCTCCTTCAAGAAGCCCATCATCTATTACTGTAATTTTCTCATTAGCTATTTTGTTTCCTATTTGATTGCTTAAGTAACTTCTCTTTCTTTGAACCGCATCAGCATTTAATCCTAATCTTAAGCTCATTCCAATTATAAAAAAAGAAGCAAAAGGGTCAAGAATTACTGGAACCTTAGCAGAAGGAATCTTTTTCTTATTTAAACCTTTTATTGCATATTCATAAGCTATTTTTGCTATTTCAACAGGTTGAAAATCTTTAATTTTCCTTGATTCATAAATTTCATCGCTGCTACTAAATTTACCATTTTCTTCAGCTGATATAGAAGAATAAAAGTATAGAAAAGTTCCTTTATCTATTCCTTCAACTCCTAAAGAATTGGCAATTGCTACAATATTTCTTCCTGAACTAAAAGTTAAATTTATAGATTTTATCCTTTTATCTAAAGTAAAATCTTGTTTTAAAACTTCATTTATAAATTTTATTGCTTCTTCTACATCTAAATTAGCAATATTTTCATCAAATATACCATAAACATGCTGATATTTACCCTTTTCTGCAAAGCTTTTAAATTCAGGATCGCTTGGAGCTGATTTAGCCTGTTTGAATGCTTTAGTTACACACTTTTCTATTTCATTTGGATTTGTCGAATATGAAAAACCTATTGCATTGTTTACTACACATCTTACTCCTAGACCACCATCAACTATTTTCTTGGCAATTTTTATTTCTCCTTTTTTAACTGTAATATTTATTGAATCAGTTACCGAAGCAAAGCATTCCACTTGGTTACATCCTAATTTTTCTCCTATTTTTATAGCTTTAATACAATTTTCTAAAATTTCCTCATTCATTCCAATCCACCCACTACTATTTCACTAACCCTAATATGGGGTCCACCATCACCTACGCGTACCCATTGTCCGTCTTTGCCACAGAATCCTACACCTTCAATTTGTAAATCCTTGCCTACACCATCGATTTTCTTTAACGTTTCTAATATTAAGCCTGTTAAGGATATATCTCTTATCATTTGCTTAATTTCTCCTTTCTCTATTAGATAACCATATTCACATTTGAAAGTATATTGGCCATTGCTAGGTACAACATAACCATAATGAAAACCTTTGACATATATTCCAAATTTTGTTTCGCTAATTAACTCTTCAAAGCTCATATCACCTCTTTCAAAGTAGATATTGCTCATTCTTACCAAAGGCTCATTTAAATATCCTTCAGCTCTACTAGAAGCATTCAATTCCATGTTTAATATTGAGGCTGTTTCTAGATTATTCAAATATTCCTTAAGTATTCCGTTTTCAATAATTTTTCTTGGTCTTGCAAGAAATCCTTCATCATCATATTCATAATATCCGAATGCTTTATCGATTAAAGGATTATCAATTATTGTTACTTTTTCTGAAGCAATAGTTTTTCCGATCATTCCTTCAAGTACAGAATTTCTCTCAACTATTGCATCAGCCTCAGCAGGATGTCCTATTCCTTCATGCGCAAAAACACCAGTAATTATAGGATCTAAAATACAAACGTATTTTCCAGGTTTAACACTTTTAGCTTTAAGTTGCTCAACTGCTTTTTTAGCCGCTTTTTCTCCTATTTCTAACATATTTTTTTCTTCAATTAATTCGTATCCTCCCACACCTCCTCTTGCCTCTCTTCCGAAACCTCTTATTCCGTTTTCCAAAGAATAAGCTGTTGTGCTTAAATAAAGATAATTATCCTCTTTGTATACATCGTTGCCTAAAGAATTTTTAACATAAATAATATCTTTGTTCTCGTTATAATTGACCGTTGTGCTCTTTATTCTTTTATCAAAATTAAACATTCTTTTATCCAATTCTTTAACTAAATTTACTTTTTCTTCTATTGCAACATCATCGAAATTTATGCGTGTTTTTATTATTGATTTAGCTTTATAACTTTTAACATGTTTGATTTCATATTTTTCTTTAATTCTTTCCGAATTAGCTTTTGCAATTTTAAAAGCCTTCTCTACTAAGTTATATGCAGAATTAATATTAATTTCATTACTTGCTCCAAATCCCCATGCACCGTTTATAAAAATTCTTATGCTTATTCCCTCATCTTCTCCTGAAGAGATTGATTTTAATGAACCATCCGTATATTTAATTGATAATTCTTTTTGTTTTAGATATTTAGCTTCAACAAATTTTGCTCCTAATCTCAATGCGTATTCTATAGCTTTATCTAAAATATCCATGGCTAATTATCTTGTTAAATTTTTATATTTTTTATATTTAGTGAAAAATCTAATGTAGCTGAAATTAATTTTTGAATATCTGTATCAGTATGAGCATATGATATTGTTCCTACATGTGCCGGTAAAAAGAAAATATTGTGCTCTGTCATTAAGTAAAGATAATAAAAATGTTGCAATTCTTTATTGCATTTTAATACATCTTCATAAGAATTAACAACTTCAACTTCTTCATTTAAAAAATGGGTGATAAGTATGGAACCAATTCCTGTGGTTTGCGAGGATATATTTGCTTCAGACAAAATTTTATCGATAGATTTTCTTGCTATATTTCCAAGAGTATTTATTTTATCATAAACTTCGCTTTTATGTTCATATAAATATTTTAATGTTAAATATCCTGCTTTCATGCTTATAGGATTTGCAGAAAAAGTCCCTCCTCCTATTTTACAAACTCCATTTTTTCTTGTAGGATCTGCTAAATTTAATATTTCAGATTTTCCTGCTATAGCACCGATTGGAAAACCTCCGCCTATAATTTTTCCGTATGTTAATAAATCAGCATCTATTTTATAATATTCTTGCGCTCCTCCTAAACCTAACCTAAATCCTGTAATTATTTCATCAAAAATTAATAATGCTCCAATTTTTTCAGTTTCTTCTCTAATTATGCTTAAAAAATCTTGGTTTGCAGGAATGCCTCCTCCCCTTCCTAATACTGGTTCTAAAATAACACATGCTAAGTCTTCTTTGCATAATTTTAAGGTATTTTTAAAAGAATCTATACTGTTAAAAGTAAAAGATAAAGTATATTTTGTTTCTTCTTCTAATATACCTAGACTTTCTTCTTCCCATACATTTTTTGAAAGAGGAGAATTATAACCATGCCACCCTCCTCTGACTTTTAATACGTATCTTTTCTTCGTATAAGCTCTTGCAAGTCTTATAGCATACATTGTTGCTTCAGCTCCAGAATTGCAGAATCTTATTTTTTCAACATTTTTAACGCATTTTTTGATCATTTCAGCCAACATTATAGCATCTTCGCTAGGTGTACCATATAACGTACCATTATATATTTGTTCTTTTATTTCGTTCATAATGAAATCTGGAGAATGACCTAAAATCAAAGCTGCATGTCCCATCCAAAAATCTATGTATTCATTTCCATCAACATCATATATTCTACTTCCTTTAGCTTTATTGGCAAATATAGGATAAGGTTTGTAAAGTCTTGCATCATGATTTATTCCTCCAGGGAAATGATTTTTAGCTCTTTCGAATAGCTCTTTAGACTTTTTTGTTTTTGAAAGATATTTTTCAATTAAATTCATTATATTTATTAATTTAATTTAATTAAAAAAACTATGGAAAAAGAAACTTTGGAAATTCCAAACAAATTAATAAGTAATCTAAGAATAGCTTTTGTCTTTACTTCATTTTTTGTCATTTCAGTTATTATGATTGTTATCGTTAATTTATCTGTTGCAATATTCTCGTTACAAGAAAATTTATCAGTGGTTATTAGTTCTGTAATAAATTTATTTGTATCTTTATTAGCAATTTTTTCTTTAATAATATTTTTTAAAATAAATGATTATATTGAGAAAAAAGAAATTGATAAAATTTCTTCTTATTATTATATAATTATTAGCGGAATTACATTATTGATTTATAATTTATTTGTATTATCATCTTCAATTGTATTATTTTTAAGTAATTTAGGTTTTGAAATAATAACAGCCATTATAATTTATGGATTATTCGGAATATTTGCAGGAATTTTTCAAATATTAACATATAGTCAACTTAATTCATTTATCATGTATTATAAAACAATTTATGGAGAAATTTGATAGGCAAATCATAATAAGCTTTAGCTTAATTATATTTTGTATCATGACGGGATTTTCTATGACTACACCAATTCTTCCAATTTTTGCTAGAGAATTAGGCGCATCAAATTTAATCATAGGTTTGATAATATCAGTTTATGGTTTGGCAAGAGCACCTCTTAACATTCCTTTTGGAATTTTACTTGAAAAAAGGAATCCTTTTAATTCTGCAATATTAGGTTTAATCTTGATTTTATTATCTTCTGTTATTTTGTTTTTCTCTCAAAATTTGATTCATTTTGTTATTGCTAAAATTATAGAAGGAATAGGATTTTTAATCTATATTTTAATGGCTTTACGAATATTAGCTGAATATACGAGAAAGGAAGAAAGAGGAGGAACGATGGGAATATACGTGACAGGTCTACTTGTTGGAACTACGATAGGGCCCTTACCAGGAGGATATATTTCGGAGCATTTTGGAATCAGATATGTTTTTCTTGCATATTTTTTTCTCGTATTATTTTCTTTAATAATTATAATAATTACAAAAAAGAATATTAGATATAATTTAAGTACAACTAATATAAAAATTAGTAATTTAATAAAAGTAATAAAAAATAAAAATATATTAATAGTTAGTTTTAGCATATCTTCAATTTTTATTCTTAGAACATCTTTAATTTCTGTAATTTTACCAATCTTAATTTATGAAAAATTTAAATTAAGCGAATCTTATATAGGTTTAATTATAAGTACATTAGGAATTGCCACTATTATTACAACATGGCCTAGTGGAAAATTAAGCGATAAAATTGGAAGAAAAGTTAATCTTTTAACATGTCTCTTATTTTCTTCAATATTTGTAACTTTAATTCCTTTAGTTAACGATTTCTTTTACCTTCAATTGTTAATTTTCCTTTTAGGATTAATTCTTGGTTTTTCAGGTCCTTTTACTGCTTATATAGCTGACTTATCAACAAAAGAAACATTAACTGCAGCATTAAGTGTGTATAGAACATTCGTAGATCTTGGTTTCTTTATTGGACCATTTGTAGGAGGCATAATTTTAGAATTCTTTGAGGTAACTTTTGTTTCTTTTCTACTTATTTCTTTATTTACCTTTATTTCTTTTATTTTAGCGTTAATAATAAAATTAGAACCTCAATGAGCTTCCTTCATATGTCTTCTATAGTTTCTTCTTCCCTCAATTCTAGCATTGCATTTTCTGCAAATAAACGTTTTTGGACCTCTTGAACTTAAAGTAATGTGTGCTGGTGGTGGAGTTCTGCAAATTGCTACATGTAAATTATAATATTCTCTCTTTAATCTTCTGCGGCAACTTGGACAAACTCTTCTCATTTTAATTATTTTTATTGATAAAAAAATATAAATGTTATGAAATTTGGCATTTGTATTCCTAATTTTGGTAACAATGCAAATAAGCAAGCTATTGATAAAGTTGCAGAAAGTGCTGAGAGATTAGAATATGACTCTATATGGACTACAGATCATATTATTGTTCCTAAAAAAGAAAGAACTTATGTAAATACCTATGAATCAATATCTACGTTAGCTTATTTGTCTGCAAAAACAGAAAATGTTCTATTAGGAACTTCTATAATTGTTTTACCTTTAAGAGATCCAATTATTTTAGCTAAGGAAATAGCTACAATAGATAATTTAAGTGAAGGAAGAGTTATACTTGGTGTAGGTGTAGGTTGGCTTAGAGAAGAATTTATTTTTCTTAAGAAGGACTTTAACAATAGAGGCAAAATTACTGATGAGTACATTAAAATTATTAAGGAAATTTGGTTGAAAGAGGAAATTGAATATAAAATTAACGATGAAATTGTAAATTTTGTATCTTTACCAAAACCCATTAAAATTCCTAAAATTTTAATAGGTGGTAATTCTAAAAGAGCAATAAAGAGAGCAGCTAAGATCGGTGATGGTTGGTTTCCTGTAGGTATGCATTATGATGATGTTAGAAAAGGAAGCGAAATTTTAAGTAAATTATCTCCCTATAGTAAACCAATATTTTTAAGAATGCTAGTTAACATAGGAGGAAGAAAAATAGTGTATAAAGGTTCTGGAGGAGAGTTGCGAGTTTCTTTAGGTGGAAGTGATAGAGAGATTATAAACGATCTTGAAAAGTATGAAGAAGCGGGAGTTGTTCATGTAGCATGCTGGTTTGGTGATGTTAAAGTTGAAGAATTTATAGAAAGAATGAGAAAATTTAAAGAAATAATGAATACGTTTAGATGATTATTCTAAAATGAAAACCCTATTATTTAGCGGTATGAATTGTAGTTATAAAACAGCAAGGTATTTCAAAAGTTGGGAACTGACTTCATTATGTATTCCTATATTTCCAATTCCTTCAATATATTCAAGTATCTTAACCAAATTCCTTATTCATTTCTTCATTTATTAATTCCAATTTATATTCTTTTAAAACTTTTTCTGACTTATGATTTGAATAATTTTCAATTTCTAAGAATAATTCTTTTATTAAATCATTGATATTATTCTTTTCTAATTTTTCTTTTACTAAATCAAATTTTCTCCTATTTTTCTATTAAATTATTAAGATAAAATATTTCATTAATAATTTCTCTTTATTGTTATTTAATTTATTTAACTTTATTTTTCTTCATATTTTTCACACATTTTTTTCCAATAATTTGAATTTTGTTTCAGTGTTCTTTAGTGTTTCTTTTATACTTTTTCTACTTTTAATTTTGTTTCTAAATAATTCAAGGAACGGTATCTTACGAGAAATGGAATCGTTGTTTATTTGGTAAAATAAATTTGGAATAATTTAAATTTTTTATTTATAGTTAATGAGTTGATCAAAATAACAGTAAGGTTCATTTTGAATACAATTTCTTTAATCTCTCATCTAATTTTTTATTTTTAATATATTCAGCTACTTTTTTAGGAACAAATTCCTCCCAATTTAAGCCTGCAGCTATTTTTTCCCTAATTTTGGTAGCTTCATATTTTTCTCTTTCAAAGAAAGGTATTGATTCAACCTTTATCCCTTTTTCTTCAAATAATAATCTAGTTAATGGATCATTTGAAAATACCACTTCAAAGCTAGGACAATACTGTTGAACTACTGAGACCCATAAACTATGTTGTTCATTTGTATCAGGTATTGATGCAATAATTACTCTATCCATTAATTTATCATTAATGAGTTGATCTGAAATCATCTCTATTCTTTCCCCTACTGTAAAAGGATTTTCTTTTGTATGACTATACTGTGCAGAACCTATACCTAATATTACCTTTTCACTTCTTTCCAATATCCACTTTAATGCTTCATAGTGTCCATTATGAAAAGGCTGAAATCTTCCAATGTATAAAGCTTTTTTATATTTCATAAGATTATCAGTTTAAATTTCTTTATAAATTTAAAGAATTTCTCGAAATTAATGCTTTTACAAAGCATGAAAATTTTACTATGACATGAAAAAATTAGATTATTTTAAAAAAAGAGTATTTTCAATAGGCTGTGAAGCTAATGATAAGGAGAAAATGATTTAGCTTAATGATTTCATAAACTGTATGTAATCTAATAAGCTATAAGATAAAGAGCCAAGGGTTCACTCAAAAAATGAAAGTTTCACTTTTTAAGTTAACAACTTACTGTAGTGTAGTAATTAATTTCTTTTTAGTTGTAAACTTATCTTTCCCTTCTATTACTCTTAATAACTCTTTATACCTATTTCTTAAAGTAACTTCAGTTATATGGGCTTTAGAAGCTATCTCTTTTTGTGTTATTGAAATTTTTAATTTTTTAGCAGCAATATATATTGCAGCAGCAGCTATGCTTATCGGATTTCTTCCTGAAGTCAATCCTCTCTGTTTTGCTTCCTCAATTATTTGAAGAGCTTTAGTTTTGACATTGTCATTTAATCCTAAGGAATCGATCAATCTTTCAATGTATTTATTCATACTTGGTTTTAAAACCTTTCTAATCTTTTGTGCTATCATGGAATAAACTTCCATTGACTTTCTTTGTTCTTTTTTATTTAAACCTATTGCCTTGAATATTTCTTTCATTAATACAGGGTGTGAATCTTCTAAACATGCAGCATATAAAATAGCTGCTGCAAAAACTTTTGGAGAAAATTTTTTACCTATTTTTTTACTTAATAGTTCTTCAGCTATATCTAAAGCTCCTTTTAATGTAGAATAAGGTAAATTTAATCTTTCTATTCCTCTTGTTATTTCTTTAGTTAAGATTATTGTTCTTTCCTTTTGATTAGCTTTTGGCATCTTAGTCTACTTCAATTCCAGTTATATTGAGCTTCTTTACCATTTCTTTAAATCTATTTCTTACAGTCACTTCCGTTACATTAGCAGCTTTTGCTACATCTTTTTGTGTTAATTTTTCACCGTTTAAGGTAGCAGCAATATAAACTGCAGCAGCTGCAAGTCCTGCAGGATCCTTTCCTGCAGTCAATCCTTTTTCCTTTGCCTCCATTATTAATTCTTTAGCTTTAGAATAAATGATAGGCTTTACTCCTAATACATGAATTAATTTATCAAGGAAATCTATAGGATCTGCAATTGATACTTTAATATTTGCATCTTTTACTAAAAATCTATAACATCTTGCAATATCTTTTCTATCAGTATTATCTGTATATCTTGTAAGTTCATCTAAAGTAATAGGAATTTTTAATCTTCTACATGCAGCATAAAGAGCAGCAGCTACAACACCGCTTATTGATCTTCCTTTAACTAAACCTCTATTTATGGCTGTTTTATAAATTAAGAATGCTTCATCTTTTACTATGCTAGGTAATCCCATTTGATTAGTTAATCTTTCAAGTTCTTCCATAGCTTGGACAAGGTTTCTTTCCATTGAAGAACTAATGCTTACTTTATGCCATTTCCTTAATCTAATCATATCAAATCTTTGTTTGGAAGTTAACTTTCTTCCAAAGGCATCCTTTCCGCTCCAATCTATAGTAGCAGAAGTTACTGAAGGAGTTAAAAGAGATGATTTTATCGGAGGACCTGTTCTACTTCTTCTTTCTCTTTCTTCAGCTGTAAAAGCTCTCCAATCAGGACCTCTGTCCAATTTTCTTACAACAATTACTGAACCACATTCAATACATGTAATTTCTCCTCTATCATAGCTGTAAAATAATCTTTTATTTTTACAATAAGGACATTCTGTAGGTTCTTCTGAGGATACAATCTCAAAGCCACTTTTCTTTTCAGGTGCGGACATAATCTATTGCAAATAATTTCTACTGCAACTAATATATAAGTTTTTCGGTCAAGTAAAAAATTTTTCATTAATTTTTTATGTAAAGGAAAAAGCTTTTAAATAGTTGAAAATAAAAAAGAACAGTTAAAAATATATAAAGAAAAAATAAAGAAAGTGATATGAAATATGTTACATTATTTATTGTATTTCTTCTGGTTTGTTTTATTTTAATTACACCTGTTCACTCTTATACTGTATCAGTTAAAAAGCTTATAGCTGAAAAAATAATTAATGAATTACCCTATGAATGGTCTTATTCCATTAATTCTTATTTAGGAGAAATTTCCCGCGGGATACAAGAAAGTAAAAGTGTTCCTGAGCTTTATTTTATTCCTGAAAATAATACAGGAAATTTACTAGAATTTGCTGTTAATTCATATAATTCATTTGTAAAAAAACTTGATGAAGGTAACATAAAGGAAGCAAATTATGAATTAGGAAAATTTATTAGTTATCTTGTTGATTTATCAAATCCCTTCAGAATTGGAAAAAATTGGAATAATACTTTAGCTTTAAAGTTTGAAGCATTGGTTCTTATTAGTGATGTTGAAAAATTGGAAATTGATAAAAATTATAAAGCTGGTAATATTAAGGACGAATCAATTAAATTAGCATTGTTTGCTAAAAGCAAAATTCAAGAACTTAATGTTACTAATATAGAAAAATCTCAAAGAGATTCTAATTATGAAAAAGTAGTAAAAGATCTTTTGCAGTATGTAATAAATTTAGCATATTCATTAACATTAAAAGCTATAGAGGAACATAAAAGCAATGTTAGCTTTGTTAATTTGGTTTATATCTTAGTTTTTGCTATGGTAATTTCCGTTTTAGTGTATTATATAAATAAAGGAAGAATAGGAAAATTTTTAAAAAAGTAATTTAGATAAATAAAATTAGATAGCTCGGTGGGGTAGCTGGCCAATCCTGTGGGGCTCTGGACCCCAAGACGTGGGTTCGAATCCCACCCGAGCTATAAAGTTATAGTTTATAAGTTATAATTTATCTTGCAATAACTTTATAAATTATAAAAATATAAATTATAAGTCTATGAGAAATAAGACTACAATACAAATAGATCAAGATACTTTGAGAATTTTAGAAAAGCTAAAAAAGGAAAGAAAAGTAAAAAGCTATTCTGAATTGATAAGACAGCTAATAAATGAAAGTAAAAAAATTGAAAAAAGTGAAAAAGGTTCTTTATCCAAAATTCCTGCCTTTATAAGAGAAGAATATGACCGTATTAGTTGATACACATGCTTGGATAGAATATTGGAAAGGAGGAGAAAAAGCTGACGAGGTAGCAATTTATATCGATGGAAATGAAGAAATAATTGTTTCAACCATCAATCTTTTAGAAATTGAATATTGGTTATCCAAGCATTTTGGTCCAAGTGTTGCAAAAAATAAAATCCAAGTAGTTATAAAGAGAAGCTTTGTTATTGATGTTGATGAAGAAATAGCAAGAGAAGCTTCGAAAATAAGAATTGCTTACAAATTACCATTAATATCAAGTATAATATTAGCTACAGCTAAAAAATATAAAGCTAGAGTAGTTACAGGAGATGAAAAATTGAAAGGTTTTGATGAAGTAATTTATGTAGGAGATTAAAAAATTGTATATTTAAAAATTTAAAACTTATATAGATAATATTTGAAAATATTGTTATGAAATTAATTGAAACCCTAAATAATTTTCTTTCAATTGAAGGAAATTCATTATTAATAAAAGGTAAACCTGGTGCTGGAAAGACCACTTTAGCTTTAACTTTAGCTTATCATTCTTTAAAGAGTAATAGAAAAGTATTTTATTTTTCAACGAGACTATCTCCAATTAAATTGCTAAGTCATTTTCCAAACTTTAAAGAAATATTATATACACAAATTACTACTAAAGATGCAAGATTAGCTACGTTGACTTCTTTTCTTAATTCAGTTTTGCCTTATATAAAAGGAGAAAGAAATTTGATAATTTTTGACAGCTGGGATGCGATGGTAAAAGAGCAAGAAAAAAAGGAAAGATTGAAAGTTGAGAAGACAATACATGCAATAGCTGAGGAATCAAAATCCAATCTTATATTTATTTCAGAAGAACCTGAATTAACAACAATAGATTACCTTGTTGATGGAATAATACATTTACATTATCATTTTTATGAAGGAAAACTAATGAGGCATGCGGTTATAAGTAAGCTAAGAGGAATCGAAGTTAAAAATCCTTTTGTTTATTTTACTTTATCAAACGGAATTTTTACTGAAATTGAAAGCTTCAACTTATTTGAATTGGTAAAATTATCCCAAATTAAGGTAGAAGAATTGGAAAGAAAAATAAAATTTTTTGAAGAATTCGATGAAATTTTCCAAGGAGGATTAAAAACTGGTTCGTGTATTTTATTTGAGGTAAATAATAAAACTGAAGAATTTTCCGTATATTATTTACTTTTGCCATTAATATTTGGATTAGCTAGAATTGGAAAAATTATATTGGTAAGTTTATCTCCAGATACTCCTATATCATTATTGAAATCAATATATAAATTGATATTTCCTGAAGAAGAAATTCAAAAAAGAATAATATTTTCGTATATTGAAAATTTTGAAGATGAAATAAAAAATATATATTTAGCAAAGAAAGAATTCCATATATCTTCATATGTACTTTTTTTAAATAAATTACCTATAAAAAATGAATCAGATTTTGAAAAATTTTTAGAATTATTAAGAATTATAAGAGAAAGGCAAGATATTTTGTTTTTAATAACCAATAATAAAGAAATTTATTTTGAAAAAGTTGTTCCTTATTTTGATTTTATAATAAAGATTTTTACAAAAAATGAAAATATATTTTTATATAATAAAAATTTTGGTACTTTGATTTATGGTTTAACTTTGGATCGAAATCTTAATATTTTAAAAATAGTAAGAATAGAATAACATGAAGGTTACTAAGCAAGAGATAATAAATATAATTAATAATACACTGTATGATATGCTTGGCTATAATATAACTGAAGCTTTGTATTTTCATATATGTAATATTACAAACAAGTCAAAAGATGAGTTATTAAAGGATTTAGATGCGTTAGTATTTGGTATTCAAGAAATATTTAAAGGAGCATCTAAATTTATTTTTGATGAAGTCAAGAATAGAATAGAAATGACATATAATATAAAAATTGAAGGAGAAAATTTTATAGAATGGCTTAAAAACATTAAATCATGAAGATTTTCTTAGCATAACATATAAAATAAAGTATAAAAGAATAAAATCTCTAAATATTGCACATATTGTAGGAAATGCTAATCTATTAAGAGGTCCTCCTAATTCATCTGGTGGATAATACTTAAATAACAGCATTCCCCATTCTTTAAAATTAAACCATGTTAATATAACTAGGCTATTTAAAAAATCAAATATAAATAGCAACAAAAATTTATCGATTCTTTGCAACATGAGCAAAGGTAATATCATAAGTTGCATTTGAGGTGTATGAACATAATTGGAAAATATTAAAGAAGAAATTAGCAAAAAAGAAGTCTCAATTAATCTTTCTTCTTTGGTTTTATAGTTTTTTATAGTCGTATAAGAAATTGTCAAAAATGTAAATAATGATACGAGGAGAACCGTTAAAATTTGTGCATTATGTTTCCAAGGATTCTCATAAAATATTACTAACCATGATCCTTCGATATACCAAGTAGAATGGTATTGGAATTGTTGGTATAAAACTTGAGGATTGAAATATATAAAAGGAGAATAGTAAAGAAAAACCAAACTTACTGTTACTAAAACATAAGCTATTGCTTTTAAAATTGAATTTTTTTCATAGAGAATTTCTCTAACTATTGATAAAGTTAATATAGCTGGAAAAACTTTTGTTGCTGTAGCAATAGATAAACAAAAAGCGCTAGCTAATAACCTTTTTTCAACATAAAATCTTAAAGCTCTTAAAGCAAACGCTATTGCTATTATATCCCAGTTATATATTCCATAAACTACGAAACTAGGTAAAGCCAAGAGAATTAAAATATAATAACTTTCTATTTTTAGTTTTTTTATAAAGTAATATAAGTCAATTACCATTATATATCCTGCAACATATATTACTAAGGACTGAATTAAGTAATAAACAAAAAGACCTGTTGGATTAATTTGACCTGGAAATGGAGGATAAAGCAACCAAGCAAGAGCTGATGAAATATAAGTTATTATACCTACTATTACGGGATATTCAAAGAAATAACTATAATATGGAATTCCTAGAAAATCTTTTCCTATGCCTGAAGTAAAGAATTTAGCTACAATATCGCTGTATAAACTAAAACTTGCTAATCCCGTTTGTAAGGGCAAATGGACAAAAAAAGATAAAAACATAATTGATGTATAAAAAGCTATTAGAATCCTTAATTCTCTCTCCAAAGGAAATATACTAACTAATATATTTATTTCTGGAATTTTATATTTTTTATTTATTAAATTTATGAAAATTTTATAATATAATATTAATGAGTTATAAATATTTATAAAGAAATGTCTTAAATATTTATAATAAAATTTTAAAAGGTTTTTAAATTCTTTTTTTGCATTACTTTCTTCTTTATTATTCTTATTCATTTTTGATAGGAAAGAACATTGAATAAATGTTTGCTACAAAAATTACATAAATCATTGGTATGAAATCAAAAGCATAAAAACTATAAAGAGTTCTGTTTCCTAGAATGTATACTAAAATATATCCTAAAAACATTCCTAAAAACCAAAGAGATGGGGCAGCAAAATCTTTGCTTCTATAAATTGTAAGGTATGCTGTAAATATTAAGAATGCCAGCGCACTTAAATACAAAATGATATTAACTGAAGCAGAATATGTAGGATTGAAGTGAAAGTAAAACGGATTTTCATTAATAAACCATCCCCAAGGTGTTGATGTTGGAGGGCCAATAGGTCTTGAAGTTGTATGCCATTTCAAAGCTCCTATAATTTCATTTAGCCATCTCAAAAAACCTAACTTAAATATTATAAATCCGTTTATCAAAAACCAAGTAATGGTTGGAACAATAAATGAAACATAAAAGCTTTTAAAAACATCAATACCTTTAATTCTAAGGAAAACGTATAATGCTGGAATTAAGAAAACGGCAGGAAGCTTTATAGCTGCTGCTAAACCGATCATAATTGCACTAATAAAATATCTATTATAAACCGCAAAAAGCAAAGATAGTGCAATAAAAAATGCTAGGTATACGTCAAGAAACGCAATAAAACCCATATTATTCATTAAAGTATCTAAATGGGGAACAATTGAAGCTACTGCACCAGCTATAGGATCCGTTAATCTTGTTACGATAAAAAATACAATTAAAGGTATTAAAGAGCTAAAAATTATAGATGGTATTCTCCAAGCAATTGGTTCATCACGATTAATTATCATAGATGCTCCAATAATTAACTTTCCTAATGGAGGATGCTCAAAATTGTAATAATTTAATATAGATTGTACATCTGCATAAGGAAAACCTGAAAAAAACATTGTAACATTCTCTAAAGGAATTTCAAAATTTGAATTGTAGGGAACCATGAAACATATTGCTGGAAAATTTGTATAAGTTCTATTAATTTTCCCGTTTACTTCAGAAACTTTTGATTGTATTATATTTATTTGATTATCTCTACTTTTAAAATCTGTAAATACAATTGTATAGTAAGCATATCCTTTTGGATCAATATATTGTGTTTTTATTCCATAAAAATCTCTTAATAAATTTCTTGCAGAATTAACATACCAAACTTCATCGCTAACATAACCATTTCCTCCTTTCCAAAAAGCTGCAAGATTTGGATCAGAAGCTTTATTATAAAGAGAAATAAAAAGAAAAGCAGAAGAAATTATTGCGATCATTAATCCAAATAAATATGCTTCATTTTTCAACATTATCCCATTAAATATTTTCAAAATATTTAAGATTTTAATATTACAACTTTATATAATAAAATGTATGATTCCTAACATTAAAAGGGTTGGAAATGTTGTTTGGGAAATACCTTTAGGTTATAGGAAAGATATGCGTGTTCCTGTAAGAATATATGCTACAGAAAAACTTTTAAAAGAAATGGACGAAATGGTATTCCAGCAAGCCTTAAACGTATCAACATTGCCAGGAATACTTAAGTATTCCTATGTTATGCCAGATGGTCACAGCGGATATGGATTTCCAATAGGAGGAGTAGCAGCGATGGATGCAGAAACAGGAGTTATTTCTCCTGGAGGAATAGGTTTCGATATAAATTGTGGCATGAGATTAGTTTTAACAAATTTAACTTATAATGAAGTTAGACCAAAATTAAAAGAACTTGTTGACCTTCTTTTCCAAAGAGTTCCTGCTGGCGTAGGTGCAACAGGATTTTTAAAACTTACAACAAGCGAATTTAAGGAATTATTAGAAATGGGTGCTAAATGGTGTGTTGAAAAGGGATATGGATGGCCTGAAGATTTGGAAAGAACCGAGGAAAATGGCTGTATTGAAGGAGCAGACGTATCAAAAATTAGTCCTAAGGCAATACAAAGAGGAATAGATCAAGTTGGCACATTAGGTTCCGGAAATCACTATTTAGAAATACAATGGGTAAAACCAGAGAATATTGTGGATCATGAAGCTGCTAAAAAACTTGGAATATTTGAAAATCAAATTGTAATAATGTTTCACTGTGGTTCAAGAGGATTTGGACATCAAGTAGCTACAGATTATTTACAAATATTTTTAAGTGTTATGGAAAGGAAATACGGAATTAAAATTTTAGATAGAGAACTTGCATGTGCACCTTTTAATTCAAAGGAAGGTCAAGATTATTTTGCAGCTATGAAATGCGGTATTAACATGTCCTTTGCTAATAGACAAGTAATATTGCATAGAATTCGTGAAGTATTTTCAAAAGTATTTAATGCTGATCCAGAGAAACTAGGATTACATATGGTTTATGATGTAGCCCATAATACAGCTAAATTAGAAGAATACATTATTGATGGAAAAAGAACAAAAGTTATTGTTCATAGAAAGGGAGCTACGAGAGCCTTTGGTCCTGGAAGTGAAGGTATTCCTTCAATATACAAATCATTAGGACAACCTGTAATAATAGGTGGTAGCATGGAAACAGGTTCTTATTTATTATTAGGTACACAAAAAGCTATGGAAGAAACCTTTGGAACTACATGCCATGGAAGTGGAAGAACGATGAGCAGAACCAAAGCAAAACAGCTTGTTAGAGGAGAACAGTTAATTAAAGATCTTGAAAAGAGAGGAATTTATGTAAGAAGCGTTTCTTATGCAGGTGTAGCTGAAGAAGCTGGAATAGCTTATAAAGATATTGATGAAGTTATAGAAGCTGTAGCTTTAGCTGGAATTTCTCACAAGGTAGTAAGATTCGTACCTATAGGAAATATTAAAGGATGAAAGTACCTTTAATTATTGTAACAGGATATTTAGGTAGTGGTAAAACTACTTTTTTGAAAAGAATAATAGAAAATGTTAAAGATAAAAAAATAGCTATAATAATGAATGAATTCGGTGAAATAGTAATAGATGCTGAAGTCATAAAAGGCAAGGCTGTTAACATGGTTGAACTTACCGGTGGTTGTGTATGTTGTTCTTTGACAGGGGAATTAGAATATGCTATAAAGGAAATCGTAGAAAAGGTTAAACCTGATTATATTGTAATAGAAACCACAGGTATCGCTGAGCCTGATGCAATTATTCTGAACATTGAAAATATAAAAGAGGTTATGCTTGATAATGTTATTACTATAGTAGATTGTGATAGCATAATTAGATTTCCAGAAATAGGTTATACTGGAAGAATACAAATAGAAATGGGCGATTTTATTTTATTAAATAAAGCAGATCTGGTCAGCGAAGAGCAATTTAAAATTGTTCAACAAAAAGTTAGAGAAATTAATGATAGAGCAGTGCTATTTAAAACGATTTATTGTAACGGCAATTTAGATTATTCTTTATTCTTTGGATATTTTATAGAAAAAGATGTAAAAAGCAGAACTCATACTTATCATGAAAACTTCGAATATTTATACTTTGAATATGAGGGTAAATTTTCAAGAGAAAAATTTGAGGAGTTTCTTTCAAATTTACCAAACGAGATATATAGAGCAAAAGGGTTTGTAATTTTCGAGGATGGTAGTTATTTGTTTAATTTTGTAGGCAAAAGAATAAATTTTGAACCTTTTGAATATAACAAAAACAAACTACTTTTTGTTGGAGAAAAAATAGGTAAATATAAAGAAAAGATTAATGAAGAATTAATAAAGATCTTAAAATGACTGGAAAATATGTTTATCGTGAAGATATAGCTATCGCAGATATAGCGTTTGAAGTTTATGCTGACAATTTAGAAGATTTATTTAAGTATGCAGGTTTAGCTATAACTAATGCGATGATCGTAGATTTAAGTAGCATCAAACATTCAGTTTTAAAAGAAGTAAAATTAGAAAGTGATAGTATAGAACTTTTATTGTTTAATTTTCTTCAAGAGATTATTTATTTTAAAGATTCTGAAAAATTGTTATTTGGAAAAATAGATGTCAAAATAAAAGAAAATGAACAAAAATTTGTATTGGAAGCTTTAATGTTCGGAGAACCGATTGATATAAATAAACACGAGTTACTTGTAGATGTAAAGGCTGTTACAATGCATTTATTTGAGGTGAAGAAATTAAATGGAGAATGGTTTGCCCGTGTAATAGTTGACGTTTAAATTTTACTTTTTAGCAGTTTAATTAATAATATTTTCTTTGTAGGTCTATGGTCTAAAATAGCCAATTAATAGCTTTTGATATCATAATCAAAGTTACTTTTATACTGATCAAATTAATTTAAATTATTCTACTTTTATTTTTGTAGGAGGAGCTTTTCTTTTAAGCGTAACGTTTAGTATGCCATTTTCATATTTTGCTTTTGATTCTTCAGGAATTACTTCATAAGGTAACTTTATTTTAAATTCATAATCTTCTCCTCTATAAGGAAGCTTTTTTTCCAATTTCGCTTTTACATAAAGTATATTCTCAGTAGAGTAAACTTCTATTGTATCCTTTTTTGCACCAGGCATCTCAATAAAAACTTCTATTCTATCTGGGTATTCTTGAATATAATAATTTTCTTCTTTTATGAGCTCTCCTTTACTCTTTTTAATTATAACTCCCATTGGTCCGCAAACTATTTTTATTGAAGGAATTTTTAATGTAAAATGCTTATTTATCCATTCTTGATCTTTGTTGTCCATTATTAGACATTATGTCTAATAAAATATATAAATTTTTTATTTGGGCAAATTACCTTTCTCTTTTTCCTTCAATAAATTCTTCCAACATCTGTCTAGCTATATGGTCAGGATATTGAATTGGAGGAGATTTGAAGAAGTATGCAGAAGGACTTATCAATACTCCTGTTATTCCTCTATCTTTAGCTATTTTCATGCATCTTATAGCATCAATGACAACACCTGCACTATTTGGCGCATCCCAAACTTCAAGCTTAACTTCAACATTTATTGGTGTATCGCCAAAACCTTTTCCTTCTATTCTTATATATGCCCATTTTCTATTTTCTAACCATGCTACATAATCACTAGGTCCTATATGAACATTTTTTTCTCCTATATTATATGGTATTAAAGATGTTACAGCTTCAGTTTTAGATTTCTTCTTTGATTCCAATCTTTCTCTTTCAAGCATATTCAAAAAATCTGTATCTCCTCCAACGTTTAATTGAAACATTCTTTCTATTTTAATTCCTCTATCTACAAAAAGCTGAACTAAAGCTCTATGAAGTATCGTTGCTCCCAACTGAGACTTTACATCATCTCCCATCAATAAAACTCCTCTTTTTTCAAATATTTGTTGCCACCTTTTTTCTCTTGCTATAAATACAGGAATTGCATTTATGAATCCTACTCTTGCTT
>Ga0326762_1000239_pt1 | contig 28917 bp, 25 predicted proteins | sample NORPS_S_FD_207669 | JGI IMG/M metagenome (GOLD analysis project Ga0326762, IMG submission 207669) | Hot spring sediment microbial communities from Norris Geyser Basin, Yellowstone National Park, WY, United States - NOR.PS_S | ecosystem: Environmental > Aquatic > Thermal springs > Near-boiling...
CGAAGCAAAAATGGCAAACCAAGTCTCAATCTTTGAGGATATTGACTACATAAAACTGCGTGAGAAAATTCAAAACATTGAGACCGTCGACGAGGCGCTGGCATTGCTGGAGAGCATTAATGTCACCTACCAACTCTCCCAGTGGGCAATCGTGGACATTATCTACCACTTCCAACAGCACCACCCAAACTTGCTGTCGTCGCTTGAAGCAGGGCTCATATGGACGCTCAACCTTGAGCCCTCACAAGTATCGCAATTGAAACGGGTGGCAGCCGTATTCGGAGATGTATCTAAACGCTTCCCCGCTTTATCTTTTGGCCACCATATCCTCCTCGCCTACGCCGCCGCTTACCTTGATTGGAACGAAGTTGTGCGAATTGCTAAGGAAGCGGAATACAACGCTTGGGGTGTCAGAGAAACCCGCTACGCGATAGGCCAAGTAAGGAGAGAAAAGATACTGAAGGAAGTCAAGGAGAAGGGTGAGGAAGCGCTCGAAAAGAAGGGAAGAGGAAGGACAGCCGCCGTTGTGGAAGAAGTCAAGAAAGAACTTCTCGAAAAACCTGAGCCTGAGCCCGAGCCCGAAGTTGAGGTCGAAGTGGACTTGAAAAAGGAAGTCGAATTGAGAGAGAAAGCCAAAGAGGAAGAAAAGAAGCGGATACTTACAGACACCGCTATCCGAGCTGCCGACGCTTACATTCGTTACGGCGGTGAATTTATCGACTACCTCCTTGAAGCCCTCACGACAGCGCAGTGGGACTTCTATCACCGCTTGACCTCCAAAATGAAAAAGAGGATACCGATGCTGGTAACCGCCAAGAGCCCCGTAGCAGACATTTGCACGACCCTCTCTTCGCTCCTCGATTTATTGATCAAATACCAAGAGGGAGGTATACATGAAGGGGATGAACTTGGACAAGAAACTGAAGAGTTTTGACTTATTCTGCCTCCTAAATGCCTGCGGGGCTGGGGGCAGCTGCGACCCCCTCACTATCCACTGCCTCCTGCTTGGGCTTGATGAAGTTGACCTAACCGAGAAACCCCCACCTGCCCCCAGCCCCCATTGGCTGCTTTATCTTAACGGAACGAACTACGGCGTGACTGTTTCCTACTATCACCCGTATTTTTACTGTGTTAGCAACAGCTGGCGGCGGTTTCAAACAGCGGAAAAGGCATGGTCGGCTAAAATTGCCTCTTTCGCTGGAGAAAAGTGGGATAAGTTCGCCCAACGGCTCGACTGGTGTCACCCATTTCCACTTACGCTAGCTTTCCTGACAGCCGAGGCTTGGGAGCTCGGCGGGAGGAAGAAAATCGAAATAAGCCAAGAGACAGCTGCGCCGCAGGAGATTGAAGGTAAAGAGGAAATAATTGAGGGAATTACAATGGTGTCAATTTTGAAGAGAAGCAAAGATAAAATCTACCTAACGACAATTCAAAAGTCCTACATAATTCACGGCTCCACTCGAATGCTAACTTTCCTCAAATTTCCTGACACGGAGCACTACGAACTCGCAAGATGGCTCGGGCATATATTCCTTCTCACAGCGGACAACTTACTTTACCACTCGCCTGGGCGGAAAAGTAAGTCCGTGAACAAAGTGGGTAAGTCATTAAAAGAGAATGCCTGAGCCGAAACAATAGCCTGAATTTCAGCGGCTACCCACGCTTTCTCCAAATCCTCCTGCATTTCGCCCAGAATTTTCTTTATTTTCTCCCTCTCCTCAGCAGGCAAATCAGGGTTCTGAGCCATTTTCCGTAGCTCTTCAATCTGAGAAAGCTTCCGCATTATCCTCTCGTCCAGCACTTCGGGCGACGGCAAGACCGTATTGACTAACGGCTGGGCGTTTTTCATTTGCTCCGCAAGGAGCGCCCGCATTCGGCGGGCAATTTCGTCTTGAAGCGTATCCGACCGAACAAGCGGCTCAGAAACTTGACCTATCTTAGCGACCTCTTCCTCATTCAAAACGAACTGCCTAATGACTTCCCAGTCATTCTTAACAACCTCGGCTGGAACAAGCCTCGGCAAGAAACCGTTAACCTCGAGATAAGAGAAAGCATAGGCGAGAGCGTCAATCCCGTCGTCGTTGCCGTCAGGTAATTTGTCGGTAGGGTTACCTTCAGGGTCAGTCTCGAACGAATAGTCCTTCATTTCCTTGAGCAAAAGCTCGCACCGCTCCCTCACGAAGAAAAGCCTCGGAAAGCCCCAAGCGGAAACATCCAGAGCGTTCTGGATAAGGCGGATGCGATTAATCTTCTCCTGCGTTTTGGCAGCAGTGTTAGCGAAAAGGAATGGAGCAGGCATTGCCCTAATCTTGGCGTCTTGAAGCTCTTTGATGACCATCGTCGAGCGTGGGTCAATAACAAAGACCTCAGGATTATACTTAGCCTGAATTCGGCGAGCTTCCTCAACGATAGACCTGATACTTGAGCCATAGCGCCGAATTTCGTCAAAAACAACGACAATACCTGAAGGTAGAACTTGAAGCAGAAGGAAAACAGTCGGGGCGGACGCACCAACGTCGACACCAACCACAATTCGACCGCTCACTTGGTTAGCGTCCCAGCTTCGCAGGAAAGCGGACGGCGGGATATTGAAAACTGCGTAAAGGGGCGTAGGCTCGTCGGAAAGCCATTCGCTCTTGAACACCGCCTCGTCCATTTGAATGAACCGCTCCCACGCCTCCTCACGGGGCAAGAAACCGTCAGATTTAAGACCTCGACCCTGACATATGTCATAGAAGGAAATTTCCTCACCACTGGACAGTGTCTTTCGGATAAGCTTGCACTGCTCACAGGCGCTGGGCGACGGACAACGCTTCATGACATCAAAAACACACCAACGGTAAATTTTACCGCCAATGAGATTAACGCCACCTTCAGATAATGCCCCGCCAGATAAAATTGCCTTGCTGAGCCGAGCGAGCGGCCCGAAACTCTTCTTCCACGAAGAAGCAAATATCTGCTGACCGACTAAACCCTCCTCCTCATTGCCTTTAGCCATGCTCAAACCTTGCTGGAGCACAGCCCAATCAATGAGGTCAACCTCGTCAAAAAAAACCTTGTGCGGGTGCGGGGCGTTGAGACCTTTCTCCGTCGCTGGCAAAATGCGAATGATAGAGCCGTTATGCAATATCAGCCGCTCGCTGCTGTGGTTGGGCGACTGAGGCGGCGGCGTATACTTGGCGAAAATCTCGTGCCTATAAAGCATTCTGCGGATATAGTCGTAGCAAAGCTTCGCTTGGTCAATGCGGGCGGCAACCGAGACGCTCTCACAGCCGTCATACGAAAGCGCAAAAAGAACTTGCAGGAAAGCGATAAGTGAAGTTTTACCGCTCATGCGTGAGCCTATAATAATGGCGTCGCGAACCTGCTGGCTGTAAATATCCCAAACGGCGTCCAGCGGCGCTTGGTGGTGCTCACAAACAGGATAGCGGGCAAAACGAAGCCCAAACGCCCTTTTCGCAAAATTGAACAAATCCTTTTTACTTTTGATAAGTCCCTTGAGAGGCGCCGATTTGGTTTTCCGCACCTTACCTAACTTCCTCCCACTTGAGATACCTTGCAATTATGTTCACATTCTCAACCGCTGGGCCGTCCATTGAATAAGCGATATCAATCGAAACCCTCTTCCCTTGATAGAATTTTAGACGCCTCTTCTCAAATGCAGGGCTGGTGTAGCGATAGTTTATGACGAACTGAAAATCGAAAAGCGGATACGAGTAGTCGGAAGAGAGGGGCGGGCTGGTATAGTATGGATGAAGGACACTGACATTTACCTGAATCTGGCTGCCCCGATAGACGAGACGGGCAGGTGTCCTCAGTAAATCGGTAGGCTGACCTGTCCGCCACGAAGAATAAACAAATTCGATTTGATTGTTTAAATCAAAACTGAAGTTGGTGACCTGACGCTGACCGAAATCTTCCGTCGTAATTTCACGGATAATAGGAATAGGCATTGTCGGGTCATAAGACGAGAAAACTGCGAGGAAATCAGACGAAATTAACTGAAGGAGGGGCGCCGCAAAGTCCACCTGAAGGCGAAAAGCTTGGCTGCCTTCCTCAATTGACCCCCGCATTCTGCTTATGTAAGCGTAGGGGCAAATCACCTGACGCAAAATCCGGCTCGGGTCTAAAGGGTCTCTGACGGAAAAGACAAAAGTAAAAGGAAGGGGAAGATTAGGAATAGGTTGCCCAGCCGTCTCGTCCCAGATCTCCCACTGGGCATTGGAAAAAATGGCGTCTATGAAAGGCAAAACAGTGCCCTGCTGGAGATAAAAATCGAGAGTGAAGTTGACAGCGGGGACGAGGGTAATAAGCGACCCCGCAGGGTGCCTGTAGCCGAGCAATTCGAGAGGGTTGATACCGCCAGAAAACTGGAAGCGTATGTTATTCAGGAAAGGAACATAGGTAAACCAAGAAACACTTGCAGGATAGTTAGGGTAAATAAAATGCTCAGGAGGTTGGCTGGAAAGAAGCCCCGCAGCCCAGCCAACATGGCGTCCCGAAAGCGTATACCAGCCCATTTTATATCCCCAACCTTACGAAGTCGGTCGCAACTCAGCGTCAAGGTCTAACGCTTGAACAGTAACACCGAGAGTAATCATCTGCTCCATAGCGAAGTTAACTCGGCTGTCCAGAACCTTAGCCATGCGCAGGGTCAACCGATAAACAGGTGTGGGTGTCCCACTATAAGCGCCCGTCCCCGCAGCCTCGTAGTAGGTGAAAGCAATCTTCTTGAGTGCTTGAGGTAAAGCGAGGTTGAGAGAACCAGTCAACCCGCCTGGGTAAACGATAGTGAAGTTGGAGGTGATAGTTGAGCGGCCTTCAAATATTGAATTGAACACTCGCAGTGTCCTACGAACCTTGTCGGTAGTAATGTCAGTTCCCTTCGAGACAGTAAATACCTCACGCAAGTCGTTGTTAATCTCAATGGTAAAGTCAGTGACAATCCGCTGGTTAGAAAGGACAGTGAGGTCAAGAACGTTCTCTGTGCCAGCCTCAACCTCCGCATTAAAGACTACCTCGCGAACAATGAAGACACCAGCCGAGGGATTATATTGAACCATTGGTGGGGTCGCAGTGCCAATATTGGCAAAGTGAACATAGGGCACAAACCAAGTAATTTCGAGTTGAGCAGCATCTTCGGGTCGCTGCGTCCAACGCAAGTTCCGAACGAAAGCAAATGGAGCACAGACACGCCAAACATTAGCAACTCCAGCTCCACCAACTTGCGGGGCAATCACGAAGAAGTCGAGGAAGTAAGGAGGCAAGTGATAGAGCGTCTGCCCAGGCTCAGTCCCCAACCTCGTAGCGCCCTTCATAATCTCGTGGACGAAATCGATCGGACCCGAAGTAGCGCCAGCAGCCTGAGACTGGACAGTGAACCTCGTCCGAATGTTCTGGGCGCGGACAATGAATTCTTCAAGAGCAGCAATGTTCTCAACACCAATTGCCACAATGGGAGTGATACCAGCTGACATTTCGATACCAACCTCATTCAGAAAACATGGGTTCTGAATTTCGGTCACACCAGTAGGCAAAGCAGTCGGACCGAGCCCGTCCAGAACGTCCTGAATGACGTCTACGGTCGATTGAAAATTCGACGCCCACTTTCCCACCCTAAAACTCACATGTCGACCTGAAAGGATATACCAGCCCATTATGGTGCGCCCTCCATTAATTTCCTGACTACCTTCCGATACTCAGCATGAATATCTGGAAAATTCCAGCTTATGCGATAATGCGCTACGAGCGCTGGTAGAAAACCTTTCCGACCGAACCGCACCAAAATCGGCTCGGGCGGTAACTCGGTCAAATCAATCAGAGTTTCCCCAATTAGTCGCCACTTCTTATTGTCCGAGCGACTTAAAACGTGACCAACCAAACCCTTTACCGCCCAGCCAATCTCAGGGTTCTCACTTATCTCCTCTTCGGAAATGCCCAGAAGGCGGGCAAGTGCCCAGCCCAAAACCTCCCAATTAAACCAATCCTTATCAAAGAGCTTGAGCACTTGCACCGCCTTCTCCGCAGCCTCCCTCAGCACTTTCTCGTCTTTCCCCATTAGAGCGTCAGCCAGCTCGGCGAAAGTCAACTCACTTACCTCCCTTCAGGAGCGCCTCAGCCAATTCCCAATCTCGGGTCTTAGCCAAAACTTGGTAGACCTTCTCAACATCAGCCGATTTGCTATACTCCCTCGCCCATAACTCAAAGAGACCCCTCGTAATCCTGTCGTCCTTCCCCGCCCCAAGCCGAGCCTCGATTTCCTTCCGCAACTCCTCCTTGTAAGCCTGCCTGAACCTCTTCAGCACCTCTTCCCTCGTCGCCTCAAGAACGTCTTCATCAAACTGCCCAGAGACGCCAAATTCTTGGGCTTTGCGGTTGGCTTTAACCAAGATATAAGTCCTGCACGCATTGATTACCTCATCCATAGACTTAGCCTTCTCCAGAGCCTCCTTTAACTGCTCCTCAGCAACCTTCTCGTCCTCCTCCGTCGAAGCGGCGCCGAAAACACCCTTCAGCACCATTTGCGCAATCTGGCGACGGATAACCTTTTCCCTCTCAGAAACCGAGTTCGCCCCGCTGAGAAGGCCGCTCCGCTCCAACATTACCGACCAAACAGACTTAGCCATTTGCTCGTCAATTACAGGAACCTCCTTCAAGGCGTCCACCAACTCCTCCGCCACTTCCTCCTCGCCGCCAACCAAAGAAGCAAAGTCCTTCACAGCAGCGGCTAACTTCTCGGCGTCGCCAGAGACCATTGCTTCAATAACAGACTGCTGCGCCTTCTCGATTTTCTCAACAAACTCCTTCTTTTCCTTAGCAAGCTCAATCGCGTCCTTGAGAATTTGCTCCCAAGTCATTGGGCATGACACCTCCAAGTAGATTTTAGAAAGAGTGGCCTGCTAAAATTGAAGCGGGGGATAAATATGCGGATACTTATGGTCTCTGGTGCACGCTGGGGAGCAACTCAAGGAAACCAGCGCTACCAAGCACTCGCGGAAAGTCTCAAGAAAATTAACCCCGAAATAGAAGTGAAATTCTACTCGTATGTGGACGGGACAACCCCGCCGCCCTACCGTTGGACGGGAGACCCCGCAAATGTCATTATCATAGGTTACCCCGACTTGGGTAACCAACTCATCCAAAACTTTGAGGGAAGATTGTTTGCACCAATTATCTACGACATTTGCGATTACTGGCGGGGAAATGAGCTTATAGCAGGCATAGATTTGGCGGAAGCAGACAAAATAATAGCTGAGAAAAGCCAACTTTTCGTTACTGTCAACTGGCAGCTCGCCTGCCAGTATGTGCAGTATAAAAAACCGATTTATGTTATTGGAAATGGATTGAGGGAAGAAGCCTTGACCCCGCCCAGCGCTGTCTCGGACGATAAAGTCCATGTCTACTACTGGGGCAGCCACTTTACGGGGCAAACATGGACGGACACCGTCGCGTTGATGGAATTACCTAAGCGCTTCCCGCAATGCCAGTTCTACTACTTCCTTGCTACAGACATGCTGACGGAAATGCTTTTCCCAGAAATACCCGAAAACCTTCATGTCGAAACTTCGCCTTTAGGCATTGAATTCGACCGAATTAAAAGCTTCATTAGATACCCCGCTATCGGTATCGTCCCGTTCAAGCCGCTCAACACCGCAGCATTCTTCGCTGACCCCATCAAAGTTTACGAATATTGGGCGCTCGGAATGTATGTGGTCGGGGTCAACATTTGGTCAGGGCTTGGGGAAAGAGCGACAATCATTTACAGGCAAGGAGAAGTCTTGGATGAACTGAGCGCAGGAATTGAAGAGCTACTTCGGCGGGGGAACTTAGAGCCACAATTTCCGAGCGAAGAAGAAAAAAGAATGTTCAGCTGGGAAGCCCGAGCTCAGCAATACCTCCGCGTCCTTACGAGACTATTCCCAAATCCACAAGCAATTGGTTGAGCCGCTCCTCGTTATGCTGGGCGATTTGATTGACTACGACATCAGCAAGGGAAGAAAGTTCCCTCTCCAACAAAGGATGAAGAAAACTGGCAATGTGCATGATGAGAATATCCCCACGCAAAACGAAAAGCTGAGAAACTTTACGCAACGAGAAAGTCCTGCCAGCCCCAAGTTCAGAAGGCACTTCAATTTTCCGCTCCTCAGGCACCTCTACCTCCGCAGCAATAAGACGGAAGGTATAGCCTTTCGAAACTACCTCCGCCATGCCGTTCTGCTTCATCTCCCACTTGAGATTGCCCTTCTGCGTTTCATCCCTCAACCAGGCGATAATCTTCAGAATTTTCGTCATGGTTCCCAGCGAATCCTTCATTTTTATCCCTCCAGTGCGGTTAGAATGGCAAACCTTCGCCAATAAAATTTTACCTCACAACCGCCAACGAGGATAAAATTTAAGAGGCAAGGTAACCCTACACGGAGAGGAGGGTAAGCGCAATGAAGAAGGCTTTAGATTTTTTTGGGGGCGACGAGCTGAGAGCCCGGATTTTCTGGGAAAAGTATGCGCTGAGGGACGAAAAGGGGAATATCCTCGAGGAGACCCCAGAAGATATGTGGCGAAGGATTTTGGCGGCGCTCGGGCTCAACGATAACCCCGATTTTTGGTGGCTGCTAAGCGATTTTCGGTTTGTGCCCGGCGGACGTATTCTCCACGCTGTCGGTAACGAGTTCCAAAAATGCACGTGTTTCAACTGCTATTTTATTCCAATAAAAGAAGATAGCATTGAAGCAATCTACGAGTGCGCAAAGGAAATGGCACGAACATATTCCTATGGAGGCGGAGTGGGAACGGACATTTCTCCCCTCAGACCGGCGCAAGCGCCCGTAAAAAATACAGCCCGCTACTCCACAGGCGCCGTCTCCTTCATGGAACTATATTCGTTGACGACAGGAACGATCGGACAACACTTCCGACGGGGCGCACTGATGATCACCATTGAAGACTGGCATCCCGACGTCTTGGATTTCGTGAAAATTAAGCGAAACTTGACGAGCGTCCGCTACGCCAATATCTCCGTAAAAATTTCCGACGAGTTTATGGAAGCGGTCAAGCGCAGTCGGAAATGGTGGCTTAGGTTCGAGGGCGAAGGCTTCAAAGTGGAAAAGAAAATAGACGCCAGAGAATTAATGGACGAGATCGTAAAATCAGCGCATGGTTGGGCTGAGCCTGGAGTAATCTTCTGGAGCACCATGAAAAGGAATAGCAACAGCGAATACTTCCACCCGCTGCTCGGGACTAACCCGTGCTCCGAAATCGGGCTGCCAGCATACGGGGCTTGCAACCTCGCAGCAATCAACCTCTACAAGTTCGTCAAGAACCCCTTCACCGAACACGCTTACTTCGATTTCGAAGAGTTCAAAAAAGCAGTTAGGCTCGGCGTCCGCTTCTTAGACGCAGTTATTGACTATGCCGACGCCAAAAACAAATACCCGTTCGAAGCCCAAAGGGAAACGGAAAACCGAGAGCGAAGGCTCGGGCTCGGCATTATGGGCTTGGCAGACATGTTCTTCGCTTTGGGACTCAAGTATGACAGCGAAGAAGCCATAGAATTCGCCGAGAAAGTCTTCACCGTCATGCGAGATACCGCCTACGACGAAAGCGTTAACCTCGCTATCGAAAAAGGCCCATTCCCAGCGTTTGATTGGGAAGGCTATAGCCAATCAGAATTTATTAAGAGGCTGCCCCGCCAACTGAAGGAGCGGATTAGAAAGCACGGGATTAGGAATGTGGCGCTCCTTACCGTCGCCCCGACAGGCTCAATCGGCACTATGGCGGGGGTCTCAACAGGAATTGAACCTATCTTCCAAGTCAAATACTACCGGCGCTCCGAAAGCCTCAGCCAAAAAGAATTCGAAGTCTTCCACCCGACAGTAAACGACTACTTCAAAGTGACAGGAAAGAAAGAATTGCCCCCGCACTTGGTCACAGCGCACGAAATCGACCCCATTATGCGTGTGGAAATGCAAGCAACTATCCAAGCATTCGTCGACAATGCGATAAGTAGCTGCCTGACCAGAAATAACTTGATCCTCACAGACAAAGGCTTTCGTTATATCGACACTATCTGCTCCGAACGGCGAGAAGGAGAATTCGTTCCGATAGAAGACTTGCGAGTGATCAACGCCTACGGCCTCTCACCCGCTACCCACTTCTACTACAACGGAGTAAAACCAGTCTACCGCATCGAGCTAGAAGGCCACTATTACATAGAAGGCACAGCCAACCATAAAGTCCTCACTCTTACGAAGGATTATGAGCTAGTGTGGCGGCGGTTAGACGAAATTCAAGAAGGCGAGTTCGTCGTAATGCGAAAGGGGCTGAACAAATGGGGCAATATTCATGAACTAAGCAAAATCTACGGGAAACCGTTCACCGCCGCAAGGAAAACCAACGCAAAGGAAATCAAAATCCCCAAACGAATTACCCGCCCGCTTGCGCGCTTCCTCGGCTATTTGCTGAGCGATGGTAGCGTCCTCTCCAATGGTAACACTATTTCCTTCACTCAACAGAAAGGCGAAATTCTCGAAGATTTCTGTCGGCTGGCAAAGGAAATTTTTGGGGTCGAGCCTCAAGTAGTTCCCGACCCACGCAGCCCCAACCTTTACAACGCCAAAATTCACTCCCGCACCCTTGTTCGCTTCCTTGAGTATCTCGGCGCTGACCATCAGGGGGCGGAGAAGCGAACGCCCCTTTGCATCTTGAGTGCTGGTCGCGAAATTGTCAAAGAGTTCATCCGAGGGTTGACGCTGGATGGCTATGTTAGTCGCTTCGCTGACGGTAACCCGATCATAGTGCCTATCTGCAACCGAAGCGAATATTTGATACGAGAAGTCCAGCAACTGCTGCTAAACTTGGGAATCGAAAGCAATATCTTCAACACCCCTTACGAAGTGAGCGACTTCCGCCATGTGCATGGGCGGATTTATCACCACGAAAAGTGCAACCTATACCATATTTACGTTACTGGAGAGGACGCGCGCCGCTTCGTGGAAATGATCGGCTTTGCGGAAACTCGCAAAAATGAGGAAGCTCGGCGACACCTCCAACGGAAAAGCCGCCCAGCACGTCAACTTTTGGGAGGGCTCGTCCCCACAAATGACCATATCCATGAAATGTTACGAGAAGGGCTGAGGAAAGTCAGAAGCAATATGCTATATGAGAAAATCAACTCAATAGCTTCGCAAATCAGAAGCCATGAAGTAGTAGGCAGGGACGTGCTCGCCTTTGCCTGTGAATGCCTGAACCTCACACATGAACTGCCCACTTACCTTCTCGACCCCACCTACACTTTCAAGCGAGTGAAAAATAAAACTTTACTACCACCGACCGAAACCTTTGACCTCTCCGTCCCACAAGGACACCACTATATTGCTAACGGTATCGTCAGCCATAACACGGTTAACCTGCCTAAAGATATCTCACCTAAGGCCGTGGAAGACATTTACTTCGAAGCGTGGAAGCGAGGCTGCAAAGGTATTACCGTCTACCGAGAAGGCAGTAGGGAGGACATACTGAGGAAAGAAAAAGAAAAGTCCGAGCCCAAGCGAACTCGATTCGTCCGACCAGCCTCGCTCAACGCCGAAGTCTTCAAATACCGAACCGAAGCAGGAAACGTCTACATTACAATTTCGAAAGACAATGAAGGGAAACCCCGCGAAGTTTTCATTAATATCGGGAAGAGCGGCTCGACAACAGCAGCGCTGGGCGAAGCACTCGGCAGGATTTTAAGCATCAGCCTACAATATGATGTCCCGCCACAAGAACTAATTCAGCAACTGAGACTTATCCGTAGCGGAAGCTGGGAGCGACAGCCCGACGGGGCAATCGTCTTCTCAATCCCAGACGCCGTAGGACGAGCACTCGCTAAGGCTTGCGGCGAAGAAAATAACGGGAATCACTTGATCATTGAGGGGATAAAGAAGGAAAAACCAGACGAAACCCCGCAAATCGATGGTATGACCTGCCCAGAGTGCGGCGGGATAATGATTAGGCTCGGCGGGTGCTCAGCATGCGTCTCCTGCTCCTACACCCGCTGCGACTGAACGAGAATTTATACGTATAAATTCTCGCTACCGAGAGCGCTGGATTTCCTTGCGCAGGTCATTCACCCGGTTGAGCCAACCTTTAAGAAACTTGCCCAACTTGGGGTTCGCTCGAACAATAGCACGGTAACGCTCTTCACGGCGGTCGCACAACTTCAAGGCAAGGGTCTTAGCGTTAAGAGACTTAGCAGCAGTAAGAGTTTGAGTGCCAAGTTTCCCATCAACCGCTATCCACTTTTCTTGAGGCAACAAGTCGTTTATCGCCCGCTGAAGCAATTTAACCGCTGTTACCGTCCCCATGTTGACACCAGTATCGAAGACCGCAAGGGCGAGCGGATAGTCAAATTCGTCACCTTTGACAGGCAGCCAATAATAAGTCCAGTAAATTTCCCGCATTTCCTGCTCAGTCATTTTGGCAACATCCTGAAGCGGTAACCCCTTAGCCTTGCGATACTCATTGTATCGGGCTTGAGTAACACCCCGATAAGTTCGCCCGCCAGGGTCGTCAGGATCGTCACTTAACCCACCTTCCCACTTTAAGACGAACTTGAGACAACGAAGGAATTTCTCCGTCATGGCTGATCACCCGCCTGAAATTTTAAATTCTGGCAACGAAAGTGGAAAGTCAGAGAAAATAAAATCCGTAATGGGGGCGCCAAAGGTAATGCTGGCGTCTCTGGGTAACAGAATTGAAGCTTGCTTTAATCTTAATCATTGCATTGTTATGGGGCGGGGCGAAATCCTTCGCAGGTATTCATATTGTCGGAACCGCTAAACCTGAAAAACTGGAGTTTAGATTGCGCGGGGAAAGCCTAAAAGACCTAAAGGTCGGGGTGAACGGAACTTTCTTCTGCACCAAGCGCCATACCTTAGCGAACTGGGTCGTGCGGGACGGCAAAACCTTATACCCCTTCCCGTGGTGGGACACTCTGGAGCGGGGAGCCTTCGTCATTTTCAAGAGCGGAAAAGTCTATATGGGGTTAGTCCGCTCCGACGGCAGCAAAGTCTTTATCGGAGACAAGGAAATAAAGGAAAGCGAGGTTAGGCTCGCAATTGGAGGGTGCTCCTACTTCCTGCGGAAGGGGCGGCTCGCTACTTACAAAGAACTGAGAAAAGAAGGCTTCCCCGCCGATGTCATTGAGAGCACTCGATTTTCATTTATCGCGTGGGACGAAAAGAAAGGAATAATCGCGCTTGGAGTATCCTTCGGCTCGTCCCTGTGGAGCGTCGGGAAGTATTTGAAGAAACTTGGTTACACCGACGCAATCAGGCTGGACGGAGGCTCGGCAACTGGAGTTTGGAGACCTAACGGAAAGTTTCCAAAAACTACCAATATCGTGGCCATTAAATTCTAAAATCAATGTGGGGTGAAACAAAATGCCTTGGATCGCAGAGTGCGGACATACAATTCCAGAAGATGTCAAAGAATGGCTTGAAGAACAGGGAGACAAAAGCAAAGCCTATGTATGCGAAACTTGCGGTCAACCAACCATCAGGTATGAGCCAACGCCGGAAGAAGAGGCAAAAGTTGAAGATTGGATAGAAGCCGGACTTGTCGAAGAAGGTAAACTGGCGAAGCAGGGTGAAACTTCAATGAAATGGTTCGTTTCGGGGAAAGAAGTCCTGTGCAAAAAGTGCGCAGGCAAAGTAAAGGGAGCTAAGCCGCTCAAGCTCGCTTCCCTCGAGGGCGTCGAGCTCGAGTGCGCTAAGTGCGGGGTGAAACCAATAGACATTAAGAAGGGCGCTATCGTCGGGTTCGAAGGCAGGCAGAAGATTTACTGCCCCGAGTGTGCCAAGAGGCACGAAGGACTTATCCTCGCAAAGGCAAATTCTGTTATCTCATTCGAGGAAGACGATATCGCCCCGACCCCGCTCTGGTGCGACGAGTGCGGTAAGCCTATCCCTGTCGCTGTTCCCGCCGAAGTCGTTACTGTCCTCCACAAAACCCTCGAAGGGCTCGAGGCAATTATCTTAGAGAAAGGACTGAAGGAAAGCCGACCCGCACTGTGGCGCAAGGCTCTCCAATGGAAAGAAAAACTTGACGATTACTTGCTGGCTGTCGAACTCCCCGAACCTGAACCCGAACCCAAATCTGACCTTCACAAGGCAATCGATGAACTCGAAGAAATTATCTTCGACACCGAATTGAGGAAATCCCGACCCGACCTGTGGAAGCGAGCTGTCAAGCTCAAAGAAATCCTTGAAAGCGAAATTCTCGGAGAGCGGCACCCCCGAAATTTATGAAACGTCGGATAAAATATAAGAAGAAAGTGTCTCGCCACCCGAACAGGCTGAGGCACTTGGTATTGCAATTTATCCGCCGACTGAAAGAGGGGGGTGCCTCTTAGTAATGGATAAGATTTACAGTGTTTTGCTGGATATTCTGGACGAGTTTCCCGTGCTCGCTGCATTCTTACCAGCAGTATGGGTCGCCGCCGAAAAACCTAACTCCTCACCTTCTTTGCGAGTCGAAAACAACACCTTTTTTCGTGGGAGAAGTCGGCGAGAAATGGCTCAATGAAACCCCGCCCTCAAAAGTGAAAATCCACCTGTGTCATATCGCCGCCCACCTTCTCCTGCTCCACTACAAAAGAAGCCGACATTTGCAAGGTCACCCAAACTGGAATTACGCCTGCGATCTAGAAGCCAACCACCTACTCCAATCTCTGAGCCCCATAACCTTCGCCAAAATCAAACCGATAAAAAGGAAATGGGTCGGGCTAAGCGCCGAAGAGATTTTCATAAAACTGCTCAAATCGGAAAATGAGGAAAGGAGTTTCGGAGATAACCACGATTTTTGGAAAGATTTAATGCTGAGCAGCCAAATTGCCGTAAGCCAATCTATCGCTTCCCGAATGCTGACGCCCGAGCAATTGAATAGGGTGCTCAGTCAACACCAACAAATCTTGGGAGATAAATTACCTTTCCTTCCGCTCGAAGTGGTAGCAGGTCATGAGGCGGGAAGCACTACCGAGCGTATCTCCGTCCCTATTACAAGAAACCTGAGGTTCAAGCTGAAAAATGTCCTCGATGCCGTCCTAATCAAAAGGAGAGGCTTCAGCCGCCCAGAATATGACTTCCTTTTCATGTGGCAACGCAAATACGCTGAGGTCTCCCTGCCCCTATACCCCCGCCAAATCATTATCGGGATAGATACGTCAGGGTCAATCTCGGGGCGCGGGCTGCAAGCCTGCGCCGCTATCGCCAGCTTTATCGTAACTTCACTTCTCTCCATTTACCCGTCAACCGAAGTTTATGTGGCACTTGTCGACGCTGAGCTGCAGCGCTCATGGTCGTCCGTAGCCGCCACCGAGTTTCTGGACGATTTCTTGGCAGAAATGAAAGGTCGTGGCGGAACGAAAATTTTCAAGTCTATCCAGAAATTTATCGACACAGAAAACCTTTCGCCTGACGCTGTAATTATCATCAGCGACTTCGATACCACCGACAGCGATAACGACTTGCAGACCGACGCTCCCATTCTCGGTATAATACTCAATGAGGATCGGGACAGCGAAAAAACTTTGGAGGAAAAGCAGAAGACTTACAAGAAAGTGAAATTCGTTGTATCATTATCTCTGGAGGAGGTCATGGAACATGGCTAAGTTCACTTTTGCAGTGTTCCCAGTTAGGTTCTACCCCTTCCCACTGTCCGTAAAGGAAGGGTTAGGGGTAAGCCGAACAGTCTCCCTCAATGCCCTACAGCAAAACCGCGATATCGTAGCCGTCCCACAAAGAAGGTTCGAGGTAACCGAAGTGAAAGGAGAAGAAGACCTGCTGAAAGTCGGCGTCTTGGTCAGCGAGTGGAAAAAGACGCAAGAAGAGAAGGGAGCATGGCGGATCGAAATTTCCTTCAGTGCAGCAGTGAAAATAGACCGCATTTGGTTTGACGAAAAGAACGGCTGCTTCATAGGTGAAGGAGAAACCATCCACCTTTACCCGTCGCTCGAAGAGGAAGCCGATTTTGCCCTCGCAGAAGCCTGCAAGTATATCTTCCACTACTTCAACACGAGCGACTTCTTCCAGCTAATCCCCACTTTGAGGGCTGTGATACAGAAAACTTATAACTGGTTGAGAAATACTCACCCGTCCACGCTGTCGCAGGACAGCGACGCCCAATTCAAAATCCTCAAAATCATTCTGAGCATCCTCGAAACTGGCGAGGTCAGCTACTTTATCCTGCCTTCGGACTACGAAGAAATCTTACTTAGCCATAACTTTAAGGAGTTCGTCATGAAAACTCTCAACTTCGTCAAACGCCTGCAACAGCGGATAGAAGACAGGAAAAAGATAGAAGAGAAAGCCAACGAGATAGCCGCCAAACAACAGCGGGTTGCCTACCTCTCCTTCCTGCGAGAAGCAATTAACGAAGAACTGAAAGAAATCACAAAGACGACGGGCGATAGCGAAATTGACGAAATCCTCGCCCAAATCGAAGAAAACCCGCACCTTCCCGAAGACCTCAAGCGAAAACTTAGAGAAGAATTAGAAGCAGTCGCTGGACCAGCAACTAACCCCGAAAGACCAATAACTGTCCGACACGTTCAGTTCGTCCTCTCACTGCCGTGGGGCAAATATGTCGAGCCCAACACAAACTTCGAAGAAGTCAAAAGAATTCTGGAAGAAAGCCATTACGGGCTCGACGACGTGAAAGAGCGCGTCTTAGAATACCTCGCCCTCTATACCCACCTAAAAAGACCGCCGAAAGGCAATATCCTGTGCTTTATCGGACCGCCGGGAACAGGCAAAACTTCAATGGCAGCAGCAATTGCAGAAGCACTGAAACTACCTTTCTGCAGGATCAGCCTGGGTGGAGTCTCCGACGAAGCAGAGATTAAGGGACACAGGCGAACCTATATCGGGGCAATGCCAGGCAGGATTGCCTCAGCGCTAGCTCAAGTTGGAGCACTGAACGGCATCATTTTCCTCGACGAAATCGATAAACTGGGGATTAGCTACAAAGGAAGACCCGACGCAGCGCTCCTCGACGCACTCGACCCCGACCGCAACTACGAGTTCTACGACCACTATGTCGACTACCCAATTGACCTCTCCAACGTCCTATTCATTTGCGGCGCCAATATCCAAGAAAACATAGACCCAATTTTGGCTGACCGAATGGAATTCATTTACTTTAACGGCTATATCTTCCCTGAAAAATTCCAAATCGCCAAGCATTACATTATCCCCAAACTGCGAGAAAGCTGGCAGATACCCAAAGACGAGGTAGATATCACCGACGAAGCTATCATGGAGGTAATCAAAACTTGGGGACGCTGGGAGGCAGGAGTGAGAGAAATCAAAAGGCAGCTGGAGAGCGTCTTCCGAAAGGCGCTGGGTATGGGTGAAAAGAAAATCACTGCGAAGTTCATTAAACAGCACTTCCCGCCGCCAGTCCCACTCGTCGAGTGGAAAAGCGAGTATGCGCAAAAGGTCGGCTATGTCCCTGTCGTCGGTGTGAACCGCAGCGGCGAAGGAGTAGTCTTCTGGGCCGAAATCCATAAAGTCAAAATTGACGACGACAAGAAAGGCTGGAATATCGAAATTATCGGCTCGGCGGACGAAAGCATGAAGGAGAGCGCTAAATCAGCGTTCCTGTGGTGCCTGCACCACGTCCCGTCGTTCGCCGACAACAAATACAAGTGGATTATCTACCTGCCGTCAGTCTCGATCCCGAGAGGAGGGCCATCAGCAAGCCTATCGTTCGCTGTCGGGCTTATCTGCGCTCACCTCAACCGACCGCTCGGTCGGCTCGTCGCTATGACCGGCGAGATAAGCGCCAGCGGGAAAATCTTACCGGTAGGCGGTATCCCCGCCAAAGTTATCGCCGCAGAAAACGCTGGGTTCGAGGAAATCTTTATCCCCGCTTCCAATAAGGACGAATTCGACTTCTGGCTGAGACGAAGGAAACTCAACCTCAAAATCAAAGTTACCCCCGTCGAAAGTATCGAAGAAGTGCTGGATAAACTCGGTATCAAAGTATCGGTGACAAGCCCACAGCAACCCCCAGCAGTTAAAATTGAAGCGGGAGGGTTGCTGACATGAGAAAGCCCGGCAAGAAAACCCGACTGTGGGAAGAAATGTTGCACATAATGAACTTGCTGGTAAGTCGAGAGGAAAAATTACCGCAGCCGAAAATGCGAGGGCAGGGACGGGCTGCCCCCGCTAAGGCCCGTGAGCCACTTATCACTTGGGTGGCAAGCAGAATTAACCCAGCTGAATACCCCCCGCCAGCACTGCACGACCTCGCAGCCTACCTTCTCTGGATCAACGCAATTATGCGCCGGCCATGAATTTGGCGGTAAAATATAAGGGGTGATAAAAATGATTGGCTTCGAGAAGCTGCTCGTATTGAGAGACTTGCTCGACCGAACTTACTTGTTGTTGGTGAACAGTAAAGTATTGCCCTCTGGTCCCATGCCTGAGGGTAAGCACCTGCTCGATTGGGTCTTCGAGCATATCAAAAACACGGAAATACCACCAGAAGAAATCGATAGAATGGAGGAAGAATACTGGACGATCCTGCAAGAGGATAAAGATTTCCTGCAGATCGCCCAGTCTTTCTTCGCCGACGCAGTGTTTATTGAGCGTATCCAACAGTCAGAGCCACTCCTGAAAGAACTGGCAGAGAACCTTATCGTCCTTATCAACTCGCTCTGGGGCATAATCACCTACTTGCCCCTCACATTCAAATACCTGAGAACGAAAGACGAAAAAATCGAAGCAGGCGTCAAAATCTTTATCTCAGCCATAGTGGTCAATATCAAAACGCTCATAGACCTCGACCAAATTATCAACAAGATGAGGGAAAAGGTCAGCAGCGTTGCACCCGAAGGGAGTGACCTAAATTGAGCTGGCAACAAACCGCCCTAACTATAGTCACCCAGCTAATGCTGTTTTACAAAGCCGTCACGACTAAAAATACCGTAACGGAGATAATCTGCGTCGTCCTGATCGCCGCCCTCTCACCCTCACTCGCCCACTTCATGCTGAAGTTCGGAAAGGAAGGATTCGAGTTCATGAAGAGCAAATTGGCAGCACTTTCGACAAGAGATAAAACTTCATGAGCACAGTTTCGCCTTCTTTCTCTTCCTTCTCACCCTCAACTTCCGTCTCCTTCTCTTCTTCCCGAGGCTCCTGCTCGGACGGAACTTCTGGCTCCAAAATTCGGTCAATAGCGTCGTCGACTAATGAAAGAAACTCGTCTACATCCACACCTTTTGGTAATTCCACTGACCGCACGCCACTTTCGATTTCATTCAGAACAGTGTCAATACTTTGCAGCAAAACGTCGTCCTCTTCCAAAACTTCCGCAAGGGCACTAAAGAATTGCTGCACCTTAGGAGTTGAGAAGGCTTCCTGCAAAGTCTGAGCTTCTCCCCTCTTCAAAGCTTCGCTAACCAAGAATACAAGATGGTTTACGATATTCTCAGCCATCCCCTCAGCCACCTCCCTAACACCTCTCATTTCAACTCCAATGGTCTCCTCGAAAGTCCGACCCTCCTCACCTGAAATTGGCTGCTGCAAGGAAACTACTTCAACACGGCGACGAGCCGCAGCCATAGCAGACCGAAGGTATTGCGCCAAAAACTCAGGGTATTGCGCCTGCAAATTCCTAATCCGACTAAATGTCGACATTACAATGTTATCTGCTAACTTCCCCCACGAAGACGAAACTACCCCACGAAGAATATCATGTATATCTCTCAAAATTTGCTCTACCTCTTCCTCCGAAGAAGCCTGCCGGATCTTTTCCTCAGCCAGCTGAAGCAGGTTAAGCCAATTCTGACCCTTCATCCCCAAATAAAACCCTACGCTCTTCCTACTCTCCGCCACACTGTCCCAGTCAATATCATACTTCTGACGCCAATAGTCCGCACCAGCACCCTCGGCTGCATTACCCCGCAGTATGAGTTCAATACCCCCCTTTACCTTCTCAAACCAATCACGGTAACTCTCACCCGCCGAAGGTCCGTTGACCATGTAATTCGTAATGTCAGTTATCGCTTCCCCAACAGGGTCCTCTGTGGCAACCCGACGCCTCTTTCCTCCTTCCGGAAGACGCCGGGTAAGACCAAAACGAATAGATAGGTAAGCCCCAGCAGGACCCCAGAATGCCTGGTAAGCATAAGGTCGCATTAACCCCAGACGTTCCTCCGTATCAGAAACGAAATGGACACCCAACTCAACAATAAGCCTATTGATATTGGAAAGAATTTCTCGCTCGCTTGTGCCCAGCGCCCAATCCACCGCCTCACTCAAAGACATAATATAGTCTGGAATTCTTTCCACCAACACTGAAGGGTCCTTGTAAACGTCGGCAATATTGGCTAAAGCTGCCAATTTGTCGTCAATGACTGACCTGACAGTATCAGAATCCTTGCCCGTCAGCCCGAGCCTGCTAACAAATGCAGCCAAAGTGGGAACCTTCTCAGGATCAACCGCGCCCCCAATTTCCTCCCAATGGTCGCGCAGGAACACCAAAACATTCCTTAAAGTTTGCAAGAACCCCAACATAACATCAGGAAACCGGCGGGTATGAGCCTCACTAACCCACGCAGGCACCCGCCCCTTTAACCCCATAAGGTCCGCTATCTCCGTAGCAAGCCTATAGCCAGGGCCCATATTGACTGATAAAACATTGGCGCCAATGCTCGTCACGAGCCCACGAGTAGTGAGAAATTCGTAAGGAGAACGCTCTAACAACGCTTGGAGAGGAACCCTTTCCCGCTGAGCAGGATAAAGAGTCGCCCAACGAAGTAGAGGAAAGTAAGAGCTCAAACCTTCAGGAATCTGGTCAAGGGACGGAGCAATTTGAGGGAGAATATTGTGAGCCCTGCCTGCTGCGAAGCGGTTCACATAATACTGGAGCATTGCCGCAGGAGCCAAATAATCGTGGGCGAGCCTAATTTGCTCATCGTCCTCAAAACCAAAGTCCCTCAACGCCTGATAATCAAACAAAGTATTTCTGTAAAACCTGCTTAAAGATTTGACCCCCTCCGTTATTGCCATATCAACTTCTTCTCTCGGAACCGCTATGAGGCGCAAAATGTCGGTGAGAACAACAGCGACATGGCCGCGCAACGGCTCACTGGGAAGAATGTCAGAAAAGTATTGCTCCACAAGAGAACTAACCGCCCCCCCAGAAACTGCACCCTCCCCCCTTTCCACTACAGAGCGAGCCAACTGACGAAAAGCGGAAAGAAACTCCTCCACCCGACGGGCACGCTCCTTCTTCCTTACCCCCCACTCCTCAGCAGCCCGCCTCAGCTTTATTATCTCATCACGCAAATCGCCCCGCCGCAAAGCTACCCCAAGCGCAACGGGAATGAGAGGCCGCAGGTAAGAAAGGTTGATAATCCCGCTCAAATTAACTTCCTCTGGCCTTCTGACAGAAAGAGTGCTGTCAACAGAACTCAAGATTTCCTTAAGGAAACCCGCAGCGGCGTCTACCGCCATTTCCACTTTCCACTCAGGCAAAGCCTCCTCGCTAAGAGGCTTCCTAATCCTTTCCCCAATTTCCTTCAAGCTTAGCGAATAAACTTGAGCTTTTTGAAGCAGCTCCTCCATTTCCTATCACCGCTACTGATTTTAAAATCCGTGTGGGGGATCTCAAATGCTTGACCTTAAAGACTACCGACCAAAGGAGCAATTCTTCTGGCTCAGGCTCACCAGAAAATGCTGCGTCATTAGGGTCGCTACGGGACGGGACGAAAGCACAGCAATAATCTTGGCAAACGCCCCCTGCCTAATCGATAGCCTCCAAGATAGAATAACACCCACAGACGTCCATATCTACATTACCGCCACACAAACCTTGAACGTCTACATCCCGAGAAGATTCGTCCATAAAGTGACAGGCGAGGAAATAATTATCCCCCTCCCTTTCGAGGCAGGCGAGGAAATGGATTACTCAGGCCCAGCACCCGCAGACGTCGTCATAGTCACCGGCGTCCCAAATATACTTAGGGTCGAGGCAGTCAACGTCCCGCTCATGCTCGGCTCACACTTCGAAATAACCTGCACCATCGACCCACTACGAGGCGTCATTAACGTGCCCGACACCGCCGACCTTTGGCTCGGTTTAAGTAAACCCGATGCAATAGAAGATATGCTGCCTTACATCAAACCAATTTTGCATTTTTTAGTTCAAGTTTGACCTCCTTTCTCCCCACCATAGTGCCCGTCAAATCCAGCAGAAATCGCCACAAAATCGCCAATTTTGCTGATTAAAACAAACTGAGTTGCAGCCAACCCCCGGCCAGCCGCTTCCGCTTGGAGGTCGACTGCAACCACTGGGGACTATAATGAGGTTCCACGTTCCCCGCCTCCTTATCGGAAGCGGGGCAGGTCCACTCATGGCGGGGCTGGAAAGGTCCGGCTGGTTTGCCCCCAGCCTCAGCCCCACCTCGGGAAAAATTTTCCAAACCTCGTTTTAAAATGTTCGTTGCTCCAACAATACCGGCATGGCAAACAAAACCGCAGTTAGGGCACTTAAATAAGTCCCGCTGAGGTCTATCTCCCTGCGCACCTCACTGGGGACAAGTCTTAGACGTGCCTTTGGGGTTAACAAACAAAACTGTCAAGCCCCGCTCCTTCGCCTTCTCCTCAATCGCCTCCTTCACAAGCCCGCAAGGTAGCAGCGACAAAGTTCTATTCAATGCCTTCGCCCCCTTAACCTTCTTTCCTTGCGGTAACCGTAACTTCTCCATAACTATTATAGCGTCGCCCGCCCAATTCAGCAAGCGGTCAACAAGCCAATAGACGAATTGACGGGTGAACCTTCGTTGTCTGCCTGATAGCCGCTTTAATGCCCTAACAGTGTTGTGCGCGTCCTTGCGGAACTTGCGTTGCATCGCCAACCTTCGCTGCAAGAAGCGGCGCAGCTTGAGCCAATGATTGCGCTTTCGGTGAAATTCACTGTAGTCGGGAAAGAAAATTCCGCCGTCGCTCCGCACGGCGACTAACGGACACTCGGCACCCAAGTCGACCCCGACAAAACGCTGGCCCCCAACCACAGGAGGAGGCTCAGGAATAGTCAAGCAAACACGCCCAATGATCTTCCCGTTGCACTCCTTAAGAGTAATGCTGTCTATATCCGTCTTCTTTTCCCACAATTCCTTAAATCGCCTTACAGGCACGAAGATGAGCGGAAATCCCTTGCGGCCTGCAACCGTCCAAATCTCCACAGTCTGCCCCGTAATCTTGAAAAGCCCCTTGTCGAGGAGAGCAAAATCCTTCCTGAACTTGGCGGGCTTTTCCATCTTCTTCCGTTCCTTCTTCGAGTAGCACCCCGCAACAACATTGATGACCATCCCCAGAAAGCGAGTGTTAACTTGGGGATAACGCTGACGGAGGATTGAGTAACAGTGACGGTGCAAATCAAATTTCTTCTTCAGTTGATCGCGAATTCCAAACGCCATCTGGGAAACCTCGTTAGCTACCGCTCCAAACAACTGCATTTTCACTTATTATATCCGCCTTTCCTCGAACCGTAGCCCCCGCCCAGCAGAATTTATACGAATAAAATCTCGTCAGGCTCCTCGTCGACATACACAAACTCTGAGGGAGGAGTTCGGAACCTGAACTCCATAATGGCGCAGCCTGTAAAAGGGTCTACTCGGGATTAGCCAGCGTAGACCGCCGCCATAACGACTGCCTCCCGGCCTAGGTCGCCCTGAATTTGACGTATGCAGCTCCCGCAAACCCGATAGCCATTAGCCTTAAGGTAAAGTTTGGAATAGCAATTCCCGCACTTAGCGCATAGCCCCTACGGCACGAGCGCAGCGGGTACCTCCGCTATTAGCGGCTTGAATTTAATAGAGCTCTTCATCCTCGTCATCCTCGTCGTAGTAAGCAGGCTCCGCAAAATGGACAGACTGGTCGTCAATAACGTCGTATTCCTCGTCGTCATCCTCGTCCTCCTCGAGCGGATAGCCATGCCACTCCGCCCACGACCAATAATCCTCGCCAGCAAAAGTCTTCCAAAGTAAAGCCTCAACCCTCAGAAGCTCACGCCGAAGCTCCCCAACAGACGGGGTCAACTCCATCCGGCTAAGGCACGCCTCAAATTCACCCCGGAATTTGCTCCACAATTCGCTCACGATCTGTCTGTTCCAAAGATATGCCCAGCGAACCTCACGGTCAGTGCAGTCGGGACAACGCGAGCCACACCGCATACATACAGGCTCAAAAACATCATACCCCACATGCTTCTTCAAAGCACGACGCACCTCGCCCGCCACCAACGAAGCAATAATGAACAAGCTGCTGAAACAATCCCCACAAACATAAGTCTTGTTGAAAGCCAAAAGCTGTAACGACGCAGAGTCTAACCCATACCTCTTCACCACCCGCCATAACCTCCGCTGCCACGAAATGTGAAAATGCCTAAGCCTCCCCCGACCCACCAACTCCAAACACCTCGCACAACGACCCTCCTCATACAACTTGGCAAACGAAAGTATCCGAGCCCTAACGCTGGGCACAAACCACCCCCGCCAAATCGCCGCCAGCTCCTCCTGCGAAGGCCTAGGCCTGTAGGGAATTTTGCAAATAATCTCACCGTCATCAGACCGAACATAGTAATAGTGAAGCCTACGCCTAACCACCGCCCGCCCCCCGCCAGCCCCCGCCCCGCCAACCCTATCCAACCTATCTTGACAACCTTCAATAGAAATGTTAAAACCTGGCAATGGCGGTGGGGCTGTGCTGGTGGCGGGCGCTGCAGTCGCTGGGTCCTTTGTGGTTGGCGAGGTGGTCACTGACAAACTCCGCCCGCCGTCCCCCGCCACAGAAGTCGCCCCCAGCACGCTCCCCCCAACCTCTTCGGCTGCCACCGCACCCGCAGAGGCCACCGACTGCTGGGGCCGGCGGGGCTGGGCTAAGAAGTTCTCCTCTCCCTCCCCTCTAAATCTTCTTTCATGATCTGTCTCCTTACCGCCAGCAGTTGACCGGTCAACTTCTGGCAAGCTACTGAGCCCATTCCCGGCCGCCACCGCGCCCGTGAAAGGCTGGTCGGGCGGGGTGGAGGGGGCTGAGCTAGGAGAAGTTACCCTACCTGCTAGCTCTGCACTTTCGTAATTAAGCTGGCTCCTCGCAGTGGCTGCCTCGCTGCCACTGGAAGCCGGGAGATTCTTTTCATTATTATCATTATCATTAGAGGAAGAGGTATTGGGAATCGTCAACTTGGAGAAAACTTGGTTGGGATCTTGGGGGGCATCTGACATTTTATCGGCAATTTGGGGGAAACCTGAATTTTGGGGGGTCAAAAAAAGAGTAGCGAGCCGCGTCAGGTTATCTTCGGAGTTGAGCAATCGCTCAATATCCTCTTCGGTGGCGCTTGTCAGCCACTCGACGAAGGGCACCCATTTGGGGTAGATATAGTATTTCCCTTCTCTGGTGTTGGGTTTGGGGTAGTGGACGACGCCGTGGAGGACTGGAGGTCTCGATTTAGTGTGGTTTTTCTTTGCTTTCGGGTAGACCTTTGTGGTGAGTTTATAGATAGTTCCCTTGTTCAGTCCTGAGGCTTTGCTGAGTTTGGTGATAGTGACGGCGGATTTCCATGAGGTGGCTTTCAGCTCGTAGAGGGCTTTGAGGATTTTTATGGCGGTTCTGTTCTTGAGCAGTCGGGTGAGGCGTGAAGTGGCAATGTTAAGGTTAAGATTGTCTCTCAACAAGATTTCCCTGACTTTGGGAGGGAGCTTATAGGAATTGAGGCGGTGGAAGAGTTCGATAATTTGGCGGAAGGCATTTATCGAACTCTCCTTTCTATGGATTAGCGTTTCGGCGATCTCCTCGGGGCTCGCCCCGCTTGCGGCGAGGATACCGGCTGGCAGGAGGTAGAACCCTTCTCGCAGCCCTTTGTCTGGGTAGTGGACGAAGCCTCTGAGGTAGCTTCGGTGATTTCTGTCTCCGACAATGAGGCGGTAAATGTAACCGCGATTTATACCTAAGTCCCTCTCCATTTCGGAAATGGTCACTTTGTTTCTGGCAATTATTGCCCCCCGTTCGAAGAGGTAGTTAATGATACGCATAGCGACGGGATGGTTCAAGGCTCTCTCAGCATAAGAGATTGCCTGTTCCTTCGTCACCGCTTGCACCTCCTTCAAAAGTTGGTTGAAGGTAGGTAAAGAAGAAGCCGTCGTAGTAGGCTTCGAGGATAGCGTCTATAGCTTCCACTGCCGAGCCCCTTTCGCTGAGAAGGTAGTCGTAAACTTCGTCTACGGTTGGGTGGAAGGGGCATTTTCTTTTCTTTAGATATTTCTTGAGGAGCTCGTATGTTTTTTCGGTATCAGAGGTTTTGCCTTCGATCAAAGTGAAAGAGAAATATAGAGATTTGAGGGTATCGAGGACCCCCCAGCTTGGGGCGAAAATGGTGAGGACTTCCGAGATCGTGGCTGGGGCATTTATTTTCCCTCTGAATTCCATGTAATCGGCAAGGGTTTCTGATAATGCTCTTCGTGGGAAGAAAGGGAAGGCGGGTGTTCTTTCGTCGAAGAGTTCGCCCAAGGCGAAGGCGATATTTCCTGTGGGGTATTTACTGCTGAGGGCGCCAACCACTTCGTCAACAGTGGCGGGGAAGGGGACTTTTCGGTTTGAGAGGTAATCGAGGATGCTTTTCTTGCACTCTTCGATCCTTTCGAAAAATGTGTCGTCTTTCGCGGTTAAGAGCCCGGTCCAGCGGAGGGCGACCCCATAGCCCCAGATAGGTCCGATGACGCTGACAGTCTCACCGACCGAAGGCGTGCCTGTCCTTGCACGATATTTGACAAAGGTGTCAATTTGCAAAGCGATAGGCGGTGCTACCATTTAGCTTCCGTCCTCCTTACTTCCAGCGTATGCACCGCTTGGTAGTAAGTATAACGCACCCACTGGACTTTGTCAAGGTGCGCTGGCGGGATTGAGTTTGTCCAACCGTATTTTATCGCCAGTGCCAAGCAAATGCTCCAGAGGAAGTTTTCTGGCGGGGCTGTTTGAAGGAACTCGACGGTATTGCCCCGCAAAAGCAAGAGCATACTTTCGTCGCCGAAATTCCATTCGCTTGTGTTGAGCAAGTAGTAAATGGTTAGGATAGTGCTTAGGTAGGTTGAGAATGGCTCAAGTTTTCGGCGCTGCTGCCTGACGGAGGGGAAGAAAAGGGATAGCTCGGATAGGGTGTTTTTGCTGCTGGTGGTGATATCGGGTGGCGGGACGGGCTCGGGCAGGATAAAGAAGTAGGTGAACGGGTAAAGTTGGTAGTAGGTGTAGCCCTCGTGGGGGTTGCTCGCAAGAGAATTTATCCGAATAAATTCAGTTAGGGCTGAGATTGCGTAGGTTGGCTTTTCCGAGCCGTAATACACCAGTATTGAGGCGATTTCCGCGTTGCTTTTTGGCTGGATTTTGTCCAGCTTGTATGGTTTTTGAGCCAGAGTTTTGTTGCGGGTGGAGACGCCCCGCCAGCCTACGATTAGGTTGGGGAGCACTGGCTCGAGCCAGCCCCGAGCGAGCCTAAGCCACCTAACAGTCTCAAAATCGAGTATAATATATGTGGGTCGGTTGAACCATATGAGCATTTCTGCTACACCGCCCGAAATTTTGGCACGCTCGTAGAGCAGAAGTAAAAGTTCGACGGGGACTATGGTGGGAAGAAAGGTAAGGAAAGCGGTGACTAAGAAGGAGGAAAGTTAAATGCTTGCCTTGTTGAGGTCGCTGCTCGAAAGAATTCTGACCCCGAGGGAAGATTTGACGAGGACTTACCGCCCCGTAAAGGGTTGGGCTGTGCCCCTTGAGCAGGTTTTAGAGGAGCTCCAACCAGAAGCACTTGAGCCTGTAGGTGAGCGGAGAGAGTGCTGCTGCAGAAGCAGAAAGGGGGGCAAAAAGTGAAGCTTATCCGAGAGCCGATAGTTCGGCTGATTGCGGTCACTCATTTCCGAAAGCCCGAAGATTTGGAGGAGTTCCAAATTTGGCAAACCGACACCGACAACGAGCCCCAGCAACTCATAGAGGTATCTGGGCGCGTCTGCTATAATTCATTCTCAAATCCGAGCGGTCGCACCAACGAACAATACATTGCCAACTTGCTTTCGCAGGGGCACATGAGTGTCATCGAACATGCCGTTGCCAGTTTTTACATTCGGGGTGTCAGCCGCGCTCTTACACATGAGCTTGTCAGACACCGCCATTTTTCTTACTCCCAGCGTAGCACCCGTTATGTCGACGAGAGCGATTGCGGGTTTATCGTTCCCGACTGCATTGCTGAAGACCCTGAGGCGCTAAAAGTCTTTGAGGAGGCAGTGAGCAAAGCTCAAGAAGCCTACCGCCGACTTTGCGAAATTTTGGAGCGGAAGTTTGCCGATGTGGAGGACAGGACGTTGAGGCGTAAAATGGTTCGTCAAGCAGCCCGTTCGGTGTTGCCCAATGCTACCGAGACTGCTTTAGTTATGACTGGGAATTTTAGGGCGTGGCGGCATTTCATTAGGCTGCGGGCGAGCAGGCATGCCGACCCAGAAATTCGCAGGCTCGCTATCTTGATTTTGCGTGAGCTTCAGAAAGTCGCCCCCGCCGTTTTCGGGGATTTCGAAATCGTCCCGTTGCCTGACGGCACAGAGGAAGCAGTGCCGAAATATTTAGGCGAGTGAGGTGAAGCAAGTTGGAGGCTCAGGATTTGGTCGAGAAAATTCGGGGCATTATTTTGTCGGCGATAGATTATGCGGTCAAATACAACCTTCCGCTTCCGTCGGATGTGGCGCAGTATTACTTTCTTCACGGCAAGAATTTACCCGACTGGATAGGGAAGCACTACAATGACCCTTCTTCCAAGCACTATGTTTACTATCGCTTCGCTATTGAGGAATATCGGCGGTTGGTCAAGTATCTTATTACGGGGGAAGGCGAA
>Ga0326762_1000242_pt1 | contig 28551 bp, 24 predicted proteins | sample NORPS_S_FD_207669 | JGI IMG/M metagenome (GOLD analysis project Ga0326762, IMG submission 207669) | Hot spring sediment microbial communities from Norris Geyser Basin, Yellowstone National Park, WY, United States - NOR.PS_S | ecosystem: Environmental > Aquatic > Thermal springs > Near-boiling...
GCAATAAATCGATCAGGTCTAGCGCTAAAGTTACTTTAATTAAATTGAAGGATTTCTTTAAATCTTTTGATTTCTTGCTAAATTGGAAATATATCGTGGAAGCTTTAGCTTTTTAAGTATGCTTACATAATGTAGAAATTTTTCAGTTCACTTTCAATTCCCTTTATGGGATTCAAATGAAGAGATTAATTGGAAGGAATTTAGATAAGTGAAACTTTCAATTCCCTTTATGGGATTCTCGTGGATGTATTCATAAGGTCAGTATCAGATATTACTGTCTTTCAATTCCCTTTATGGGATTCTTTACAACCCTATGATTATAATGTTAATAAAAAGAAAACTTCCTCTTATTTTAATGTTTAATAGAAGACGATTTTTAATTTTCAAAATTATTAATGACATTCTTGTAGCTTATTTACTTATTCTATTACTCAATAAATTTTATAGTATCTATAGATATTTATATTAATTATAACTTTCTTATTAAAAAATAGGGGACCATAATTAATTACAACAAATACCTTAAAGTTACGCAGTTGCATCAAGGTTTAAGCAAAAGTAATGATTATCATTTTACAGTAGAGGGAAATAAGCTAGTTCACATTATTCAATTCACAAAGAGTTTCACGTGCCTTATTTCCCTTGATAATCAGCTTCAATTTTATTTTGAATCAACAATTTACGAAATCTTATAAGATATAATTCATTTATATTATTATGCATATGTTTTGGTTCTCGAATGATAATCATGAATGTTACGCTTATCATATCAGCAATGCTGATATTTGTAGAATTTTTACATAAATGTCCACTCAATATACTTACCTTGCTAAACTTCTAGAGGAAATTTTAGTTAGTGAAAGAGATAAAGTAGTCGAAGAATTGTTAGGAAGTCACGAAATTTATAAAGCTAGGATCATAAATAAATCTGGTTTAATTTTAGATCTTGAAGCCATAAACCCTGTACCTTTTGTAGAAGGCGATATTATCGGCTACAAATTTAACAATTCTGTATTTGTATTGGGCAACGTATTGTATAAAGAAGACAGATATTTAACGGTCCATCTCATAGAGCCTAACATTCCATTACCTAATAAAATACTATACATTTTAGAAGCTGAACTTCTTCTTGCTTATGACATCCAATTAGAACTACTTGATAGGATCCAGAAAAATGAGGTTCCCGTTAAAGTAATTGAAATTTTCTTCAATAATACGAATCTTCCTAGGCTAGAAATATCACATAAACTAGCTGATAAGAGAGGCTTTGGTAGAGATTTTGAACTTGATGAATACCAAACAAGAGCTGTTGAAGCAATTCTTTCCCTCAAAGAAAATGATCTCTTATTAATAATTGGTCCTCCTGGAACTGGTAAAACTGAAGTAATAAAGAAGGCTGCGTATGAAATGATGAATAAAGGCGAGCGTGTTCTTATCACTTCACATACAAATAGGGCGGTGGATAATGCGATCGAAGGTCTTCCCGTAGAATCAACGGTAAGAATAGGAAGACCAGAAAAGATCCTTCAAAGTGTTCAAGCCTATTTATTAGGTAACAAAATGAGAAATGAAGTTTTAGAAAACATGAACAATGAAATAAGGAAATTAGCTGAACATAAAATTAAACTAATTAATGGTACAAAAGTCTTATTCGCTTCTATAGAAGGATCAAAAACTTTACCTCCGGAAGATAAAAAGAAGGAAATAAGAAAAATAAAAATTAAGATAAATAAAGAATTATCTAGTGTAAACAGAAAAATAAACAAACTTTTAATTGAAAGACACAAACTAGTTAAATTCATTCAAAATGAACTTATAAAAAATGCTAAAGTGATCGCTTCAACTTTGGTTAAAACTTCTTTGGAACCTCTAAAAGATCAAATATTCGATATTGTAATAATAGATGAAAGTAGCCAATGTTCTATACTTCTAGCAATGCTGGGAATGATTAAAGCTAAAAAATGGGTTCTAATTGGAGATCATAAACAGCTACTACCGATCTTTAGAACGATAAAGGATGAGAAAGAACAAGAAAGATTAAGCGCTTTCGTACATTTATTGAAAAAATACGAAGATAGGGCTTTATGGCTGAGAAAGCATTACAGGAGCAACGAGAATATAATAAAACTTGCAAGCATGCTTTTTTATGAAAATAAGATTGAGCCTGCGGATATTTGTAAAGCTTATAAATTAAACCTTCCCAATAAGCTAAGATTAAGCAAGGTGCTAGATCCTGAGAAGCCTGTTGTATTTTTGAACTGTATGGGGTTGCAAGAAAAGGAAGGAAAATCAGTATTTAATAAAGCAGAGATTGAATACTGTAAGAGAATAGTTGAAGACTTAAAGGAAGCAGGATTTTCTTTAGAAAAAGTGGGTATTATAACGCCTTATAGAGCTCAAAACAAGTATTTGCGCTTAGAAATTAAGGAAAAAGGTATTGAAATCGATACCGTAGATGCCTTCCAAGGAAGAGAAAAGGATATTATAATTTTCAGCATTACTGCTACTGATGACTTTAAATTTGTAGCCAATAAGCATAGACTTAATGTGGCAATCACTAGAGCGAGAAGGAAACTGATATTTATTGGAAATCTTGATAGAATTAAAACTATTGGAGATGAGACTCTATTAGAAATCGTGAAATATATTTCAAATATTAATGGAATTATAATGGATAAAATATAAATTTTTATATAGATAAATTTATAATATTTATAGTGATGTTCTGGCTGTATTGTAATTCTCCAACTAACTTTCAATTCTCTTTTATCATAACAAAGTATACATGTTAATCTAACAAAATATTAATGATTTATTTTTAGTTTTCAGGATTTCTTATCCACTTTAAAATTTTATTCTTGTGAGCTGTACCATAGCTTAACTCTATTTTTCCTTTTTCGTTTATTCTTACATAGGTTATTGTCCTTTCAAGACCGCTATGTGCAAAGAAGTTTCTTTTTATATCAGATTTTTTTCTTTCTTTGCTTTCTTTTTTAGTCTCTTCGCTTCTCTGTGAAGCTACTCTCTGAAATAAATCTTCAAGTCTAGTATCTTTTTCTAAGGAGATTCCTATTTCCTTTGCCCTTTCAACTAAATCATCTATCTCTTTCAAATCTCTAACCAATAATCTGGTATTGAGACCGAGGCTTAATTTATTATAAAGTTTGGTAAAATATTCAGAAATTATCTCGAAACTTGTTTTTTCTTTTTCTTTAATTATATTATTCTTAAATTCTTTTAAAGAAGAATATAATGCTATGGTCAAAAGATAATTTCCTAAATCTAATCTATTTATATTTAATCTTTTTATAAATATTTTATTATCGTTTGAATATATTTCTTTTTTATTTTCTATATAATTATATATCTCCATTAATTTTTTTAAAATAATATTTTCGTCTTCAGAAAATTCTATTATTTGTAAAAAAGCTAAAGGAACGTTATACTTTATTGAATTAAAAGCTCGTTTGGTTACCTCTAATAATGTATTAAATTGTTCATTATAAGATCCAAATTTTTGTGATATCTCCCTTTTAATATCACTATATTTTTCTATTAAGTTGGAGGGATAAAAATCATTTTTCTTATAAGGAAGCTCAAAAAATGTTTTTACATTATAAGGAAACAATAGTATAGGAATATTCGATTTGGTTTCTTTTACAGAAGGAATTGGAGGACAAGTTGCTATTTTAAAGGAAGGCGCTTTTTTCTCATCCTTTGTTATTTCTTTTAAATTGTAGTAAACTTGAAGTGTCCGCATTGCTTCTAGCGTAGCTACATTGTATATGTTTTGGCCAACTGATACATCTATTATTGCTTCTTCGCAATGGGCAAGTCTTTCTAGGCTATTTAACATTATAGAAGCTATAACGTTATCTATCCCTCCCTCAAAGAAGAGTGAGTAACCTTTGTCTGAGGAATAAACGCCTATTGAGGGAATTACCTCAACCTCAAAATCTATGCTTTCATTCATGCTTGATTCAAAAAACTTTTTCAATTTTTCCTTAATTTGTTCTTTTAATTTTAATTCATTGGTTATTATGTCCTTAGCTTCCCTTATGTCTCTTGCAAAATAAGTCGCAAGACTTTCAGGGGCTAGATAAATGATTTTCGAATTTTTTATATGCTCGTACAAGGCTATTGAAGATAAGGGCTTTTTATTATAAACCTTAGAGTTTATTGCAAAATTAACTATATAGTAATTAAAACTACCTATAACTTGAAAAATTAGACTAGTCATCGTTATTAAAATTATAGTATAAAGAAAAATATTAATGCTCCATCAATTCTATCTAAACTCTTACTAAAAGCCGAATTTGATTGGCTAATTAGGTTTAAATTTCTAGTTGTAGAATAAGAAGAAATATTGTAGCGAACATTCCATTATGCTCCAGCAAGATTTTATTCATGTATCAATCACAGATTTATAATTACTCGATAATTTTCATATATGGAAAAATATTTTCATGTCATATCTACAGGCACTTCAATTCTACAGAATTTCGTAAGAAATAACACAGAATTTGCAAAAAAGTATAGAATGGAAGACTGGTATAGATTAAAACCTTTTTCTGAACAACAAAAATATATCGAGCCTTACATAGCTAAAGGAAACGAAGTTCACGAGGCATTATTAAAATATGTTAGCGAAAATCCTAAGAAGGCCTCAGCAGAATTGAATTCTTTTCTTACATTTATTGAAACTTACGGTCATAGAAAAGAAGATATAGAATTCTTATTGTATTCAACGGATACGAACAATAATAGATTATGCGCGCAAATAATATATGAGTATTTAATTTCTCAAGATTTTAGAGCTGCCTATGAAGTTGTAGTAGTTAAGGATTTCGGAAGAGATTTCGAAGCTGGGCTCGTTAATTTGATGGAAAGAGTTATAAGGATAATAAAGAAAAAATCAGAGCAGAAATATCGCGTTTATATAAATGCGACTGCAGGATATAAACTTGAGACTTCTTTTCTTGTCATAGCTTCAATGCTTACTCTCAAGAAAAGACCTATTGCATATTATCAACATGAAGCATTTGATGAACCGATAATTGTTCCTTCGCTTCCAATAACAGTCGATGAAAATCTTTTAAAAATTGCTGAAATGTTCGAGATGGAAACTCCTGTATTCATTGCTAGGGAAAAATTAGCTAGATTTGATTTAAATCCAGACGATTTAGATGTAATATATCCTTATTGTTTTATTAGAAACACTGACAAAGGAACGATTAAAACAAGAGAGTGGCTTATAACCTTACTTAAAATATTAAAAACCTGAATTTTTCTTTTCGATAGTTTACATTTATATCGCTGGTTGGGTTATTTTAAATATGGAATCTTCTAAGTTTTTTAGAATTTCTATAGTATTTTTAATACTGATGACATTAGCTTTTTCATTTTTAGAAATAAGTGCGAATTCATAATCTTTATCGTCTATTTTGACATAGGTTACGATATTAGGTGGTTGTATATATTTTACCAAATAAATTTCATTTATATCAAGGATTCCATCTATTAACCTTTTAGCATCTGAATTAATAGGAGGATCACCTAAAAATTTTGAAATAAATTTTTCTATTATATCTGATGGCTTATTTTCATTTTTTAATGTTGAAGTTATTGTATTAAATAAGAAATTTAAGAGAAAAATTAGTTCAAAATAGGTTATCTTGTAATATCTAAGATTTAGCATAAACTAACCATTCAATGAATTCGTTTAGACTCTTAGTTTCTATTTTTTTGCCTAGAAGAATATTGATATTCTCTAGAATCTCACCTTCGTCAATAGGAGTTTTAAAGATTTGTAGATGTACTATTGAATCTTTATCTATCGCTAATCTACCATATCCCCTACTTTTCGCTCCTCCTATATTAATTTCGCCCATTTTTAATAAGTACTCGAACATTCTGGCGAGAAGTATTGCCTCAGGACTCTCTCTTTCAACGTTATCAATGATAATCCTACACTTAAATCTAAGATTCGGTTCTAAACTTTCTATCGAAAATAATCTTTCAGAAGCAACTGTCTTATTTTTTCTATCAATACTTGTGCTTGTGTAAATGTTTGTTTTAGGTTCGTCTATAAGTAAAACATCCTCTAAAAGCATCTTTCCAGCCAAACCTCTTGAACCAAATAGTCTACAAACAGGACATTTTAAAGAAAGATAAAGTTCATTCCGAGCATCATAAGATAACTCTTTTAATTGTTCCTCGTTAAATATTTTCTTCAAGGTATCCTCTATGTTCGCATTTTTAATAAATTCGGGATAAATCAGTTTATCTTTTTCTTTTCTAGAATGTCTATCTTGCGTATGATAAGCTACTATTTCTTTTATTTCTGGATTTTGGAAATCAATACTCTTTGCTATCTTCGCAGCTAATTTTCTAAGAGCACCTTTAAAAGATTCAGCAGGTATTGCCGGTAGTAATTTTCCATTTACATTCATCCAAACCATTCTCTTTAACGTTCCCTCTTGAGTGGAACCTACATGGATTCGAGATTTTGCTACTAACTTTAAATATACTATGTATCGTTGCTCTAGTCTTTCTAAATATATCGTCTCAGACATATCCGATCACCTTAAAATGATTTATTCCTGCATGATTAAATGGTGAAACCCCATGAAGTTCATAACTTGCTATTTCGTTCATAGTTTGCTCATCGATGTTTTGAGTTTCAAAGAAGAATAGTGAACCTTCTTTAGCCCCATAAAAAATAGGCTTCGAAATCGCATTATCCTTAAAGAAGCTAAATCCTGAAACCTTTGTAATACCTGTAAGTATTTTTGAATCGTTAATAAACACTTTCTTCTTTAAATTAGGCAAGTCTAAATCAAATTCAGAATATAAGCCTTCGTTCTTCATAGATAGCTTAAAGATAGGTGAGATAGCCTTAATTATTATCCTATCTGAATTCAATAATTTTTTAATTCTTTCTCTGTTATTTTCTCTATAATCTTCAACTGTGATTTCGACCCTTCCTAAACCTCTACTTCTTCCTCTACCTATATGGATTTCTCTTATTTCCTTGATTTCCTTCACTAGCTCATCTTCACAAATCATTTTTGATACGAAATGGGTGCCTGGTTCTATTCCGACATAATTATAAAGCATGCCTATTTCAGAAGCTTTTATCTTTTTAGATATCCCTACAGCTTCTAAGCTTACGTTACTAATCTTTACCTCTCTTATTTGTTTGTCTTCAACTATAAGGGATCCTGAAAGAGATTTTATTGTACCCTTATGACCTTTTTCGCAACTATTGGGGAATAATTTCGTCACATCAATATGACCTTTTTCTACAAATTCTCTATATCCATGGGATAAGAAGATGTAGTTACTTTCTCCTAGAGATTTGCAAAGTTTGCACTTAAACAAAAACGGATGTGCAGGTTCAGATATCTTTCCATTTATAAGAGAGTAAGCAGGACCGATAATTAATTTAGGCTCATATGTTTCTTTCAAAATCTCTCTATAACCTCTACGATACAGTTCAGCTATTAATGCACCTCTTATTGTGAATCCAGGAATATAGTTAAACTCATTATAAAGTATTCTTCCTATTTGTTTGGTGGTGATTATTAACGGCGATTTAATTTTTAAATTAAGATAATACGGTTTAGCCACTTTTCATCACCTCAAGAATTTCTTTAATTATAGGATCTTTGAGATAAGGCTCAGGTATTTGCGAATCTTTGTCAATATTAACCTCAACAATTCCTGCTTTGCCAAATCGCTCGTATTTCATCTCTGCGATTGAAGCCAAAAGAAGTCTCATTTCGTTTATACTTAAATCATAGCATTTAATTTTCGATTTGAACCTCGTACCTATAGGTATATATTCTACTCTAAATAAGCTACCTTCCTCTACTACTTGGTATTTTTCATTTATTCTTATATGCGTAAATATTTCAGTGTTCGTCTCTATATACGCATCTTCAACATATATCTTTGAATCTTTTTCTGGAGCACCAAATAACTCGCATATTATATCATTCCTTTTGTTTTTAATCATTGAAGGATGCACAGTATAGGAATTTACTTGATACTTTAAGAGATGCGCAATTCTTATAGCAGAACTTCTAATAACTCCCTTAATGGTAGAACCTGGAATATAAATCATTTCTTTACCGTTTATTCTTATCCTTTGAATTGGAATATCAGCTACTGTACTTCTCTGTTTAGTTCCGATATTAAGTTTTTTCTTAACTTCGAAATTTAAGTTTATTATTGCCAAACTCATATTTCTCCACCTCCTATAATTTTTAATGCCATTATAAGATCGTAAGTATTGAAATAAAATTTTTTATATCCATTTTTCTCATGTATATAAAACAAATTCTCTATTAAATCATTATAAACATATTTTTCACTACTTCTTTGTGCCTGTTTAAATGTATATAATAATTTAATTTCCAAAGAATTATCACTTAAAACGGTAACTTGCATTCCATCCAATGCGACTCTCTTGATTTTCTTAAGGATTTCCATAGTTTCCTTCCTATTATTTATTATTTTTGATAATAGATTCTCTGTAAGTTCATCAATGCTTCCTTGCTTTATGCCCAAATCTTTTAAAATGGGTTTAAGTAGCGAATATAGTGTGATATATTCTTTATTCTTCAATTTTTCCTCTACGTTTGGCTCGGCGATGACGTAAGGCCTTACATATTGATAAGATAATTTAACTTTGTCTAATTCTTCAAATATGTTTTCAATGCTTTCTTTAAGAACAAAGCTTCCATCTGCAGCATAAAAACCTACAGCTCCTCTAAATCCTGTGCCTACTTTTTCTTCTATATTTTCTTTGTAAGCTAAATCCCTGCATTTACTTTTAACTATCTCATCGAGTAGTTCACCGCAACTTTCATATAAAGGAATTAAAGGATGCTTTGGCTTTGCTGAAATTAAAGCAATCGATAATGTTAGTTTGCATCCTGTGTTTAGATAAAATTCATTTCCTAAGTATAAAGCAAAAGGTAAGGCATAACTTGAAGGCATTAATAACGCTCCATCGTCTCCTCCTAGATACATAATTCCTAAAACCAATCTTAAAATATCCTCCTTACCGCCTACTTTTTCAAGCATATCAAGGAACTTATGGACAGCACTTTTAACTGACCAATCAACCCTAATGCTTCTTTCATGTGCATCTGTAATGCTTATACAAGATGCCATGAATGAACCAACAATATTACCGTCGAATCTGATGATTGAAAGATTTGGATATTCCTCTATAGCTTCTCCTAGCTTATCAGCACTTACTCCAGAAATATAGACAGGTACATCTTTCAATATTTGTGAAATTTTTTCTGACGCAAGAGATATGCGTTTCTCTAGACTGATTTCTACATGTTTACTGATATAGTATAAATATGTTCTGGGCATAAAGTGAAGGTATGAACCTATATCAAATTTACGTTTGCATATTTTGCATACCAATACTTTTTCCATCGTTATTGAAGGTCTTATTTCAGTTTCCGCATGTCTACTACCACATACATCGCAGAGTTTAAATATGTTCAAATCAACTTTCTTATATGATTGCCAATGAAGCTTTTTAAGTGCCAAATCTAACTCTAATTCTTCATTGCTTTTTAGGAAATCATAATAAAGTTGTGAAATTCCTATGCTTATCTCTATTATATTTCCGAATTTCTCTGCAGCTATAAGGTTTTTTAAAATTTCAGGTATTACGAGTGTTATATTGCCTCCGCCAAAGTATAAAACACATTCAGGAGGCAGACCTAGTTCGATTAATCTAAGAGGAATTCCAAAATAAGTTAGTATATCAACTATTCTGCTACCAGCGTTTATTATTCTTAGCTCGTTACTTTTTATGAAGCTTTGAATCGAGCGTAAGTCTATCCTTGCTAAATATAAATTGACATCAGCAAGCGTGCTACTACTCGGTATTCTCTCAATGATATCTTCAATATGTTTACAGAAGTCCTCTGTAAGTTTAACTTTCGTTTCTACTGGAATTCTTTCCCAAAATTCCCATCTGTCATATACTTCATCTATTTTTTCTTTTCCAAACTCTTTAACATATTTTAAAATCTCTTTAGCTTCATGACTCAACTCGACATAGCTTAAGAAATAGTTCTTAAGTCTATCTATGCTGCTAGCTATTCTATCAGCCTGTTTGAAGATTTGTAAGATTTTACTAAAACGCTCAAGTTGTTTTTCTTTACTCAATAAATTACAGGCTTCATCAAGGATGGTTTTTGCTTCTCCTTCTATATAAGGCTCAAAAACTTGTTTTAAAATTTCTGCAGAATTCTCAGCATGTCTGTACCATTCTCTAATTTTAAACTTTCCAATGTCATGAAAAAGACTTATAAGCCTTAATGTCACGAGGTCTTTTTCGCTTAGTTTTTCTTCTATAGCCATTGCCGAAGCTAATCCTGCTACAGTGAGCATATGAATAATTAATGAAGAAGTATTGGCACCTATTCTAGTATCTGCAGGAAAATCTAGTATTTTGAAGAGTTTTTCATTATATTCTTTATTCTTCTCAAATATTTTGAAATATCTTTGGATAGTTTCTATTTTCTCCAAGTTTGTTAAAAAGCTTGAATATTCTTCTATCCCTTCATATGTATAGAGCTTTACTTGTTCGTTATTAGATATTTTCTCAACATAATATTCTGGAATTATTGGAGGGGGTATTATGTTAGGTATAGGATCAAGATATAGTAGTGACTTTATTTTTAAAACTAAATAGTTTAAAAAGATGTTGAAAGACTTAACATCATTTATTTTTTTATTTTTATTAAATTCTATAAATGTTTCAATAATATACTTTAATAATTCCTTATAATCGTTTAATAATTCTAGTGCTAATACATCATCTATTTTATGTGAGTATACTGGTTTATTATCTTTTCCTCTTTTAGGCAATATGAAGCCTCTTACTATCTCCATTTCTCAAAATAATCTCTTAATTTAATGCTCTCATCACCGAATATGTGATGAAGATATCTATCTTCGTATTCTCTGGAATCTATTTCAGTTATTGAATATTCATCACCTGTTTCATGTTTCCACGCGATTATTGTATTTCTTTGTTGCTCCTTAATTAAGGCAAATCCACATATGCCTAAATTGCTCTTCTCATTCTTTAATGCAGTCATATCAGGTAGAACTGAAATTGTTAATAAGGCATTGCTTAGCTTGTTGATCAACTCGGCTTTTTTCATCTTATTCATGTTATCTTACCCAATTCGAGATTCATTTTGTATTCGCTGTTTTCTAATTCTTGCTTGGCTTTACTTATTAAGTCCTTAACGTCCTTTGCCATGTCTTTAGGTTCGTAATCAACTAATTCGAACTTAATAGTTCCAAATTCAAAATTATTCCTGAATAGAGGCTTCTTAAGCCTTGGTATGTGCTGATACTTAAACGCTCCTATCAATACAGGTATATCACTATATAATTCTAGGCCTGCAAACAATATTCCCAATTCTACAAAATTGGCGTTAATTCCTATTATTTCGCCTTTGAAAATCGAATTAGGCTTTATTGCTTCTATTCCATTTTTTTCTTTTAGTATTTCAACTCCTCCTTGTTCTAATACTAAGTTAGAGAAATAATATCTTGAAGATAAACCTGGCGCTCCAAACATATCGCAAACAATGCAAACATAAGGTGATTCTTCCTCATCGTATCTGCAACTAGGTTTATATGGTAAAACTTGTTTGGACCAGTAATTTACGTGATTTATCGAATAAGTAGCATAACTTCCTATAACGCTAAAGCAAGAATTCGAATAATAGAAATTTCCTTTTTTATATGGAGCGAATTTATACTCTATTCTTGATCTAATAGCTCCTTTAAAAGATGACCCTGGTATAATCTTTTTATTATTTAAAGTTGCAAAGAGCTTAATTTGTTGAATTTGCTTATATTTTTCAATTTCTTTTTCGTAAAAATTAACTAAAGTTATAATATCTTTATTTTCTACTTTTGATTTAACTTTAATATTTTCAAGTATCTTCATAAAATCTTCAAATTTTGGTATATCAAAGAATATGTTTCTGGTGAAAATATATCCTCTTGCTATTGCTTTTAGTTTTAGTTTTACGTTAAAACGTCCATCTAATCTTTTTGTTCTGGAAGTGATCTCCTTTTTATTTATGGTTACCTCAATTTCGCTCATTTCTTTGTTTTGAGCTTATTGCAATAATTATTCCATACAATCCTCGAATTTTCTAGCAAACTTTTAGGATTCTTAGGATCAATAGTTACTTTTTCATCCCACTCGTCCAAGGGTTCAAGTTCAGTAACCTCGTTAATGTCAATTAGTCCCTTGCTAGTTAATACAATACCTTTCAAAGACTCAACAGATATCTTTATTGATCCAAATCCTCGAGATTTAAATCCACCTATTTTGACAAAACCTAGATTAATTTGCTCGATTATTTCTGCTAATAAACCAATACCATAGTTTGGGAAGTTATGTAACATTACAGAACCATAAAATTTTCCTCCAGGATTTACGAACTCAACTTGGTACAAGGCTCCTTTTTTCGTTCCTCCTGATCTTCTCTCTATTGCAATCCCTGTCTTAACTGCTGTAGTAGGAATTTCTTTTGTATCTGGATATGCATCGCTTATCTTTACATGTGCAGAATATGAAGCAGTACCAAATAATCTACAAATTACGCAATATTGTGACAAGATCTTCAGTATCTCATCTTCACTACCTCTCTTGACACTGTTCTGTAAGTCTCTATCATACAATTCTTTACAACCTTCACCCATATAGCAAACACTTAAGCCTTGAGATATTGCCAATTTTTCAGCTGTAGACCTAAATACACCCTTTAAACTACTTCCAGGAACATAGGGAATTTCTCTCAGACTCCCCAAGGATATTTTAAGAACTTGAAGGTCAACAGGAGAAGTAGGCGTCTTGCTCCTTCCTGCGCCTATTCTTAAAGGTTCAAGGTTTTCATACTTAAATCTGATTTCTATATTTCTTAAAATTCTCGAATGAGACATCCACTTCATGCCAATATCCCTCCTAGAAAAGTTTTTGTTATTTCATTTTCGATGAGTTTTCCATTCTTCAATCCGAATTCTTTAACTTTAACTTCTTCTTTTAAGAGTCTTATCTTTCCATAACCAACGCTCTTCATACCACCCAAGCTTATATTACCTTCGATGAGTTGTTTTAGAATAAATTTTAATATCTCAGCTTCTTTTTGTTCATTTTCTTCAAAATTCTCTATTTCTAACATGAAATCAAATATTACGCCTGGTTCAACGAATTCAACATCGAACAATCTTCCTGGATATTGAGCTTCAGTAATTCTGCTAATGCTAACTCTCTGAATTAAGGATGTTCTATATTTTCCATTTGATGGAAAGCAATCAAAAACTTTTATCCTCGAAAAAATTGTAGGGCCTCCAAATAATCGGCAAATTATGCAAGGAATATGTTCTTCGTTTTTCTTTTCTTTCTCTTCTTTTAATTTTAACTCTCCATTAGGACCCGTTGGATTTAGTATATCGCAAACTTTTTCACCTATGCTTCTTGCGTATCTTTCTGCTTCACTTCTTAGCACACCTTTAAGGCTACTTCCAGGAATATATGGTGTTCCGTTTATTCTAACAATTGGGTTATCAATGGGTCCGATAGCCTGTTTTCCTCCTCTTATCGCTAAAGGTGTTTCGTTTTTTATTTTACCAGTGATTCTAATGATGTTACGAAAAGAATCAAAATACATTTTAACTTCTCTTGATATAGCTTATGAAATCATTGAAATCTCTTATTTCATTTCTGAACTCAGATTCGTAAGCCCACTTCATTAGCGTTAATAACTTCAAAGTAGTTTCTTTAAGTTTTTCAGGTTCTTGAGAAAATTTATTATAAAGTTCACTTAGCCTTTCGATAATCAAGTTTCCCACATCCCTGTAGATTTCACCTCTACCTATCTGTCTTGCTATATACATCATTGTTAATAAAGCAGCTTCTTTAGGATCTGGGATTGATTGAAATAACTCTAAAATATTAGCAACCGTCGATTTATCAGTTCTTCTAACTTTTAGCTTACTTCCCAAATTAACAGCCCAGTCATAAATTGGTAAATCTTTTTCAGAAATACTCATATTATTTTAACTAAGGATAACTATAAATTTTTTTCTTAATCTAAAAGAAAAACAGAATTCTCGTTTTTTATAAAGTAAGGCGTTTTATTTTCATATAAATGAAACATAACATTTATTAAATACGAGAGTTTTTCAAATTTAAGAAACGTTCTTTTAAGATTTATTAGACAAATTAGAACTTAAAGGTCTCATTTCTTCAAATCAAAATGTTCTCTGGGAATATGCGATGTTTAGTTTGTAATATAGATTTACATCATTTAAATATTTATTTAAAATTTCTGCCCATTTTTACCTTTCAATTCCCTTTATGGGATTCTGTAAGTTCATGTTCAGCAAAACTAAATGCAAAATCCTCTTTCAATTCCCTTTATGGGATTCGCTGAAGAAATTAAGTATAATCCTAAAAGAATAGCAATTAACTTTCAATTCCCTTTATGGGATTCAACGTTGAAATACATTCAGGAAAGAAGCGAAAACCCACAATTCTTTCAATTCCCTTTATGGGATTCTGAATAAAGAACAAGGTATAATTACAATGTGGATAGGCTTTCAATTCCCTTTATGGGATTCAAAAATAGTTCAGCTTAGAATACCAGAAGAATCGGTCTCTCCTTTCAATTCCCTTTATGGGATTCAGCGCCAATAAATAGTATCGTTAGAATAGTTTATGAAAACCTTTCAATTCCCTTTATGGGATTCATTGATTTAATTACTTAAATTGATTTAAGACTTATTTTACTTTCAATTCCCTTTATGGGATTCGATGCTGACATAAAAATAATTGAAAAGCCGATTGTACTTTCAATTCCCTTTATGGGATTCTTAGATTCGCTATATACTCTAATCCTTACAAAACTTATACTTTCAATTCCCTTTATGGGATTCCTCTACATTGAATGTGAAAAATGTCATTTCAAAAATCTTTCAATTCCCTTTATGGGATTCTGATGAAGTTATTCAAATGTACGAAAGTAATAAGTATTTCTTTCAATTCCCTTTATGGGATTCGAAAGTAATAGACCCATTAGGATTCGACATAAGTCTCTTTCAATTCCCTTTATGGGATTCAATGTTAATTTCAATCCTATAGCTTGAGGATTTCTATTTCTTTCAATTCCCTTTATGGGATTCATTCGAGATTTTTGCTGATAGTTGGGATCTAATAATACTCTTTCAATTCCCTTTATGGGATTCCCTGCAAGGCATGAAGGCTTTCCTGTAAAGATTCACTACTTTCAATTCCCTTTATGGGATTCAAATTAGTATGGTATCTATACCATTTAAGCCATTTAACCTTTCAATTCCCTTTATGGGATTCGCTGAATTTACTGGTGTTTTTAGACTTCAATCTTTTCAACTTTCAATTCCCTTTATGGGATTCGCCCTTACGCTTATGCAGAATCCCCCTGGTTTACTTCATACTTTCAATTCCCTTTATGGGATTCGAATTTGTTCTAGTTTACTTTGGAGGAATACCGTACCACTTTCAATTCCCTTTATGGGATTCAGCATTAAAGAGACCACAAGTCATTTTGGGATTTACGAATACTTTCAATTCCCTTTATGGGATTCGAAGAAATTGAAGAAACTGATGAGTTAAGAGAAGAAGTCTTTCAATTCCCTTTATGGGATTCAATAGCATGCACAATTTCAACATCAGGAGGATTTAGTCTTTCAATTCCCTTTATGGGATTCCTATTTTCCTTTTCAGCCTGAGCTAAATTAACAATAACTTTCAATTCCCTTTATGGGATTCAATTATTAAAGGAGAAAACAAATATATTGTGAGAATTGCATACTTTCAATTCCCTTTATGGGATTCCTATACATTTAAATATGGTTTGCCTCAATGTGATGATCAACTTTCAATTCCCTTTATGGGATTCTCTTTTCCTTAAGCTTTTTTAGCATGTGCTTAATCGATTCTTTCAATTCCCTTTATGGGATTCGCGAGTGCATCTTTATCTATATCCAGTCTTGTTATATACTTTCAATTCCCTTTATGGGATTCGTTTATATTTGTTTTGTATCATGTTTTTGCTTTATCTCTTTCAATTCCCTTTATGGGATTCTTAGTAATCCACCTCACGCTTTGAGTTGAGCCAATTACTTTCAATTCCCTTTATGGGATTCTTTCCATTTCAAGCATAAGTTCACCTTCGCCCTCAAAACTTTCAATTCCCTTTATGGGATTCTGAAATTAAAATTGAAAAGATAGCTGAGAAAAAAGTATTAAAATACACTTTCGATTCCCTTTATGGGATTCTCATATTCGAAAGAATATTGATAAGTTCAGCATAGACTTTCAATTCCCTTTATGGGATTCTTCTAAATACAATATTAGACTTTTCAGAAGTTCTTCACTTTCAATTCCCTTTATGGGATTCTTAGATTTAATACAGCAACAGCCTTTTTATACTGTCTTTCAATTCCCTTTATGGGATTCTATGAGAACGAGAAAGAAAAATTAAAAAAGGAATACAACTTTCAATTCCCTTTATGGGATTCCGAGAAAACAATACAAGTTCTAGAAAAATTAGATCAACTTTCAATTCCCTTTATGGGATTCGCTATTAAACAGCATAAAAGTAGCTGGTGTTAAATATGACTTTCAATTCCCTTTATGGGATTCAAAATATATTAAGCTAAATTCTCCTGCACATTGAAAGATCTTTCAATTCCCTTTATGGGATTCCTCTTCACAGCAGGGTGAATCATTCGGGAAAACCCACTAAACTCTTTCAATTCCCTTTATGGGATTCTTATTAATTTCGCTCATGCTTCCAAATTTTTAATTAATTTTTCTTTCAATTCCCTTTATGGGATTCCATTCGTTATGAGCTACTAAAAAATGGCAGAAGAAAAACTTTCAATTCCCTTTATGGGATTCCTAAAATGTCCGAAATGCGGGTATGAATGGGAGTATAACTTTCAATTCCCTTTATGGGATTCATTCAAAGACAATCACACTAGTGAATGAAGTAAAAATAACTTTCAATTCCCTTTATGGGATTCGAGCAAGTTGGCTGAAAACGTCAATATTTCAATTCCAAACTTTCAATTCCCTTTATGGGATTCCAGCTTTCTTTGTTTCATGGCTCGAACAAATTATTTACACTTTCAATTCCCTTTATGGGATTCTTTATGTAAAATAGTTAAACCAATACCGGTAATAGTATACCTTTCAATTCCCTTTATGGGATTCTCGAATAATAACGCTAGGAATAACTTCGCGAATAATGGGCTTTCAATTCCCTTTATGGGATTCGTAGCGATTGGTATTGTCAATACTGTGGAGAAGGTAAAACTTTCAATTCCCTTTATGGGATTCAGTAAAAACTACTATAATAGTTCAAGAAAGAGATATACCCTTTCAATTCCCTTTATGGGATTCTCATCCTGAAGGAAATATGGATTTTGAAATGCAAATAATCTTTCAATTCCCTTTATGGGATTCAGAAAGCTCAGAGCAGGTTTATTAGTGGAACTGATTTAACTTTCAATTCCCTTTATGGGATTCAATCCTAGTGGAGCCAAGATTCCAAGGATTGTGGCTATACTTTCAATTCCCTTTATGGGATTCTTGCATTCTTCCACGTTGCCTATAGTCGGTATCTGGACTTTCAATTCCCTTTATGGGATTCTTAGATTCTGCTGGAAAACCTATATGTAATATTCCTTTCTTTCAATTCCCTTTATGGGATTCAAAACGAAGTAAGTGTTTATAGGCTTGAAGGGTTAAGTAACTTTCAATTCCCTTTATGGGATTCAACCCTTGAATGATTTTATTCGTAAACTTTAATTTTTACACTTTCAATTCCCTTTATGGGATTCCAAATAAACCGCCTAATGCACCGCCGACAATTAGGCCCTTACCTTTCAATTCCCTTTATGGGATTCATGAAATAGACGCATTACCAAGCATTGAAGCAGTAAAACTTTCAATTCCCTTTATGGGATTCTATACCATGGGCTGAAAGTTATACGCACCCTAATCACTTTCAATTCCCTTTATGGGATTCTTTAATATGGCTAGTCCTGACGTATTAGCTAGTTTAAACCACTTTCAATTCCCTTTATGGGATTCTTTTTTAATTAATTCATATGAGCGAAGAACAAATAAACTTTCAATTCCCTTTATGGGATTCGGCTGAATCGATGAATTGATGAGTTCAATTGGATTGTATCTTTCAATTCCCTTTATGGGATTCTGGTCTGTTGCTTGTTTGCAGACGATTGGCGGAGATCAACTTTCAATTCCCTTTATGGGATTCTGCAATTGACCCAGTCGCTTACAAGCAAGGCAAGTTTATCACTTTCAATTCCCTTTATGGGATTCGGCTTTTTCAAATTTTTTAAAAACAAAGGGAATGCTTTCAATTCCCTTTATGGGATTCTCGAATACACTCCTATATGCAAGTGCGGGAATAAAACCTTTCAATTCCCTTTATGGGATTCTACTACTTAAGAAGACGACTAAAGCAGATGCTTAATAGCTTTCAATTCCCTTTATGGGATTCATTTGCAAGCTTTATTTTAAGGTCCTCGTCAAGGATTTCTTTCAATTCCCTTTATGGGATTCATATTTATTTCGGCATCAATCCTATATGTTTTTTCTTCTTTCAATTCCCTTTATGGGATTCTACCGCACGATGAGCTTTTATTCAATCCGCAAGTACACTTTCAATTCCCTTTATGGGATTCTAATTCCTTAAGTTCAGCTTTATTATACTCTAAGACTCCCTTTCAATTCCCTTTATGGGATTCTTTATTCCTATTTTAATCCTGAGAAATTTGAGAGGATTGCTTTCAATTCCCTTTATGGGATTCTAACTATTTCTTCTTTATCTGCGTCTGTAAATATATAATCTACTTTCAATTCCCTTTATGGGATTCCAAGGTAATATATAAACTTTTACGCTTAAACTAAAAAACTTTCAATTCCCTTTATGGGATTCTCTGCGTTATAGCATATATACAAATCTTCTTCTACGTACTTTCAATTCCCTTTATGGGATTCGAAGTTTTTGAAGCTCAGCTTCTGATAATCCTCTAGATGCACTTTCAATTCCCTTTATGGGATTCGGAACAACATCTTCGGCACATTATATCCTAATGCACTTTCAATTCCCTTTATGGGATTCTGTAGTTATAGGAGCATATTTAATTGGTTATACTAGCTTTCAATTCCCTTTATGGGATTCTGCTTTTGAAGAAATTATTGAAATAATAAAAGTGTTTAACTTTCAATTCCCTTTATGGGATTCTTCATCGTATATTTATAAACCTGAGGAATTGCGTGCTTTCAATTCCCTTTATGGGATTCAGGCAAGCACCTGTTTGCAGAAGCGACAATAATTACTTTCAATTCCCTTTATGGGATTCTATAGTAATGGCTCGCTTGAGTTCCTCAAAACTTGTATATTACTTTCAATTCCCTTTATGGGATTCCGAATTTATGAAAAATTCAAAAAGTTCACAATTATTAACTTTCAATTCCCTTTATGGGATTCTTTTGTTTTTTATACCTTATTTTTTATAATATAGGGGTCCCCCTTTCAATTCCCTTTATGGGATTCGGATAATACATAGAGACAAAATAAGACTTAGGAGTATCTTTCAATTCCCTTTATGGGATTCTTTAATTATTTTACATGGAAAGACCAATAATAATAGGACTTTCAATTCCCTTTATGGGATTCCTATATCATCCTGATATGTTCGAACCGCTTATATTGGACTTTCAATTCCCTTTATGGGATTCAATACCTGTCGAGCTAAGAGAGGCTCAGGAGAAGCTTGCTTTCAATTCCCTTTATGGGATTCATAATAAGGTATATTACGCAAATACGTTCAAAATCATTCGCTTTCAATTCCCTTTATGGGATTCAGAGAAGAAGGGGCAAACTGTTTCATATAAGCTTCTTAGCTTTCAATTCCCTTTATGGGATTCCTCAGACAGCATTTCCTTTCGCTTTCCGATTTGCTACTTTCAATTCCCTTTATGGGATTCGCATCAAAATTAAACTTTCAAGTGAAAGATATTGAAAACTTTCAATTCCCTTTATGGGATTCTATGAGTAGCGAAATAATTGAAGAAAAAAAGCTGAACTTTCAATTCCCTTTATGGGATTCCTTTGCTCTGATTCAGTTCTCAACGCTATAGGCTTCTCTAATCTTTCAATTCCCTTTATGGGATTCATATTAGGATCAGCACCATTTGTCTTATCTAATGTTACTTTCAATTCCCTTTATGGGATTCACTCCCCTCTAATGCGCTATTGGGAATTGGTTTTCCCATACTTTCAATTCCCTTTATGGGATTCGCAAAAATTGGGTGTTTATACCTAGCAGAAAGATACTTTCAATTCCCTTTATGGGATTCGATTTTATATTCTGTGTGAATTACAAATTCCCAGTTATCTTTCAATTCCCTTTATGGGATTCATATATAGTTTCAGAAGCATTGAGGAGGAACTATTAACTTTCAATTCCCTTTATGGGATTCCCGCCGTTTATTTTAATATAACTGTAAGAGAAACTCATCTTTCAATTCCCTTTATGGGATTCTTAAGGTTTTGAAGGTTTTAAAGGTTATCCTAAAGGTTATCTTTCAATTCCCTTTATGGGATTCCTCAATTTAGCCAATTTTTCCTTTATTTTTAATAACTTTCAATTCCCTTTATGGGATTCTACTATTAACAGACCCAAGCATACCTACAAGAATACAACTTTCAATTCCCTTTATGGGATTCTCAATTCTTCTACTTCAATTTCGCTCATATGAAATTAACTTTCAATTCCCTTTATGGGATTCATACTCGTACAATAACCATACTGGAGCTTGGTATAACACTTTCAATTCCCTTTATGGGATTCTTCCCCCCCTTGTTTAAAACCCCTTGAATAATTCTCGAACTTTCAATTCCCTTTATGGGATTCAATGAAGCCTATGCTAGTAAAAATAACAACTAATTGCAACTTTCAATTCCCTTTATGGGATTCGAAGGCCAGCTTCACTATTATGACAATGATGTAGATGTGAACTTTCAATTCCCTTTATGGGATTCAACTTTTCACTTAAATTTTACTAGCATGTTGCATGACCTTTCAATTCCCTTTATGGGATTCAAAAATTCATTATAAAATTTCTGTGTGTAAAATGTTATTACTTTCAATTCCCTTTATGGGATTCTTTAGCAAACCAGCAGTTCCAATCATTGAATTAATGACTTTCAATTCCCTTTATGGGATTCTCTTCAGCAAATAAGACAGGTTCTTCACCTATTAATCTTTCAATTCCCTTTATGGGATTCAACAAATTCCTCCCCCTCCTCCTGCTGGACCGGTTATCTTTCAATTCCCTTTATGGGATTCTCGAATAATGAAAAAAATTACATGAAAAAAGGTTAACTTTCAATTCCCTTTATGGGATTCAAGATTATTTAAATTAATGTAGCTATTTGGTAATCGTCTCTTTCAATTCCCTTTATGGGATTCCTGAGCTTGGTGCTACCTTGCGTTCTATTAAGCTTGCTTACTTTCAATTCCCTTTATGGGATTCTAATAGCGTCGTATTTTTGTTGCCAGCCCATGCTACTGACTTTCAATTCCCTTTATGGGATTCTAAGAGAGGCTCTTTCTCATTAAGTGATTCTCAGCTTAACTTTCAATTCCCTTTATGGGATTCTTACGTGTATGATATTTACCAAAATAAAATAGTTGACTTTCAATTCCCTTTATGGGATTCCTTCAATTGATAGCGTAGAGGAGGCTTTAGAAATTATAACTTTCAATTCCCTTTATGGGATTCTTAGAATATACTGTTATTTCGCAAGGACAAAAATACACTTTCAATTCCCTTTATGGGATTCGAATGTAAATGCAAGCCTGGAGAGGAAATAGCTGAAGCTTTCAATTCCCTTTATGGGATTCTTGCGCATGTAATAGCGGATATTGGTGGATTGATGTTCACTTTCAATTCCCTTTATGGGATTCATTGATGAAGAAACAGGAGAACCAATAAGCGGAAGACATCTTTCAATTCCCTTTATGGGATTCAGTATAAAGGTTGCTAATATTCAAGAGCAAGCTGAAAACTTTCAATTCCCTTTATGGGATTCAATACATACCATTATACCAAAACTACCGCTTGCACTTAACTTTCAATTCCCTTTATGGGATTCTTTTTCTGTTTTTGAAACATACATCGTTTTTCGTTAAAACTTTCAATTCCCTTTATGGGATTCTTTAATAAATTAAAGGAAGGCATAAATAAAAAAATCTTTCAATTCCCTTTATGGGATTCAAAACATCTACAGGTCCCGGTTTTAAAAATCGCCCAAAACTTTCAATTCCCTTTATGGGATTCCAAAGAAAGGTCATCTAGCATTGAAGCAACACAATATAACTTTCAATTCCCTTTATGGGATTCTATGCTTTAGGAATTCCATTCAGTTTTAATTATATTCCTCACTTTCAATTCCCTTTATGGGATTCCATAACCTTTCAGAATTGCTTCTTAAATTGGGAGAGCTTAATACTTTCAATTCCCTTTATGGGATTCGTAGGCAAGTAGCAAAATAAAATATGATGCAGAATAAAACTTTCAATTCCCTTTATGGGATTCGTTGAATACTGCGATAGGAATGATTATAATCCAGTATCTCTTTCAATTCCCTTTATGGGATTCTTTTTGGTTTATACACTTTCAACAGGCTCGAAGCTTCTCTTTCAATTCCCTTTATGGGATTCTTTAAATCCTCTCTTCCTCTTCCTTTTACACTTACTCTTACTTTCAATTCCCTTTATGGGATTCCGTAGAATATGAATTGGACGAACAGAATAACCAAATAATAATACTTTCAATTCCCTTTATGGGATTCATTCATCTTTCATAGCTAAATAGGTAAATCTGATTGCTTTCAATTCCCTTTATGGGATTCATGAAATCATGATTGAAGATAACGATAGAAAGCTTGAATGCTTTCAATTCCCTTTATGGGATTCTATTTGTGCTTTAAAGTAAAAGTAATCGGTACTTGCCTTTCAATTCCCTTTATGGGATTCGCACCAACAATTTTCGCTTTTCCAATTGGCTTATTTTTCTTCTTTCAATTCCCTTTATGGGATTCAGTGGAAATAAAGGTTTGTTTCATTTTTGCGAAAATTTTACCTTTCAATTCCCTTTATGGGATTCTTACAAATTAACGAAAGTATAAATACCAGCGTTTATTTCTTTCAATTCCCTTTATGGGATTCTGCTTATTACTTTAGACGCTTCGGCTCTTGTATTCTTTCTTTCAATTCCCTTTATGGGATTTTTCACTTGGTTTTTTTGGCTCGTATTTTTTAATAATACTTTCAATTCCCTTTATGGGATTCTAAATAATCCTGAGCTTGATCCTGATGTAAGAAAAAAGCTCTTTCAATTCCCTTTATGGGATTCCTTTAAATTACTTAACCAATTGCATGAATCAAGCGTCAGCTTTCAATTCCCTTTATGGGATTCAAAAGACAGATTAGACTGCATAAGTGAGTATATTAGAAAACTTTCAATTCCCTTTATGGGATTCGGGTTGCTCAAATTGCTGAACCTCTTAATATAACTAGCTTTCAATTCCCTTTATGGGATTCCGCTTATCTCTGTTACATATATCTTAGCTTTCATACCTCTTTCAATTCCCTTTATGGGATTCGAAAGTGATTTATGGTGCTAAAAGAGAACTTTTTGACTTCTTTCAATTCCCTTTATGGGATTCTGGATTTTATGTTCATCCTACACCTGCACCAGTAAAATGCTTTCAATTCCCTTTATGGGATTCATCTGCAAAAGTTATTCCGTTTGACGCATTGAAATTACTTTCAATTCCCTTTATGGGATTCTTATGCTAGCGGTGATGCAGCGAGCGCAATTTTGAATTCTTTCAATTCCCTTTATGGGATTCTCCTAAATATTGGCTCATCCATACAGCAAAATTATACTTTCAATTCCCTTTATGGGATTCACTCCATAACCTGTATAGTAGTAGTCTGCATACTTTCCTTTCAATTCCCTTTATGGGATTCTTTATGGAGAAAAATATTTACATGGTTTTGTGATTTACCACTTTCAATTCCCTTTATGGGATTCAGGTATAATATACTCTACTTTCCAAACTGGATTATATTCTTTCAATTCCCTTTATGGGATTCCTCTTAGCGATCTAGGATATCAAGTAATTGATAGAGGTAACTTTCAATTCCCTTTATGGGATTCTCCAGAAGGAAAGATTCTTACTGAAGAGGAATTAACTTTCAATTCCCTTTATGGGATTCCTGAAGATATTAGTAAGCTGAAGGAAGAGCTGGAGAAGCCTTTCAATTCCCTTTATGGGATTCGAAATATTCAGAGATCCGAACGTGAAAGATTATCCAAACTTTCAATTCCCTTTATGGGATTCTAAGGTATTTAAAATTTTGAGAACAAAAATTAGTTCTTTCAATTCCCTTTATGGGATTCATAGAGTAGAATTTGCACCATAATACGCAACACATCCTCTTTCAATTCCCTTTATGGGATTCTAGTGTATTTCGCAACTGTTTCGGGGTATCCAGGCATCGCCTTTCAATTCCCTTTATGGGATTCTGAAATAGTAGACCAAATGGGTATGTTTGGAACGCAAAACTTTCAATTCCCTTTATGGGATTCATGAGCGAAGAAAAAGGTATAAAATTAAGGTGTAAACATCTTTCAATTCCCTTTATGGGATTCAATTAATTAATACATAATGCACGCACACACAAAAAATACTTTCAATTCCCTTTATGGGATTCTTATTTGATAACTGATGATACTAGAGAAGCTTCCTTTTTCTTTCAATTCCCTTTATGGGATTCTAGTTTTATGTTAATAATATCATGGAATCCTCTCATTACTTTCAATTCCCTTTATGGGATTCTTAACGTTGTTGAAGATTCCTGATGAACTCAAAAATTTCTTTCAATTCCCTTTATGGGATTCAAAATTTTAAATACCTTATCATCATCCTCACCATATGGCCTTTCAATTCCCTTTATGGGATTCATAATTGTAATAGGACTTATAGCTTACTTCAGCATCAAAACTTTCAATTCCCTTTATGGGATTCGTGATAGCTATTGTTGTTGTTTTCGTCTTTCCTTTAGCTACTTTCAATTCCCTTTATGGGATTCCCCGCATCTGCTCCCTTTACCATTTCGCCCTTTTGTGCTTTCAATTCCCTTTATGGGATTCCAAATATCACTACTAGAGGCAATAGCTGTTGTATTCTTTCAATTCCCTTTATGGGATTCCTAATACTAACATTATTTACAAAACAATAAGTCTTGCACTTTCAATTCCCTTTATGGGATTCCCATGCGTAAAATGGATATAATATAATATTATATTATAACTTTCAATTCCCTTTATGGGATTCATATGGCAGAAAAAACTGCCAAAAAGCCGTTGGGCGGGATCTTTCAATTCCCTTTATGGGATTCTGATCCTACTCTGTTATTGTCGTTAATTAAATCATCTGCTTTCAATTCCCTTTATGGGATTCATTATGCTTTGAACCAAAGGATGATTAATTGTAATTACGCTTTCAATTCCCTTTATGGGATTCCATTTTTACTCTTAATGAGCAATTCATAATTTTCAGACTTTCAATTCCCTTTATGGGATTCCTTCCGCTGTATTGAGCTACGGCCCACAATCCTAAATTAACTTTCAATTCCCTTTATGGGATTCACACGCCTTTAGTGTTGCGGTATTGTAATGTGCATCAACTTTCAATTCCCTTTATGGGATTCATTTTGTTGGACTATCTGCTACCCATTCATCTCTAGCACTTTCAATTCCCTTTATGGGATTCTACTACCTAAAATAAAAAAGTTAATTAAAGAATACCATCTTTCAATTCCCTTTATGGGATTCGCATATTCTATTGCTATGTTTGGATGATCCGTTAAGTGTAAGCTTTCAATTCCCTTTATGGGATTCTTAGAAATTCTAATAATTTAACAAGCTATGCTTATTTACTTTCAATTCCCTTTATGGGATTCATTGAAATTGCAAAAAGTTATGAAGAAGCAATGCAGTATCTTTCAATTCCCTTTATGGGATTCCAGATTCAGATAGTAAGGCAACATATAAGCTACGAAGGACTTTCAATTCCCTTTATGGGATTCACAATCAGCATTAAAAATCCACCGCTCAATGCTAAAATTAAACTTTCAATTCCCTTTATGGGATTCGAGCCAAAAATCTAGATGGATTCAGAAAGCTATAAAACGTCTTTCAATTCCCTTTATGGGATTCTTTGGAACTTTTATACCATAACGTGTTCGTTTTTCTGTTCTTTCAATTCCCTTTATGGGATTCCTATTTCAAGAACGGAAAGCTAATCAGCATATTTTTCCACTTTCAATTCCCTTTATGGGATTCATAGGAAAGCCTTCATGCCTTGCAGGAAGAATCGCTCTTGCCTTTCAATTCCCTTTATGGGATTCAAATTAGAGTCAGAGTTGGCAAAAACCTTTATAGGACTTTCAATTCCCTTTATGGGATTCCACTTACAGGGTCGTGAACATCAACATCGAATAGCTCTTTCAATTCCCTTTATGGGATTCTTTAATTTTAAGGCTGGATAATATAAGAGCCAACTTATACACTTTCAATTCCCTTTATGGGATTCATTTAGGCATTACAGCTGGAAAAATAAGATTAGAAGCTGGCTTTCAATTCCCTTTATGGGATTCCTTTCTATATTTCAAGAAAATCAAACTATTCAAAATTTACTTTCAATTCCCTTTATGGGATTCTCTCTCAACTTCTTCATTTCCTCTTCAAATGTATACTTTCAATTCCCTTTATGGGATTCAAAAGAATCTATGTCTAGTAATCCTTTTTGTTCTAATCTTTCAATTCCCTTTATGGGATTCGCTAAAAAAATAGCTACCCAATTAAACCTGACTTTTTTCTTTCAATTCCCTTTATGGGATTCATTGCCTATCTGCAACTCCATCTTAGGTATGCTGAAAGAACTTTCAATTCCCTTTATGGGATTCTTTTCAATTCTGCTATTTTCACCTCAGCCCGCTTTTCTTTCAATTCCCTTTATGGGATTCATGTGATTGATTATTTTCATATGGAAAGCAAAGAATATTTAACTTTCAATTCCCTTTATGGGATTCACTAAAATAACAATTGGCCAACCTCCAAGCGGTGGAGGCCTTTCAATTCCCTTTATGGGATTCAGCCCGAAAGGATAGTAGCTAAAACATTGAATACCATAAACTTTCAATTCCCTTTATGGGATTCTCTAGAATTCCACTCAACAGGTAAATTCTCTTTCTCCACTTTCAATTCCCTTTATGGGATTCGGAGACAGATGAATTCATGGAAAGAATGAGAAAAACTTTCAATTCCCTTTATGGGATTCTTCATTAATTTTAACCCAGCCTTTGAAAAGTGGTGCTTTCAATTCCCTTTATGGGATTCTGTAAGCAAAATGGATATAAGAGTAGTTTCAAGGCACTTTCAATTCCCTTTATGGGATTCACATCTTCTTTTTCAATTCTCATTGAATAGAAAAAAGACTTTCAATTCCCTTTATGGGATTCAAAAGCAAGGGATGAAGCTGAAAGAGAAGCATTAAAAAACTTTCAATTCCCTTTATGGGATTCTTGAGAGATGGCCGGCCTCCGGCCGGCCGGCCGAACTTTCAATTCCCTTTATGGGATTCCTTGAATTACTTTTTTCATAAGCTTCTTTTCAAGTTCTTCCTTTCAATTCCCTTTATGGGATTCTTGCATTATTGTTTGAAACTGCATTCTTCCAATATCTTTCAATTCCCTTTATGGGATTCAAATAAGAAGAAACTTAGTAAACTATGCTACAAAAAACCTTTCAATTCCCTTTATGGGATTCAAAAATAATAAGAAATGAAAGAGGAGCTTTCAATTTCTTTCAATTCCCTTTATGGGATTCCCGCCCGAACGGATTTCAGCTTTGTTTTCTTTTAAGTCCCTTTGTGGGATTTTTGATTTTTTAATCCGACGCTGGCTTATAAGCTTTTACGCATCGGATTAGCAATTTTTGCAAAAAACCTCGCTTGGTCATCCGAAAATTTATAAATTAAATGATGAGAAAAGCTTTTAAATAAAAATGAAAATATTACTGTGCTTTTCGTAGACCGTCTTGATTTGGATAGGAATTTCGCAATACTAAGAGAGGAACTAGAATCTAGAGGAGGAATATCTGAAGATTTAAGAGGATGGTCTTGGATGAAAAATTCTCGTGTCAAGCCTTTAAGCGAATTCAAGCTTCCAGTAAGTGAAGTTACTCATAGATATTGCCCAACTTATAGAGATATTTATTTAAAAAGAATAGCTAAAGTAAATGCTCCTCCTAGTATTAAAACGATA